>Ga0316207_10000133_pt1 | contig 155319 bp, 136 predicted proteins | sample 6weekpyrite_MG_FD_204943 | JGI IMG/M metagenome (GOLD analysis project Ga0316207, IMG submission 204943) | Microbial mat bacterial communities from mineral coupon in-situ incubated in ocean water Damariscotta River, Maine, United States -... | ecosystem: Environmental > Aquatic > Marine >... | reverse complement strand
GCAAAAACAGTGTTAACATGGGCCATGGCTTAAATCTCCTTTTATTACAACGTTTGTTCGCACTCACATTGTAACAATTCCTGGAGATTTAAGCCTCTTTAGTTCTTATTTGTGGGACAGTAGTGACTTCTAATATAAGAACTAATTGTGCTCTGATACCAATTTCCATATTATTAAACAAAAAAATTAACCACCTCTTCAAGGGGGCATACCCGTAACACCCGCAGTCAACGTGAACCGCATGGCTTCATCCATACTCATGTCCAGGGGACGTACGGCACTACGCGGCATGAGTACTGTATACCCACCAATCATATAACTCAAAGGTAGATAAACCAGAATGTTTCCCTCTTCTCGAAAACCTTCTGGCAGGTGTTCCGGCATTGCCTGAGTGACGAATCCAATCACCTGCATACCTGTGTCTCCAATCGTTACAGAAACGACCTGCTCAAACTCCTTTTTTTTATCTGGAGAGAAATAGTTGAAAAAGTCGCGCATTGCTCGGTAAACTGATTTTATTACCGGCAAGTGGAAAAGAAGACGCTCTCCCCAGGCAAACAGACGTTGTACTACATAAGCATGCATCAGCAGCCCTATTAAAAACACCACCACCAAACCGGTAATTGAACCCATACCAGGCCAGTACAGATTTTCCGGTAGCACCAGTCGAATCACATTCCCCAAAGCGAACTCCGTCGAAACCACCAACCAGTAGAGGAAATACAGTGTGAGTACGACCGGCAAGATGGTAATCAGGCCAGTAAGAAAAGTTTTGCTAATGGATTTCAACATCAGAAGTTTCTCCACTAAAAGTAAAAGTTGGCTTATGTACACCACGGCAAGGACATCGAATCTAACTCTAATCTATTTGCTAATTTTGACGTATTCTTTCGTTCGATTATTTTGCATATAACGATATGCAAAACTAAAAATAGTTATGTTTATGCTTTAGTTAAGCTTAATTTCTGTACGTAACATCATAACCAATAAACTCTTTCGACGTCATAGACGGTACATTTTTTCGCGTAACTTCACCAATGTTTTCGAACCGTACATTTACTCCACTAACATGCCCCCAAAAGGCCTCACCATGAAATGCACGTTTTTCTCCAAACCAATTTCGATAGCAAATTTTTAGTTCTTAAGCAAATGGAAATACGAAAAGCTAGCTAAAACTCCGTTCCTCAAATAACGGAATTCAGCCATTTACCACTTAAATTAAAAGCGCATTAAAACACGCACATTCCATACATGCTCAATAGCAATAAAGGAAGGACGCATTCGCCAAAAAGCGAACAATTTAGAAAAGAAAATACCCACTGCATCCCTGCCCCACAGTGGGATAGATTATTATTGATATAACTTGACAAAAGCACTTTGGTTTTATCTGTAATTTTTAAATTTAACTCATTAAACCACTTCATTTTCCCTGCGACAATGAGTTATTGAAAATTACTGAAAAAGTCAACGACGGATTAATGCTAAAGCACTAGTCTTGACCAATTAATCAACACCTTCAGCAGCCTCGTTGGCAAGCCTGGAAATTTTTGACCAATCTCCTTTGATTAAAACATCATCCGACATGAGCCACCCACACATAACACGTTTGGTAATACCACCCCTTTGGCAAAACACCACATCAGGGAATGACCCGCTGATTGATTTGATGGTTTTTACGCAACCTACAGCTACAACGGAGAAAAATTTATAATAGCCATAGCCCAGATCAATACCCTGCGTTAATTCTGTTGTAGTGACAATGCCGGGGGTTTATAGCAAGAAAACCTAAACAACCAATATATCATTTAGCTGAGAGGTACACCGTAACATTGGGCATATTTTCACTTCGCTAATCTACTTGATTATTCTTAATTTCAATGTGCTGAAATTTTTCGATGCACTCTATATATATCATTTCGATACCCGCCTCCTTTCCACTTTTTTAAGACTTGCTGAGTTTTAGTTTGAAGCAAGATTTTTTTACAAGCCTTTTTACTTTGTTCCAATGCTATGTACCCAGCCTGTCACCAGCTTTAATTTTTAATTCAGTTTGTTGAAATATCAACATACGCTAAATAAAGTTCCCACAAGATTCCTGATAGCATCTCTTAAAATTAATGAGTACAAATACCAATAGTCAACTATATTAGCACCCTCTAAAATTACTTGATTCAATATAAACAGCTTCAAAAATAATCCACACTAAAAACAACCAGGGAGGCATTATGGATTCAACAAATCAATTCATTTCACATCCCGGAAAATCCACGCTACCATCAGCAGATCGCTTACAACAATTAGCCATTAGTGAAAGTGGATTTATATTTGATCCTGTTTCCGGTCATAGCTTTTCAGTCAATGAAACGGGCATGCTCATCGTTCGTTTATTACAACAAGGCAAAGATTTACCTGCCACGATTGCAGCATTACAAAATGATTACAACGAACTGGCTGCTGTAATAGAAAGAGATTTGATGGAATTTATCAGCTTGTTACGTGAACAGGTTGATGCCAGCATATGAATACCAGCAATCAATGTCGGGTTGCTATCACTGGTATGAATGCCAAACCGGATAATCCTGGCCCAGGTGTAGCGGTGGCGCGTTGCTTAAAAGAGTCTTCAGATTTTCAGGGACAAATCATCGGCTTGGGTTATGACTCGCTCGACCCCGGTTTGTACATGCAGGAATTTATCGATGAAAGTTTTTTGTTACCCTATCCTTCTGCGGGTGAAGATGCTTTATTGACGCGCATTGAAGAAATTCACTATTCGACGCCCATCGATATTCTAATCCCCTGTCTGGATGCAGAGTTACCCAACTTTATTCGCCTCGCAGCCAAAATAAAATCCCTTGGCATTAAAACAGTGTTACCCGATGCTGAGCGATTTCGTTTGCGCAATAAAGACCGTTTGCCGGAACTGGCAGAACACGCCGGTATTGAATGCCCGGATATCAAAGCCATTACCAACGTCAGCTTTTTTAAAGATTGCCATGAAAAGGGTTGGGAATATCCGTTAGTAATTAAAGGCATTTTTTACGATGCTTATATTGTGCATCATAAAGATGAGGCAAGCAGCGCTTTTCGCAAAGTTGCCACACAATGGGGATATCCGGTTCTGGTGCAAAAAGTCGTAAAAGGTGAAGAATACAATTTGACTGCAATTGGAGATGGCAAGGGGAATTTGATTGCACCGGTCATGATGAAAAAAATGGCGTTAACTGACAAGGGTAAAGCCTGGGCAGGCGTAAGCATTTTTAGTCAAAAACTATTGGATGCTGCAACACGTTTAGTAACAGCAATCAATTGGACTGGCCCACTGGAGCTGGAAGTCATGAAAGACAGGCAGGGCCGCTATCAACTCATCGAAATAAATCCACGTTTTCCTGCCTGGATATATTTATCAGAAGGTGTTCAACGTAATTTGCCATTTGCACTGTTAAAAGTCGCACTAGATGAACTGGCACCTGTCTACTCTGACTATCAATCCGGAATTTTATTTATTCGTTATGCACAAGAAATAATTGTTCCAATCAATGAATTTGAAAGTATTGTTATGAGCGGAACAGGCAACAATACATCAGGAATTGATGAATCATGAACGAAAAAAAAGACACAGAATTCGATGTTAAAAAGCCCTGGGTAAAACCAACTCTGACCACGCACAAATCCGGCTTTATGAATAAATTCGGCAATGTCAGTTCACATAATCACATAGAAGAACTGGATGGTATTGCCATCTCAACTTTGATTGAAAAATATGGCTCACCAATATTTGTCATATCGGAAAAACGTTTACGACACAATTATACGCGTTTGTATGACGCTTTCGCTGATCGTTATCCTCGTGTGCAAATGGCCTGGTCTTATAAAACCAACTACCTGGGGGCTGTGTGCAATACTTTCCATCAACAAGGTGCTTGGGCTGAAGTAGTTTCCGGTTTTGAGTACGAGAAAGCGCGTTCCCTGGGTATACCTGGCCATCACATTCTCTTTAATGGCCCACATAAAACTCGCGCAAATATTGAAAAAGCCATATCCGAATCTGCACATTTACACATTGATCATCTGGACGAACTATATCTAATCGAAAAAATCGCCCGTGAGAACAATCGAAAGGTTGATGTGACTATTCGACTAAATTTTGACACCGGCTTTACCGAACCCTGGAGCCGCTTTGGGTTTAATGTTGAATCCGGACAGGCCATGGATGCTGCTGGTCGCATTGCTTCAAGTAGCAATCTATGCCTTACCGGACTACACAGTCATATTGGCACCTTTGTTATGGAACATCGCGCCTATACCAAACAAGCACAGATCATGTGTGAGTTTATGAACAAGGTGGAAGCCGAAACCGGCTGCCAGATAGAAAGTATCGACATCGGTGGTGGTTTCGCATCAAAGAATGCATTGCAGGGAGTTTATTTACCTCCGGAACAGGTTGTGCCCAGTTACGAACAATATGCCGAAGCCGTGTGTGATGTTATTCTGGAAGCCACGCATCACCGACAACAGCAATCCCGACAACGGCCTTTACTGATTCTGGAAACCGGACGCGCCCTGGTTGACGATGCAGAAGTTTTACTTAGCAGTGTATTCGCCAACAAACGATTACCGGATGGCCGGCGCGCAGTCATCCTTGATGCCGGAGTAAACGCTTTATTTACTGCATTCTGGTATAACCATCAAATTACACCAACACGAATACTCGACGGTGTGGTGGAAGAGACAGTAATTTATGGACCACTCTGCATGAATATCGACGTGGTACGTGCCAGCATCATGTTACCACCCGTTGAAGTGGGTGATGTTATGGTGATTTCACCGGTAGGTGCTTATAACAATACACAATGGTTACAGTTTATTGAATACCGGCCAGCAGTGCTTTATATCGACTTAAAGGGCAATACCAATGTTGTGCGGCAAAAAGAGTCCTTGACGGATGTTACTCAACTTGAAGAAATACCAGAGCATTTAAAACTGGATAATAGCTAAGCTTATGCTTGCCCAAGCCAAGTTAATATTGCTCGAAACATTTCGCGCCTATGCACAAATCCTTTTTCTCGGTCGTGCATGGGCAGGCGTGGTTTGCATTGCTGCAACCTTTTGGTATCCCAATATTGGTTTCGCTGGTTTGTTATCCGCCGCATTCGTCATCACTGCGTCACGGGTTTTACGCATGCCATACGAAGATTGTGGCCTGCACATTCTTAATGCTTTACTGGTCGGCCTGTCTCTCGGTGCGTTTTATCAACTCAACACGCAACTCATTTTTATCATTTTTGTTTCAAGCTTATTGACTTTATTTTTAACAACAATTCTGATTGATGTTTTCTGGCGACTGGGCAAGGTACCCATTCTGAGTCTGCCGTTTATCCTGGTTGCTTTTACCACGGCATTTGCAACAAAAAGCTATGCGGAACTTACACCCTATTTACAACTAAAGTTGACAATACCTGAGATCAGTTTCCCCTGGCTGGATACCTTTTTCAGCTCCTTGGGTGCCATTTTTTTTATTCCACACCCGCTAGCAGGCTTGCTGATATTCCTGGCCATTTTAATTCGCTCACGTTACCTGGCCTTGTTATGCGTCGGTGGTTACTTTGTGGGGCTTGCTTTTTTTACATATCTTGCCGGAGAACATATTGCGGATACCATTCAATGGAATGGTTTTAATTTTTCATTAACCGCCATGGCCTTGGGCGGTTTCTTTACCGTACCATCATTGAGCAGCTTTAGCATTGCCATGTTAGGTGCTGCCATTGCTGCATTACTGACAACAACCTTGCAAAATCTTCTGGTTGTGTTTGGTCTTCCTGTTATGGCCACACCCTTTTTAGCGACCACATTGATAATTCTTCTCGCTTTATCCAAAAGACAGGATTTTACATTACCAACTTTAATGCTGGATGAGCCGATATCTCCCGAAGAAAACTATGAACGTGCACGCATAAGTCGAGTACGACTGGGTGAGAGCAATAGTGTACCCGTTAAAACACCTTTTTATGGCGAGTGGCAAATTTATCAGGGATTCAATGATCGGCATACACATATTGCACCCTGGCAACACGCACTGGATTTTTTTAAAGTTCAGGATGGCAAAAGCTTTAGCGGCGACGGCACATCAGCGGAAGATTATTATTGCTATGGTTTGCCGGTAATATCACCGGTATATGGTACGGTTGTCCGCATACAGAAAAACCTGCCTGACAACACACCAGGAGATGTGGACACTCAAAACAACTGGGGTAATTTTGTTTTAATTCGCATGTCAAATGGCCTGCATCTATTGCTTGCACATCTGAAACAACACAGCATCACTGCGACAGAAGGCAGCAACGTTAATCCTGGTGATGCACTAGCGCAATGCGGTAACTCTGGTCGCTCGCCTCAGCCACATTTGCATATGCAAGTTCAGATCTTACCGGTGCTTGGTGCGCATACTTACCCTTCTCATCTCGTCAGCGTAATTGTTGCGGATGTTCATGAAAACAAAACCTTTCAGCTGGTCGCCCGACCTACCACCGGCCAGAGTACACACGCTGCGCTAGCTGATGAAAAACTGAAAAACAGTCTGCATTTTCCGGTTGGCCGTATCTTCAATTTCAGTTTTCAGCACAAAGATAAAACCGTAAACCGTCAACTCAGCGTTGAACTTTCCTTACTCGGTGAGTTTATTCTCAAAAGCGACAAGAATGCCGAGTCCAAATTCATTGAAACAGAAGATTTACTGGCATTTTATGATCGCACAGGCAGAAAAGATAAATTTTTGGACATGTGGCTTCTGGCTTTTGGTGTAACACCATTTTCTGCGCAGGCTTTGCAGTGGGTTGATTCTCAGAACTACAAGTTATTGCCATTAAAAACCTGGCATCATGTTTTGGTCAACCTTACTCATCCCTTGGGTGCAGGCCTGAACAGTTGTTATACCCGCCATTATGATACGGCATCACAACAATGGCGCCAGACCGGTGAACATAAACTTGAATTGGGAATTGTCACCATCTCTGCGCATACCGAACTCAATATTGACATAAAAAACAATCGGATTCAGTTATCCATGCAATGTATGAATGAACAATGGCAAGCAACCCTGTTAGATGTTGGACAAATTGAAGATGAAGGAATTCCATCATGGCAAGCCGACATCAAATAGTAACTATTTGCCTGACCTATTTAGCAACAAATTTTTTAAGCGTTACGTATGCAGATAATTGGTCAGGTTACAGTGATATCAAAGCTGCGATGATCAGTTATCAAGGTGATACCACACGTAAAAGTCTGACTGATTATGGCATCAACTTACAAAGTAAATACCTGGATAAGCTGGATTTACTAATTGGTTACAGCCAGCTAAAACTAAACGCCGGTCAGGGAAACAACGTGCGACAAAATCAGTTTTTTGCCGGTGCTAACTGGTTTCAATATGCAGACTTAATCAACGGAAGAGTTGGCTGGCATCTCAAAGGCTATTCGCTGACTTCCCCTTCCTCAACAATTGTCAATGTTTATACCGGGGGCTTGAGTTACCTAAATTATGGAAAAACATTTTACCTCGATACCTTATTTACCCAGTCTCTATATAAAAATACGCAAGGCAACGACAATGTAGTGAATCAAAGCAATCTCGCTATTGAGTTTTCACCCGGCTTAAAGTCCAGTTGGTTATCCTTACAATTATTTATGCTTGATAATGAAGATGATGTGTTGTTTGACAACACATTGTATTCAGCCAACATCGAATGGACACAGTTTTTCGGGCGTAGTGGCTTACCCATCCCAATGAAACTCATCGTTGGTGCACAACTGGGAGACCAACACTATCTTGTCTTGCATCGCCTGGATTCCATAAACAATAGCCCGGATGTTCAGCAGACATCCTACTGGGCTAACGCCACCTGGCAAATCAATGATCATTCCGAGCTGGGATTAAGTATCGTCACATCAGAATACCAAACCGAACAACAGGAAAATTACTCTTCAATCTATTCTTCGATATTACTAAAAATAAAATGGTGACATTATGAACAACAAAATCTTCAGCATTGCGCTTTTTGCCATGTTTCTTTCGTTCCCGGCTATGAGCAAGGAAGACCCGTGGCAGCTTAGTCATAAACTCGAAGCCCAGGCAGACTATGCTGGAGCTGCACAAGCGATCCAAGATATTATCAAGAAAAATGCCAGACATGAATATGCGCAAACGCGTTACGGCTGGTTGACTTATCTACAAAAAGACTACAGTACTGCAATTAGCCATTATAAAAATGCCATCGAAATCAATCCAAAGTCTTTAGATGCGCAGCTGGGTATAACGCTGCCGTTAATGGCGCAGGGACGCTGGCAGGAAGCAGCCAAATATGCCAGGCAAGTATTAAAAGTTGCGCCTTATCAGTATTACGCCCACATAAGACTCATGGCTTGCGAAGAAGCTTTACTACAATGGAATACTTTATTGGAGCACACCCAAAAAATCACAAAATACTACCCAACTGACGCCACGATTCTTATCTATTTAGGCCGAGCAGCCTCGGTATCTGGAAACAATAAAATTGCTGTCGATGCCTATAAATCTGTCATTGACCGTCTGCCTGGCAATCTTGAAGCAATTCGTTTTCTGGCTTCGAACAACAGCAAGTCGTGACAAACTGATAAAACACTTTTCTGTAAACACGGAGGTAATTTATATGAGCCTGGTACATGCCAATAATATCAGCAAAACTTATTGCGCTGGAGATGTTGAAGTTAACGCCATTAAAGAGGTTGATTTTGCAATTGAGCCGGCGTCATTTGTTTCATTTGTCGGCCCCTCCGGTAGCGGCAAAAGCACATTACTCAATATGATCGGATGTCTGGACTTTCCCAGCTCTGGAACGTTGGAAGTTGCCGGTACCGAAGTTCGTCATCTTGATCGAAAAGCCGCCGCACGTTTTCGCGGTGAAAATATTGGCTTTATATTTCAGGACTTCAATCTCATTCCAGTATTAACTGTTGAAGAAAATATCGAATACCCTTTGCTCATGGTTCAAGACTGGACAGCTGCAAAACGACAGGAACGCATCAAAGAACTTCTTGATGAAGTCGACATTAGTGCTCAAGCGAAAAAATATCCTCATCAACTATCTGGTGGACAGAAACAGCGCGTAGCCGTCGCACGCGCTCTTGCAACACATGCCAAACTCATTCTTGCCGACGAACCAACCGCAAATCTTGATCACGACACTGCTTATCGCATAATCGACCTGATGAAGAAGATGCGGGATGACTACAAGTCAACCTTTATCTTTTCCACACACGATCCAAAGATTATGGATGCAGCCGAAATAATCTACACACTGGAAGATGGTAAACTCAACAAACAATCAGGGAGCAGCAATCATGAATAAAATTTTAAAGATTGCTGCCCGTAATTTACTGCGATACCAACGTCGCACCCTGTTAACGACTTTGTTAATTACCATTGGCGTTACCGCCATGTTGTTATTTGTCAGCACATCAGGATCATTTAAAACGATGATGGTTGGACAAATCACCGATTCCATGCTTGGTCATTTTCAAATTCATAGAAAAGGTTATGTTTCCTCCATCGACAGCTTGCCTTTAACCATGAACATGAAGCCGCAAATGGTGGACAAAGTAGAGTCAATACTGGCAAAACATGGCGAAGTGGAAGCCTGGTCACCACGGATCAAACTCGGTGCCATGTTCAGTAACTTTGCCGAAACAACCAATATTCGGTTAAACGGCGTTGATCCTGAAAAAGAAGTTGAAGCCTGCCCAGAACTACCTAAAAGAATTATCGCCGGTAATAAAGAGAAATTGATTGAACGCGGGAAAATTCTGATTCCGGAATTGATCGCCAAAGGTATGAAAGTCAAACCTGGTGATGCGGTTGTTTTAGTTGCCACCAACAAAGATGGTTCGGTTAATGGCATAAACTTTGTTATTCAAGGTGTGCTTGAAGGCATATCCGGCCCCGGTGGTCGTGATGGTTACATGCATATCGATGACGCGCGTGAATTACTACGAATGGAAGACAATGAGATTAGCGAAATTGCCATTCGACTTAAAAATCCTGAAAACCTTAAACATGTGCTTCAGGATTTCAAGGAAAACCTGAGTCAATTAAAAAATCAACAAGGCAAAGCTGCTTTTGAAGTACATGGCTGGGACAAGCTATCACCTTTTGCCAACATCGCCAATATGATCGATTTAATGACCTTGTTTATTAAAGTTATGCTGGTTTCCATTGTACTCATCAGTGTCATGAACGTAATGATTATGGCCGTGTACGAACGTATTCGGGAAATAGGCACCATATCAGCCATGGGCACACAACCGGGAACAATTTTAAAACTCTTTATCACCGAAGGACTTTTGCTAGGAATAGTTGGTGCATTTATTGGCTCGCTCATCAGTATCGCTATCGTTTTTGGTTTACAACAAGCCGAATTTAGCTTTTCCTTCGGCCGACAGTCCGGCCTGGTGCTTTACCCTGAGCTGGCGATTAAAGATATATTGGTCGCATCGATTATGGTAATCGTCGTTGCAGTATTGGCGAGCCTGCAACCCGCCTGGAAAGCCTCGCGCATGGATCCAATCACAGCTTTACGACATGTATAAGGAATCAAACATGAATAAACTATTAGCATTAGTTCTTATTTTGTTTTCCGCCAATGTTTTTGCCATTGACGGCAATGCCCTGCTTGTTGACATTGATCGACGTTTACAGCCAGAGTCTTACGAAATGTACAGAAAACTGATTAATATCGAGCCGAATGGTGACAAAAAAGAATTTGTTTTATATACCGTTAAAAAGGGCAAAGAAAATGTTGTCGCCCTGTTTCTTGATCCACCCAGTGAAAAAGGCCGCAGCAGTTTGCGTCAGGGTGAAAACATGTGGCTTTATATACCCAATGTTGGCAAACCGATCAGAATCACCAGCTTACAATCCGTTGTTGGTGGTGTTTTTAATAATTCTGATTTATTACGCCTGGATTACAGCACAGAATATAATGCAGAAAAAGTCAGTGAAGAAAAAGACCAACTGCTTCTCGACCTTAAAGCGAAAAGCAGAAATGTATCTTACGACCGCTTGAAAATGTGGGTAGACCAAAAAACACAAGTGCCCGTAAAAATCGAAGCCTATGCTGCCAGCGGCATGCTCATTAAAACTTTGCATTACAGCAAATTGAAAGACTTTGGCAACGGTATAATACGGCCTGCGATGCTGGAAACCGACAGCCCTTTACACAAAGGTTATAAATCGGTGATGTTGTTTGATGGTATAAAACCACGCAAATTTAACGATGAAGTTTTCACACTAAACTATATGCCCAGAGTTGGTGAACTTCGGAAATGAGAAATTGGCTACATTTATTGCTGATACTGCCCGCACTTATTTACGCAGAAGAATTTAGCTTTGACATTTCAAGCTATGAGAAAAAGAAATATGAATGGGGCGGTTATCTGGAGGGCATTGTAGAATATAACCATCTGAATGATGAGTCAGCACTATATAATTTAAATTTTGCTGGCAATAAAAACCCCGACTCCATCAAACGAGCGCTTGCAACAGCAGAATTAGAAGCACTTTATCGATTTGCTTCATCCAGCCTCAATTTTCGCGGACATGCGACAGTCAGTGATGATTACTTCGGGCGAGAGTATCAAACTGATATCTATGAGCTCTTTTATACCGCAGCCCCAAGTGATCAGGTTAATTTAGAAGTGGGTAAACGGGTAATAAAATGGGGTAAAGGTTATGCCTGGAACCCGGTAGGATTTATCGAGCGACCCAAAGACCCTAATGACCCAGATCTTTCGCGTGAAGGTTTTATCATCGCTGGCGCAGATTTCATCCACAGTTTTGATGGCTCACTAAAAACAATATCATTCACACCAATCGTGCTACCGGTTAGCGATGATATCAATGAAGACTATTCGTCTCAAAATGATATCAACATTGCAGGCAAACTCTACCTACTTTACCGCGATACAGACATAGACTTTTTATTTCTCAATGATGCAAGCCGTAGCGCCCGCATAGGCGTAGATTTTTCCCGCAACATTACTGCCAATTTTGAGCTGCATGGAGAATTCGCCTATATTGATAAGCAGGCAATTGCAAACATAGATGCACAAGATCAGCTAAGCATTGATCAGAAAAGTATTGCTCAGTCACTCTTCGGAATTCGTTATCTAACAGAATCCGACATTACCTGGATAGTGGAGTATTACCACAATGGTGCCGGACAAAGTAAAACACAACTACAACGTTTTTATACTTTGGCAAAAAGTGACCCGATAGCCAGCCCAACTTTATATGAGTTAGCAAACAAAGCCAAGCTAGCCGGTTATGCCGCACCCAATGCAGGACAAGATTATTTATACCTACGTGCCAGTAAAAAAGACGCGTTTGATATTGTTTATCTAGCAACAGGAATTACCAGCATTGTAAATATCAATGATCATAGTTTTTCACTAGCGCCAGAACTGGTTTATACAGGTTTCACAAACACAGAATCTCGGTTACGCTTTATTCTGTTGCAAGGTGATAAAAATACTGAGTTTGGTGAAAAACAAAATACGTTTAAAATTGAGTTTAGGTTTCGATATTATATCTAGCACGGGTGTGCAATACTGCCATAATCATATTTCGCGGGAACAAGTATTTTTTATTAAAAAACTGCAATTATTAAGAAAGCGGAAACAAAGAAGACACACAAAAATAATCACGCCGTGAATACATCTGTGTAAGCTTGACGGCAGCATCTTTGCTGCCGACAGTTTGTTTTCATGTGCATTCTTTATTCCCGACTTGCGACTAATTCCAGATTCAACCAAGACATATGTTAGAAGTTTTCATTATAATCATTCTTACTGTTCTATCGGGTAGCTGCATTCCCCTAGGTGGAATTATTGCCCAGCATGAACACATTCGACCTAATTGGCTCGAAAATGAATTACGACATTTTCTTATTGCATTTGGTGGTGGAATTCTCTTAGGCGCTGTTGCGTTAGTGTTGGTACCCGAGGGTATCAATAACATGAACCATTCTAAATTTGCGATTTTGTATATTGTTGCTGGTGGTGTTGCATTTTTTGTTATTGAAAAAATACTCGGCTTACGACGTCGAGAAGCTCCTCAATTAATGGGTATGATATTAGACTACGTGCCGGAAGCCATTGCACTGGGTGGTCTGGTCGCATTAAGCTCACCTGTTGCCCCGCTATTGGCCCTGTTAATCGGTTTACAAAACCTTCCTGAAGGATTTAATACTTATCGTGAATTAGTATCACGAAATAAGAATAATTCAAAAACAATTATTCAATCGATGATAGCACTCGTTGCGATTGGCCCAATCGCAGGCCTAAGTGGTTATTTCTTTTTATCAGAACACCAGGAAGTACTGGGAGCAATCATGTTAATTGCGTCGGGTGGTATTCTTTATCTCATATTTCAGGATATAGCTCCGCAATCACGCTTAAAAAAACACTGGGCACCACCGCTTGGCGCGGTATTTGGTTTTTGCGTGGCACTGTTTAGCGAAATGCTTGTAACCAGCGCTTAGTAGAACCTTTGTTCGATTGCGTTAAACATCTGCAGCTTGTTTTACAACATCAACACCCCAAGCTTTTAATTCAGCCTTTTAATAATCTCACATAAACAATTAATGACAGGCTGTTGAAAAGCGCACCACGATAAAGACGCTCGAACTATGAATATAGTAATGTAGACGATAGTCCAGATCTAAAACTAATACCGAACAGTTGCCGCGTTATTTGCTTTACAAGCGTAATCGCCTTTTCGTGCCGCATTGAATTTTTTCAACAGCCTGTTAGATTTTTTATCCCGTACATTCAGCTAAAGATACAGGTTAAATTTAAGATTAGGCGTGACTTCTGGGAGTCGCTTTACAAGAAGACAAGCCGAATAGCGTATAAGCAGGACACCATCCAATCATTCCCGTTATTAAGGGAATCAGGCCGACAGCACCCCAATAATTTTGATAATAAACACCGGCAGCGATTATGCCTGTACCTGCAACAATACGAATACCACGGTCTATACTACCTGCATTTTTTTTCATGACAGTCTCCTGGGTTGACTAGTGATTAATACAGAATATTAAACAGCAAAAGCCAAGCCATGCCGATATCTTGTTGTTTTTATTGAAATTTATTGGTATTCTTGCTTATTTCACAACCAGCGCATGTCACAAATGACAGTCAAAGGCGCTATTTCATCAACTTGGCACGCCATGTTTGGCAGTCACGCCATATTGATTGACAATTGACGCAGATGAAAGGGATTTTACGGCTTAATTTGAAGTAATCTGCATGATGAGCAAGTGCTGTCGCGCCCAGGGATTTCGAGGCTATTCGTTGCACCCTATATCAGTTCAAAACTAATTTGGGCACACTAAATCAGGTGATCTAAACACCGGTTTGGTCACCGCCACCGCCGATGCAGCGGGTGCAGCTTCCATAACATCAACCGACATGAGCGTTCCATCATACTCATCAATTGAATAAACATTCATAAGGCTATCGCGTACGTTTGCAGCATACAAATACTTGCCTTGCGCGTCTAGCATAACTGAAAAAGTACCCAATCCGGCATGGATAGTCTCCACATGCGAAGGCACACCGGTTTGCTGGTTAATTCGAAATACACTTACGTCATCAGTGCCATAATTGGCTGTGTAAAGAAACTCACCTTCATAGTCGACTGCGATAGAATAGGGATATTCTGGATTAGGAATTCTCGCAATTAAAGTCAGCCAACCCGAGTTTGGATCAATTCGATAGGCTGACAAAGTGTTACCCAAACCATCACCAACATAAAGAAACCGACCTGATGGCTCCACAATTGCGGCGGCAGGATTCTCTCCACCTTCGACAAATCCAACGTTCTCCAGCTCACCGGATTGTGTATTTATTTTAAATATAGATACCGTGTCATTTGAATAATTTGGTACGAACGCAAATCGCAAACAGGGATCGACTGCAATCCCGGTGGGATATGCACCTGCTGCATAACGACCAACACTTTGTATGTCACCCTGGGCATTGATAACTCGATAAACTGAAATATCGTTGGTATCACCATTGGCAACATAAACAAACTGACCACTGGGATCAATCACCACTGCTTCGGGGCTAAGCCCTGCAGACAAAGACGAGCCTCGTTGTATCAATCGTCCATTTTGTTGATCAATACTAAATACACTGATGGTGTGCTTCCAAATATCGACGACATAAGCATTTGTCTCTGTTGTTGCAATATATCGAGGTGCACGACCTATACTGATCACCTCTTGAAAACGCAATCTTCCGTCTTGCCTGATTTTATAAATTGAGATCGTTCCGTGCTGAAGGTTCGTGGTGTAAGCAAAACGCGAATTTTGCACTGAGTTTTCAACAGCGATAACTGATGATAATTTGAAAAATAAAATTAGCGTTACTACAAGCAGTTTTACATAATCAGCATTCATGTATCGCACTGTCCTTATTTGCAATTAAAATGAATTCGTCAGGAAGGGATTAGGTATATTTCGCTTAACATTGCCCCCTCTATAACTTAGAAGAACTCCAATGAACTGTTTTTAGAGTCAGACGCTTCTTTTCCCTGGTGGATATTTCTTTCTTCATCTGTGGTATATGTTTCTTCAAGCTTTTTAATAAACGGTTCAATATCAATTTTATGTTGTGCATTACTCACCTGTTTCTTTTCTTCCTCAGCGAGAAATTCAGAAAAATTTTCCAGCGCATTGCAGGCGTTACTCAGAATTTGATTGACCCGATCCTGAAATTGCAAGGAAACCAAAACGTCACTAATCTCCTCAACAATGCCGGCACTTTCTGAACTGAGAATTTCAGTTGATTTTGATAATCCTTCAGTGATGAAATGAAGATTCTCCATGATATTTTCAATGACTTCTCGACCGCTTTCTTCTTGCTTTAGGTCTGTCTCCATGCTTTTCATGGCGCGGGATAAAGTCGTCTCAACCTTGGCGCTAAAATCATGAACTGTTGAGGAAATTTGCCTGCCTGTTTCACCTGATCGTTGTGATAAATCACGCACTTCGTCCGCAACCACCGCAAAACCTCTTCCTGCTTCACCCGCCCGGGCAGCTTCAATAGCCGCGTTTAGTGCTAATAAATTGGTTTGCGCTGCAATACTCTCGACGGATTCCGCCATGTTTCGCAAACCATCAGTATTCTGTACTAACACTTGCAATTGACCCAAGGAATCCTTTCTTTCCTCCATGGTTTTGCTTACTTGCTCCACCAGGGTATTCAGTTTTTGATGGCTATCTTCAAAGATAGCGTCGGAACCAACTTGCTCACTGCCTGTTACCATAGACACGGCTTTGGATGCATCCATGGCGACATTCAAACGTTGCACAATATTGGCAAATTTTACTGTCAGAGCATCAATCGCCTCTTCCATTTGCTCTCGCGAACAAATTATTTGCTGCTTTATAACATCAACCACCTCGCTCACTGCTTCAGCAACTTGTTGACGCGGTAAATCTCCGCCCTCGATCACATGCTCCTGTAGCTTTTCTGTCACGGTGATTGACTTTTTGTTAACGCCTAATTTGGCAAGCACAATTGCAGCCAGCACTACAAGGGCAAAAATCACGCCGGCTAATATCCAATAGTCCAGGCTTGCACCGAGCCACAGGATTACCACCTGTAGCAGGCCACAAGTTGCCAGGACAAGATAAATTTTACGATTTGCGCTTAACACGACCCTTCCAAGAAGTTTATTGATAAAGTAAACAATTCACGACCTGAGGCTCGCTTGTTTACATAACACAGCTTTCCGGGTTTACGACTTTATAATTTGATGCTCCGGATATTTTCAGCACCCGAAACCATATCGACGGGAAATGTTAAATATTTAAGTTTTGAGAAGAAATTCTATAGATCACGCTGCTTTTTCATAGTCAACGCCTGGCTGTAAACCTGATTGCGCTTCAATCCGCTTAACTTTGTGGCAATATTCACAGCTTGTTTTAGAGGCAGCTCATCCATTAGCACTTGAAGCATATTTTCCAAATCGATGGATTGCGTTGCTTCTTCGCTTTCGGGTGCACCTTCTAACAATAAGACGATTTCACCCTTACATTGATTCTCATCTGATTTCACCAAGACTAACAACTCAGCAACCGGTGCTTTTATGACCGTTTCAAATAATTTTGTCAGCTCTCTGGCGAGAACAACTGGGCGATTTTCACCAAAAACTTCTTGCATATCTTCCAGGGTGTCAATCAATCGTCGGGGAGATTCGTAGAAAACCAGGGTGCGAGTTTCACTCTTTAATGCTTTTAATGTGGTTTGTCGCGCTGAACGTTTAGCGGGTAAAAATCCCTCAAAACAAAAGCGATCTGTCGCCAGGCCGGAAACAGAAATCGCACTGATTGCGGCACAGGCGCCGGGAATAGGAACAACCTGGATACCTCGCTCATGTGCCGTTTTTACCAGCGGAAACCCTGGATCACTGATCAGCGGTACACCCGCATCGGAGATAATTGCAATAGACTCCCCCTGTTGCACCCGGTCACAAAGCTTGTCCGCCATTTGTTTTTCATTATGCTCATGAAAAGCCTGGCATCGTGTTTGTATTAAAAAGTGACGGAGTAGCGGTAAACTGTGCCGTGTGTCTTCCGCCAGAACAAGATCTACGGCCTTCAGCACCTCCACCGCACGGGGTGACATGTCACCCAAGTTGCCAATAGGCGTGGCAACAACGTAGATTTTCCCGAAATTATCTGAATTTTTAGACACTTAACACTCCGTATAGAACAACTATTGTGCGACCCACAAAAACAGGATTGAATTTTCGCCGTTGGATATAAACTAATTTAATTATTGTAAGCAGTATCTGATAACTTTTAAAATGAACATCATTTGACAAGTTGTATGGGAAGCCGCGGCTTCATCTGTTGAAGGTATTGTACTTCAAGCAACAAATACAAAACATTGAGAAGAGATAGTTGTGACCTCACGCTTTTTAAACGCCTTATCCCCCCTATTAATCGCTGCAATTTTAAGCAGCTGTGCCACGGTTGAACAACCTGATCAACCTGAAACAGGAGAAGCAGTTAGCACCGAAGATAGTCGTCCGGCTCGTGATCCGGCGAGCGAAGACCCGGAAACTTTAATCCAAAGCGGAAAATTAACCGATGCGGCGATGATCTATCTTCGCATGGCAAATCGAGCTGAAGCGCCGGAAAAACAAAGTATTCAATTACGCGCCATCAATTTGCTGTTAAATGCAGATCACTTTGATATTGCAGGAAATTTGTTGGAAGAAATCCGCAGCAACGAATTAAACAGCAGCCAGCTTACCCATTACGCTTATCTCAATGCGCGCATGGCAATTTATAATCGAAATGCCAAAGAAAGCATGCAATGGCTGGACTACGTAAGAAATGAAGATTATTTGGCATTCGCCAGCGAAGCAAATATTTTGAAACTCATCATTACGTCGCATGAATTAGCCGGTGAAACCGTACCCGCCATGCTTAAACGCATTCAACTGGACGAATTGCTAAGCAGCGATGCTGAAGTTTCCCAAAATCAGCAAGCCATTATGCGCGGTTTTCCGACTCTGTCAGCAGACACCCTAAAAACCATGGCTCAATCGGAAGATTCCAGAGTTGTCCGTGGCTGGATAGAAATTAGCCAACTGGTAAGTAAAACCAAAAACCCTTTTCGATTGGGTACCATGCTGCAATCCTGGCGGGAACAGAATCCAGAACACCCTATTCGCCAGGAAATTCTTGCCGCGCTTGCACCGCAAGAATCGGATGAACCCACCAAGCTGGAAAACATCGCATTATTATTGCCTTTAACCAGTTCTTACGCCAAACCTGCTGCGGCGATTCGCGATGGTTTTCTTGCCAGCTATTATTCTCTGGAGTCTGGTACCGACAAGCCAATCATCCGGGTTTATGACACTGGGCCTGACACAAAAACGATTTTAGCCGTTTATCAACAAGCCAAGGATGATGGTGCAGATATCTTTGTAGGTCCTTTGCGTAAAGAAGCAGTTGAAATTCTGGCCAGCAGCACCAATCACAACATTCCTGTTCTGGCATTAAACCAATTGGAAGATATCAATTTTTATTCGAATAATTTTTATCAATTTTCCTTATCGCCGGAAGATGAAGCCCGGCAAGCTGCACAACGTGCCTGGCAAAATGGATTAAATCATGCTGCCATTATTTATCCCGACAGCAAATGGGGCAAGCGAGTGGCAGATGCCTTCAAAATAGAGTGGGAAAAACAGGAAGGTGTTGTCGTTTCGGAAACTCAATATGACTCTCGTAAAAATGACTTTTCGAAACCCATTAAACAACTACTGGCAATTGACAAAAGCCACAAACGAAAAAATGATTTAGCGGCTTTATTAAGAACCCGGTTTAAATTCGAGCCACGCCGAAGACAGGATATTGACTTTATCTTTATGGCTGCCTTTCCGCGACAGGCGCGATTGATCCCCCCACAGCTAAACTTTTACCACGCGACCGATATTCCCATTTACGCGACTTCACATAGTTTTAGTGGCGAAATTAATGTGAAAAAGGACAGAGACCTGGACAGTGTATTCGTCGGTGATATGCCCTGGACACTAACGACAGCCAAAAATGACAGCATTAAACAGCAGGTATATCGAAATTGGCCCAACAAGCTCAAACAGTTCAATCGCCTTTATGCACTTGGCGCTGATTCCTATAATATATTGTTCTACCTCAACTGGTTAAGATCCAATAGCGATGCTCGTCTACAAGGCGCAACAGGTGTATTGCACATGAACGGTAATAACCAGGTGCAGCGTCAATTGACCTGGGCAGAATTCAAAAAAGGCCGGCCGAAACTACTTGCCAATACGGTACAAATCGAACCCAACTGATCAATCCAGTATCGTTATTGCAGGGTAATACAGTGATCCTGCACAACAATTGTACTGCGTATTCATATGCTATTTACCAAAAAAAGCACTAAAGCCGTCGGGGATTATGCTGAATCCCTGGCGGAAGATTTTCTCAAGGCGCATAAAGTTAAAATTCTGGAAAAGAATTTCTCTTGCCGCTCGGGTGAAATCGACTTAATTGTCAAAGATAAGGACACACTTGTTTTTGTAGAAGTCAGATATCGCAAAAGTACAAATTTCGGCCAGCCATTTGAGACAGTGACCAAAACCAAGCAGAATAAGATTATTCGTAGCGCACAAACCTATTTGCAAAAACACCCCAAAGCCGCTAACAAAGCCTGTCGCTTTGATGTAATATCCATTCAACAAGGAGAAATTGACTGGATAAAAAATGCCTTTGACACTGATAGCTAAGTGAGTGGAATGAAATGAAACGATTGACTCCTGCCCTAATACTTCTGTTATTACTATTAAATCTCAACGCTTGCTCGCCATTTATTGTTGTTGGCGGTGTCGCTGGCTTAGGTGCGTCTGTGGCAGTGGATCGACGCAGTCCTGATAAAATTGTTGAAGATGAAGCAATCGAAATTCAGGCCACAGATTTTATCTATCGTAATGAGGACTTCGGTAAAAAAGTTCACATCACCGTCACCAGTTACAACGGCACAACACTTGTCGCAGGTGAAGCACCAAACGAAAGTAGCAAAAAATTCATATTAGATTATGTGAATCGTTTGAAAAACGTCACTCAAGTTGTCGATGCGGTTGAAATTAAAACCGCCGTACCTTTTAGTGAACGTAGCAATGATACCTGGCTAACCACAAAGGTTAAAAGCAAGTTAATGGCGAACAAGGGTCTGGTAACACATACCAAAGTGGTAACATCCGAAGGCAATGTTTACCTCATGGGAATCGTTAACAACAACGAAGCGGAAGAAATTTTAAAAATTGTTAATGATGTTAGTGGTATCAATAAAGTTACAGCTTTATTTGAACCATACAAAGATACGCAGTTAGATGAATCCATAACAGCCACTGCGCGTAGCGGAAAACGTGAAGAAAAAAAACAACAAGCCGCAACTGAATTGGAAGAAGAAGATATTATTGATGTTCAACCTTACACATTACCCGCCCCTATTCAGCTAAGCGACGATGAATAACGACTTAACTAAACAACAACACAAATCGTTAATTGGAATCTTTGGCAAAGAAAACGTTTTAACAGATGAAGCAGAACGATGGGTTTACGGTTATGACAACAGTCGTAAACATGCTATGCCTGATGCTGTCGTGTTCGCGACTGAACATAATCAAGTTCAACGTTTACTCGACTTTTGTAACGATCAGCAAATCCCACTCACAGCAAGAGGTCGCGGTAGTGGCACCACCGGCGCTGTTGTACCGCTAAAAAATGGCATTGTGCTTTCTCTGGAGCGCATGAATAAAATCCTCAATATTGATCCAGAAAACCGGGTTGCCACAGTACAACCGGGCGTTACTAATCAAGCATTACAAGAGGCCATTGGGGAATTTGGATTTTTCTGGCCACCTGACCCAACCAGCTCAGCATTTTGCACCATTGGTGGTAATCTCGCATACAACTCTGCCGGACCACGTGCAGTAAAATACGGTACACCTCGGGAAAATATTCTTGGCTTACGTGCGATAACCGGTACAGGAAAAGAACTCATAACCGGCACTTACACAACCAAAGGTGTGGTTGGGTATGACTTGACTCGCCTCATCGTTGGCTCCGAAGGTACGCTGGCAATCATAACAGAAGCCACATTAAAGCTTACTCCCCTGCCGGAAAGTAAACGGGTATTGCGTGCGATTTACGCTGACATGTTTTCTGCTGCGAAAGCCGTATCCAGTATCATGGCGCAAGCATTTACCCCTTGCGCACTGGAGTTCATTGACGGTACCGCCATTGATATGGTGCGGGACTTTTCCCAAGCAGATTTACCAACTAATGCCGGCGCAATGTTGATGATTGAAATTGATGGCCCGGAAAGCGCATTGGATGAAGGCGCAAAAAACATCCAGCAAGCTGCGAGCAATGATGGCTTATTGGATTTTATGGAGCCAAAATCCAAAGAAGAGATTGCTGAATTATGGGCCACACGCAAAGCTTTGTCGCCCGCATTACGTAATGTTGCACCGAAAAAAATTAATGAAGACGTGGTTGTGCCGGTTTCTAAAATTCCGGTACTAATAGGCGGCTTGGATAAACTTAGTAAAAAATATCAAATCACCATCGTTAATTTTGGTCATGCAGGCAATGGCAATATTCACGTTAATCTGTTGGTTGATCCTGACGATCCTGTACAAGCAACAAATTCAGAAAAGTGCCTCGATGAAGTATTCACCCTGGTCATTCAATTGAATGGTACGCTGTCTGGCGAACATGGCGTCGGTATCGAAAAACGCGATTTTGTTGACCGTGAAATTACACCCAATAGTTTGCAAATTATGCGCGACATAAAGTCACTGTTTGATCCCAATCAAATCCTCAATCCGGACAAGATGTTCCCTTTATAACTTGCTTAATTTAGCTTCACTATTTGTCTTGTTTGAAAATTGTAAAGCAATGTCAATTTAAGCATCCCCTTCTATCAAAATAGCCCACTTTTCGGTCTAATGTCTCAACTGCGACATATATAGACAGTACACTTTGTCAGCAATCAATTCACTCTTCATATAAACATGTATTTGAGTTATTATTGGTCACATAATGATAATAAAAAAAGCAATTTCAAAACTGGTTATTTTTCTTCTGTTAGTTACCTTAGGTGCTTGTGGCGGAGGTTCGTCTTCAAACACTGCACCACCAGAAAACACTGTGCTACCAGAAGCCAGCTTGGTCGAGCTTGAAATCTCACCAGAAATATCAAAACTCAGTATCGGCGACGAAATACAACTCGCCGCATTTGCTCACTATAGCGACAATAGCAATGCCGAGTTCACTAACCATGTTAGCTGGCATTCAAGTGATGAATCCATCGCCAGCGTTTCTCCTCAAGGAATTCTAAAAGCACATGATAGTGGTCAGGCTACCATCAAGATCGTTCAAGCCGATATTGAACGGCAGTTTCTATTAAATGTATCAGTTAATGAGGAAGTTGTTGAAACAGTTTCTCTAACAGCACTTGAAATTAGTCCAGCGAATATTTCTCTCGCTGCTGGCTCTAGCGTTCAACCTATCGTAATTGGAATTTACTCTGACAATTCAACACGAGATCTGAGCAAACTGGTGAATTGGTCGAGTGAAAATGAGCAGTTCGTAATATTTACCAGCTCAACTGAAAACTCAGTAAATTTAAATGGCCTCGAAAAAGGCAGTTCAAAAATTACTGCCAGCTACGAAGAAAAGCAGACAAGCAGTAACGTTACCGTCACTGATGCCAAACTCATCAATATAAGAATTGAAAACTTTAACTCAGAGCTACCCCAAAACTTTCAGGGCACACTGAAAGCCATCGGGCTTTATAGTGATGGATCAGAACAGGATATTTCTCACCAGATTGAATGGAGTAGCAACAACCCAGAGATATTTTCCATCGATATATCTCAAACATCATTTCATGCATTGAGCCATGGTAAGGCAGTACTTCAAGCTAAATTGGATGAAGTTATCGTTGTTCGTGAAATACAAGTACTACCAATCACATTGCAGAGTATTGAAATTACGGGGCCAGGCGACAACAGTCTCATAAAGAATACGAATTTTAATTTTGTTGCAACCGGTTTCTATTCTGATGGTAGCCAGAAATCCATTACAACACAGGTTAATTGGCTTTCATCAGATTCTAACGCTCTAAATGTGTTCAATACACCTGACAGCAAAGGCTTTGCTGAAGCCATACAAGTCGCAAATATTTCTATAAAGGCCAGCTTACAAGGTGTGGAATCTTCAATTTCTGTGCAAGTTATTGATATCCCTTTAACTAAAATTTATATTACAGCGCCGTCCAGAGAAATTGCACTCAACGATTCATTGGATCTCATTGCAACTGGAACATATGGTGATGGGACTCAACGAAACATTACCGAAGAGGTTGTTTGGTCCAATGATGATGAGCAAATACTCACAGTAAGCAAGGTGCCTGGAAGCAAAGGATCGGTATATGCTCACGCAATCGGCGCCACAATAATCAATGCCTCATTAGATGGAATCAATTCGAGTCTGGAAATTACTGTTGTCGATAAAAAACTGATTAACATCGACATTCGTTTTACAGGTGAGAGTACATTAGCCGCGGGAACCAGCCTTCAACTCACAGCAATTGGTAATTTTGATAATGGCTCACAAAATAATCTCAGCCAACAGATAGATTGGCAATTGTCTGACAATACTCTATGTCGACTCTCTACAGATACTGCACAATACGTTACGTTAGAAGCTATCAACCGAGGTGCTTGTGGCATAACTGCTCGCACGAATGAAATCAGCAGTAGCTTAACTTTTCAGATAACTGATGCCGTATTAACTGAGCTGCAAATTACGCCAAGCAATATACAGCTTGCCAAGGGAACATCAATACAACTGGTAGTCACTGGAAAATACTCTGATAACAAAACACAGGACCTGACATCACAAGTTAATTGGGCAACGTCGGAAAACATAGTTGCTATCAATGAAAGTGGTCAGTTAACCGCTTTGGAATCTGGGAACAGCACAATAACCGCCAGTTTCGGCACAATTGAGCATAATAGTTTAGTCGTTGTCAATGATGTTGAACTAGAACAAATAGAGATTCAGTTAACGTCCAATCAAATTATTCTTGGTGTAAAACAACAACTCAGTGCAATTGGCGTTTTCACTGATGGGTCTAAACAGAACATTAGCGCGCTGGTTGAGTGGGAACTGACTAATCCAACATTAGCGAGTATAGAAAATAATTCAGATTCAGACATTCATCTAATAGGAACTCATCCCGGCGTCACGCAACTTTCTGCTTCGTTAAATGAAGTAACTTCCTCTCAGGAAATAGAACTTATCGATGTACCTGATGCACCAACGTCAATTGCAATGACCGCATCACCATACATAATATTGAATAATAATTCTGACGCTTCTCAAATCGCCATAAATGTAGGCGCTGCATCAGCGGAATATACAGTTGCTGACAACACTTTAGTCGAACTGGAAATAGTACGAGGCAGTGCAAGCTTAAGCAGTCAAACGCTAAGTACAATTGACGGTAAAGCATCAGTCAATATAACAACAGACTACAAAGGAATAATTACGCTCAAAGCCAGCATTACTGAAACTGGTGTAGAGAATTATATTTCTATTTACGGCACAGAAAATTTTTCTGAGGCCTTATATAGAGTTGGTCTTTTTGACGGTGAAGTTGTCGATAACGAAGTTTCAGTTGGTGCGAAATTTGGCTATATTCTACTGAATATCAGTAACAGAGTGTTTCAAGTTTTAGCATATCAGATCGTTAATATTGAAACATCAACAATATTAGCGACATTATCGGGAACAGAAATTCCCAATAACAATCAGCTGCTATTTGGAGATCAATTTAGAACGGTTTATGAAACAAAAGAATTGATGAGCAATGCTTTCGCGGCAGCTTACTGGGTTCGTGAACCCGAAACAGAAAGTACATTTATATTAACAATCAACTTTAGATTGCCCGCCAATACAAACTAATCAATTGGAAAAGTAGCTTAGAGAGTGTTCGTCCATTTGCAAAAAAGTGTGATACGGACTTCTGGGCTAATAATAAATGCACCAGTTTCTAAGGATTCATGAGGAATAAGAAAACCATACAAATCTTACACCCCTCGCCTACGCACTGCTGAGCGACGCGAATGTGTGATTTTACTCATTCGCTTATTAAAACAAGCCTTGAACAACCATTGTAAGAACTGCAGCAAATATTACGAATACCAATAAACCGATGGTTGGATCTACAACTACTGCGCGTTTTGATGATTTCATATCAGATCTCTCTTATTTTATTTAATTCACGATTATATTATCGATCGTAACTGTGGCAATTTCGTTAAATTGCTCACAAAATAAAAGAGAAGTATTTCCAGTTTTTCGGAATATTATGCCAAAATCTCACAAAAAGTTATTTTATTCTTTATTTTCAATAAGATAACGCTTTTGCATAATTCGGAGATCAATCCGCCATTTCAAGGTCATCAAGCACAGCATCAAGCCCAGCCTTTGCGCACTTTTCATCCAGCTCACCTGATGGTGCACCACTCACGCCGATTCCACCAAGAATACTTCCACCAGCCTGAATAGGCACGCCCCCTGCGGAGAATATCAAACCATCAACTTTAGCCACCGATCCATGATTTTTAAATCGACCTTGTAAATTGGATGTTGGGCTATTAAATGATAATGCCGCCCGGGCTTTTTGTTCACTGATGGTCAAGGCAACTGCAGGTGTTAAAACATCACGTAAAATCACTTGCGGATCACCAGCGCGATCCACCACTGTCACCGCAATTTGTACTGCTTCTTTGCGACAGGTTTCTATGGCAACTTTGGCAATACTTAGCGCGGTTTCCATGCTAATGCGTTTAACGGTGATTAACATAGGTTGCTCATCACTATCGGCATGGGCAATCCCACTAATCATTATTAGAATCAGAATGAATATGCTATTTTTTTTCATGAGTCTTCACTATTTCTGGCTTTAATGACTGGCATACGTGTGCTGATTAAACCACGTTGGCCACCCAGTTTTTCATCATAAATCACAGTATAGGACATTACCCGTCTAACATACTTTCGAGTTTCATTATATGGAATAGTTTCCACCCAGATATCGGCGGGCATATCTTCTTCCGGCAACCATTTTTTCACCCGGTAAGGACCCGCATTATATGAAGCTGTGGCCAGGGCGCTGTTACCGTTATTTTCATCCAGCATTCGCCGTAAATAAGCAGAGCCGAGACGAATATTCTTTTTGATGTTCAGTAATTCCTTATTAGAACGAATTCGAAATTTTAATTCTCTTGCGGTTAAACGCCCAGTGCTAGGCATGAGCTGCATTAAACCCAATGCACCAGCATGTGAACGCGCATCTGCCATAAAAATACTTTCCTGGCGCAAGACGCCATATATCCAGGCAGCTTCAATTCCCTGGTCTTGCGCTTGTTCGGTAATGATATCTTTATGTGCTGTAGGAAATCGGACTTCTAGGTCATCATAATGTGCGGCTTTCGCGATTGTGGAAATTGCCCGATCATGCCAACCCCACTGACTGGCTAAAACGGATGCTTTTTTCAAATCCTCATCATTAAACTTACGCGTGACAAAATTCCATTCTCGGCGAGCGTCAACTTTCATACCCAAGTGAAGTAATTCGCGTGAACGTGTAATACCGGGGACCTTTTCAATTTCATCCAACTCCTTTTGGGAGAAATTCAACGGATCTGATTGAAATTTGTATTCGCTTCCCAGACGATCAGCAGCTAAAAATCCGTGATAACTGCGATTTTCTGACAACGTGGAGAATATGCGCTCAGATGCAGGCTTCAGTGCAGGTAAGGTGTTACTTTGTATTTCCAAAATTCGACCACGCCAGTATCGCCACTGGTCACTGTTTCTTTCATCAGCAGGTAAGGTGTCAATCCATGATAATGCTGACCACCAATCCTGCTGTGCTAAAGCTGCGCGAATTCGCCAAAGTTGAACATCTTCGTCCGGATTTTGAAGTTTTCCCATCCATTCCAGCGCTCTTGGATGTTTCTGAAATCCGGCTTGGCGCGCTATATATTCGTCAATTTTCAGCACAGCTTCGGCCGCAGTTTTAAGGTGTTTTTCCCGCACTTGTTCCCAATAATCAGCTGCAGCGCCAGCGTCTCTCCTCGCCAAACGTTTGACACCGTGCCGAACTATCTTATTTGGTATTGCTTCATCTGTTTGATAATATTTTCGATGCAGATTTTCAGCAGGTCGTTTATGCATTTTTCGCCAGCGTTTCACCCATCTTCGCTCCTTTTTATTCAGAGACTTTGCAATAAAACGCGCTAAACTAACCCGACCTTTTGCCATTGCCAGATCAATTCGTGCCCATATGTGCTCTTTGGTCATCCCTCCATGTTTTTTCCATTTTTCAAAAACAGAATCACATTTTTGAGGTTGGGATTTGCCCACTAACCAAAGCTTTTCGGCTTCTTTATTCGCTTTATCAAATTGTTTGGTTTTATATAGCGCTCTCGCATATGCACATTGGTATTTCGTGCTGCCCCCGGGCTTATATTCATCTACGTAAGCCGCCCATTTGCCGCGACGTTCTAAATTTCTCAACCAGCGATATCGCATCCGCTTACTAATAGGAGAGTCATCGTAAACAGAAATAAAGTCCTTTATTCTCGATTCGGAAACACTGCTTAGTCGCCTGCTCAAGTAATCGTATTGCAAATAGCCATAGAGTGGATAATCAACCAACTTTTTACTAATGCGGGAAAATTTTCGAAGATGACCTTTTTTTAACGCACTTTTTGCATCAGAGTATAGTTGACGCTGCTTTTCTAACGCGATAGTCGCACTGGCAGGCGCGACAAATGCGAAAATAATCACAAGAATCAATGATGTAAATAGGATTGTTTTATTATGCTGCATAAACTCATTAAAATCTTTGTTTATTATAATACTGAGAATCCCTGACAATCAGTTTAAATACGCTATTTCGCATATTAAACTTTTCTGTACCCCACAGGGTTTATATATCATTGATATACATAGCGAAATTTGTGGTTTTTCAGGGCTTGCCATATTCCCATACACTAAGTAAAAACTGCCGTTCAACACATGTATTATCATGTGCAATAAACGGACAGGATTTAGGTAAAAGTATAAGGAAAAACGCTTAAAACTTTTCTCCCTGTTTCAAGCCGTGTGGAAACAACAAACGTTAACTCATTACGTTTAAATATATATTTAGTTGTTAAATTTTATTCTTTACCCGTGTAGTTTTACACAGAATTCAGCGCATTAAAACCACTTGATGAAGAAGTAACTAAATTACAGGTAACGCCAATTTACGGGTATCTGCTCTTTTTTTGGTCACGGGTAAATATTGCTGACAATCACTGAGAACATTTTCCGCCGTTGCCCGATAAGCGGTTAATTTTCCGCCATAAATACTAAATACTCCCGGTGCATTGTGTTTATCTTCATGGATTATGGTTTCTCTGGGCCGAGCAAATGCAGCGCCGTCCGCAGCGGGTAAAACACGCAGGCCGGCAAAACTCTGACTAACAACTTCAGCCTCAATATTTATTTTGTCAGGAAAATAATGCTGCACGGTTTGCAGTAAATAGCCAATCTCATCATCACCGGCGCTCACATTCTCTGGATCGCCGCGATAGATTTTTTCCGTAGTGCCCACCAGCGAAGCGTCGTACCACGGCATAACAAACACAGCCCTTTGATCTGCTGGTGCTTCCAGATAATAAATGCCCTGATCAAATTTTTGCTGGAGTACGATATGTGTGCCTTGCACCAAATCCACATTCAGCTTTTTCGGTTGAGGCTGAACTGCATCCAGCACGTGATTAACCCAAGGGCCGGCAGCATTGATGATGACTTTTGCGGCAGCTGACTTTCCCCGCCCCTTGCATTGATAATTTACTTGCCAGATTTTGTCTTCATGATTCGCACTAACAAAACTCGCCTCAGTCTCAATTTCAGCATCATAACGTTGGGCGGATGCGATTACCGCCCGGGTTAATAATCTATCGTCAGTTTGCGCATCCCAATATTGAAAAACATTTTTTAAATTGTCAGTTTTTAAGCCATCCAGATTTTGCCATTGAGATTTGGGAATACTTTTAAATTGACTGGATTTTTTCAACCCATTTAATACCGAATACAAACTCAGCCCTGCACGGATTTTAATAGCAGATCGAGACGTGTCGGCGTAAACGGGAATAATAAAAGGTTGGAGTTTAACCAAGTGAGGTGCATTCTCTAACAAGTGACCGCGCTCTTGAAGACATTCTCGCACCAGAGTCAATTGCCCGCTCTCAAGATAACGCAATCCACCATGTATGAGTTTGCTGGATTTACTGGAAGTACCGGAGCCGATGCTGGACTTCTCTAGCAATAAAACAGAATGACCATTTACTGCAGCAGCTTGCGCAACACCAGCACCATGAATTCCGCCACCGATGACCAAAACATCATACATCTTATTGTTATCTCACCTGTATAGTATTTGGCTTTGCTAAGAACAAATCAATCACTTTTTATAAACGGGGTTGTGCCCTCTAGTAATTCTTGAGAGTTTTGTTACAACCAAGCGCAGAAGAGTTCAGATTAATTGGAAATTTTCAAGCCTTGCATCATGGATTCAATTTCCATTGTTTCAATATATCTAACACCGCGCTGAAACCACTGCAAGGCAACTTGCGGATCGATTATCTCATATAAAAACCATTCCCAATCATCTTCCCATAAAGCATTGTCATTATCCGGAATTTTTTTGTAGTTGCAGATTAAATAGTCGGGCATTAACTGTCGTGCAATATTATAAGCTTTCTCATCAAACTGCTTCAAAACATACCCAATGGGTAGATCATAATGTTGTTTGGTGTAAAACAGGATACCAGAATCAAATGAGATGAAAGTACATTGCGTTTTAACCTCAGATAATGTTTCAGTAGCCACCGCCAGAAACTTTTCTTTTCCAAACTTGTTTATGCTTTCTTCTTTTAACTCAACAAAAGCAGTAACATCTGGATGACTTTTTAACAGCTTGGCAAACTCAGATAAACTGAGTAATTTTTCTTCATGAAACTGATTGGCAAATCGCTCTGGTTCGCCTATCGATACATTTTGTAACTCCGCCCACTGACTTTCCAGCACACTAATATCAGTGCCAGATATACGCAGAAGATTCTCATCATGAACAACTACAGCAACCCCGTCAGCCGTTAATTGCACATCCAACTCCAGGTGTTTGCCACCACAATTGATAGCAGCCTCAAAAGCTGACAAGGAGTTTTCAGGATACTTTCCAGCAAATCCCCGATGTGCAACAAGTGTGAGTTGAGTCATAGCATTTCCAGAACAATACGACAGAGTTGATTCCTTATACGTTTGCGACAATAAATCTCCGAACAAAATCCCTGATTAACAAAGAAATCAATTCTAATTCCATCGGATTTGTATCCGCAGTAAACTACGGAGAATTGGGATTCAAATGTGCAAACAAAATACCGTTTTAAACAAATAGCGAGGAAATGATTTTACTAATCAAGCAGTTTAGCCACCGAAATCAACAATTAATGGACCGGTAAACGTAAATATAGAGTGATCAGTTCATCAATTTGGATAACAATTCACGAATATTGCTTGGCTCGAAGGGTTTATCACAAATTGCTGAGACACCAACTTGCTCTACCATGGCCAGGCGGCTGGTATCCGATTCACTGGTCACCATTAGAATAGGCACGCTGGGCTGGCTGCTTTCCTGCCGCACATGTTCCGCAAATTCTTTTCCATCCATTTCGGGCATATTGTAATCAGTAACAATCAGATCAAAATGATTTTCACGTAATAATGAAACTGCTTCAGTGCCGTTCCCGGCCTCCAAAACGTTCTCCAAACCCATATCAGACAATACGCGTTTTATATAGGTACGCGCCAATTTACTATCATCAACCAATAACACCTGCATTTCTTCGGTGCTGGCATCGTCAAGCTCCAATAATTTAGGGTCTATAAAGTCCAAAGTGGAATTCAAGGCACTACGTAATTGGTCCAGCTGAAACGGCTTGGGCAATATGGCAATCGCACCTGCCTGGCGCACTGGCTCCAGATACCGAAAATGTGTTTCGCTAGAAATCAACAAGAATGGCACATGTGACAGCTCAGAGTTTTCGCGCATGCGTATCAATAAATCTGCGCCTGTCATTTCTGGCAAATGCATAGCTGAAATCACCAAATCAGGCACAACTTTCTCCATACGTTGCAATGCATCTGCACCACTTTCTGCCACATCTACATTATCAATTTCCATATCTTTCAAGTACGAAAGAATGACCTTTCTCTGAGTGCTTGATGGCTCGATTAGCATTATGAGTAAATCGTTGATTAATAGATCTGACATAGTTATTCCGTTGAAAAGGCTTTTCTGTCTCTCCATAACATCGACAGGCCCGGAATATTCTTTAAAAATCAGAAAACTTGTGAAATTGAATACAGATAGGATAAAAACTGGTCACAATAACGTTGAAACGTATTATGACCAGTTTAATAAGAATCAAATGACGCGATCGTTTCCGCCATCAATTGGGATTTGTGCTGCAGTCGTTTTGGAAAACCCAGCTCCACATAACATGGCGACCAAATCTGCCACATCTGAACTGGTTATTTCTGTTTTGAGCACGTTTTTCGTTTTATATTCTTGTACCGACATGCCGTAATGTTTAGCGCGGGCCTGCAGCACCTCATCTGTCCAAATACCGGTATCAAACACAGCGTCAGGATGAATTACATTAACCCGAATACCATCACCACCCCATTCCAGTGCTGTAACACGAGATAATTGGGTTAGCGCAGCTTTCGATGCGGAATAAGCTGCCGCACCTGGGCCTGGTGCAGGGACATTTTTAGAACCCACAACCACAACTCTGCCATATTTGGGTGAACGCTTTAACAGCGGATGCACGTCACGTAACAAACTAACGTTGGCATCAAGGTTGACTGACAATACTTTTCGCCAGGTATCCATGGGCATTTCTTTAATCTGACAGCCGCCAGGGAACATGCCCGCATTCAACACCAACATATCCAAACCACCAAACTTAAGCACTGTTTGTTGAATGGCAGATTGAATTTGCTGCTCATTACTGACATCACAAACCAGCCCCAAAAAATCCGGGCGTTGATACATATCACTAACATCAGGATTAATATCCAAAGCAACCACTGCTGCGGCTTTTGCTAACAAAGCATCTACACAGGCTTTACCAATTCCGGAATACGCACCTGTTACTAGCGCAATCTCACCGGCAAATTCCGGCGCACTACCTGCTTTACGTAATTTTGCCTGTTCCAGATCCCAGTATTCCATATCGAAAATGTCCTGACCCGATAAAGCCTGGTACCCACCCAATACATCAGCCCGTAAAATCACATCCACTGTGTGATCATAAATATCTGAGACGATTGCAGCATCTTTTGCTGTTTTACCAACACTTAAAAATCCAAGTTTATTATCGAGTACGACACGAGGTGCAGGATCAAGCATGGTTTTCCCATCGCTTGCATTAACTGAATATTTATCGAAATAAGATTTATATTCGCTGACATATTGATCCACATCACAACCGATCATAGGCAAACGTTTGGTACGAATTACATGATCCGGTGTTGCCGGGCCTTGATTAGCCAGCACAGTAACATTGCTATGTTGTGCGAAAGCTGTCATTTTTTCCGCTGTATTGGTCGCAAGAATCACTGGTTTTGTCATTAATGCAGAAATATTATTTCTTAGCTCTGCGACTTGCTCAATATCAACTTCATGCAGTGTTGTCTTAGTAACCGGCAGACCCCAAGCATTTTGTTTTTTCAAATACTTCTCAGCTTCATCAACCAGAGCAATCATTCGTTCGTAGGATTCACGCGCATCGTTAGCGAAACTGAAAATACCGTGATTGAGTAAAATCATTCCTTCGGTTTTTTCATGAGCCTGCTCAGCAAATTGCTTGGCACATTGTCGCGCCAGATCAAATCCCGGCATGATGTAATCGATAATGACGACCCTGTCACCATAAACTTCCTGAATTCGTTCCTTACCATTCGCTGTGTTGGTAATTGTTACGATGGCGTCCGCGTGGGTATGATCGACATATTTGAAAGGCAAAGTGGCGTGTAAAATTGCTTCAACAGATGGCGTAGGTGCAGAAGCATTCGTCATATGAGTACGTAATTCATTAACCATTTGTGGATCGCTCAATGCCTCAAGCTCTGCCAAACGGATCAAATGATCCAGTTTAACAGGTGCAAACCCTGGACGATCGATGGTTTCGAGGTCCCAACCACTACCTTTTACGTTAAGCAACTCAACATCTTCACCAAGAATATTTTTTTCAGTAATTTTAACTGAGGTATTACCACCGCCATGCAACACCAGACTGGCATCTCGACCGAGTAAACGTGATGTATAAACCCGCAAACCCAATTCATCATTAAATTGTTTGGCTTCCTGATCATCCCACAAACTTTTCATATAACTTTCCCAAATTTTTTATTGAAACAACAAACGTCGACGTGCACTGAATGCCATAGTTAATGCGCGAGCAATCATAAATATCATTAGTGCAGCCCAGAGTCCATGATTTTCCCAGGGTAATAACAGATACCAGGCAATAAAAAACACCACAAACGACCAAAACATGGTATTGCGCATTTCAACACTGTAGCCCGCACCAATGAACACCCCATCAAACCAGTAACTCCATACAGATACCAGTGGACTAACAATCAACCAGGGTAAATATATCATGGCCATTTGCCGAATTTCTGATAAATCAGTCAACCCGTTGATTATTGCTTCACCAACTAACCAATAAAACAAACTAAATACTACTGCGATCAACAACGACCAGCCCGCGCTTATCCATAGCACAGATTTTAACGCATCACGATCACTTGAACCCAATGATTTACCCACCAGTACTTCAGCCGCATGCGCAAGACTATCCAACGCGTATGCCATGAATGTTTGAAAATTCATTAACACCGCGTTTGCTGCCAAAACGATTGGACCAAACTTGGCACCTTGCAATGTAAAAAAACTAAAACTCAGCAATAAAAATAGCGTGCGTAAAAACACATTGAGATTAATGCTCAAATAGTTTTTTATTAAAGCCCATTGAAACACAGCTGACCAAGTGACTTTTGAAAAATCAAAATGCGTATTTTTGATCACCAAATAAAGCGCCAAAAACAAACCCACATATTCTGCAATTAATGTTGCCCAGGCGACACCTGAGGAATTTAATCCCAATCCGAAAACTAACAACAAATCCAGCACAATATTGAGAAGATTAATGCTCACCACAACAAGCAAATTCAATCCCGGTTTTTGCAATCCTAAAAACCAGCCAAGCAAAACATAAGTGCCTAACGTTGCCGGCGCTGCCCAAATCCTGATATCAAAATAATTTTCAGCATGAAAAATAATTTCCTGACTGCTTTCAATAAAACTAAAAGCCAATAATTTTATGGGGAACTGTAGAGCAACAAATAACAAACCAATGAAAAATGCCAGACAAACGCCACGCACCAGAATATTATTCACTTCAGATAAATTTTCTGCACCAGATGCTCGCGCTGTTAAACCGGTGGTGCTCATGCGAAGAAAACCCATCGTCCAGAAAACGAACGTGAATATCATCGCGCCCAATGCAATAGCACCTAAATAATAAGCTTCTGATAAGTGCCCCACCACTGCAGTATCCACCATACCCAATAAAGGTGTGGATATGCCTGATAACAACATGGGAAAAGCTATAGCCCAAACGGTTTTATTGGACTCATTGAAAGATAACTTCATGACGAAATCGTATCATAAAGTGATGTAGCAGTTATTCTGAAAAAAATCTTTGTGGTGAAAAAGTGAGAGGAGGGGAAATAGAAAACGGCGTAATTATATGCAAATTACGCCACTTATAAAATGTGAATTGAAAACTAGCAAACCGTTGCGTCAGCTTCCTCTTCTTTTTTGAATTTTAACACTTTGGCTTTGGTGCGAATTGTAGATTCTGAAACACTCCGCTCCGCTGGAGGCGTGAATTCTTTAGCTAATTCCTGAAGTGCTTCGTAATTCTTGCTCACTGAATCCCACATCATATCGTATAGTCTAACCGCTGAATCCATGGGGTTCTTGCTTAGCTTACGCTCCATCTCAACACGCCATTGCAATCGACGTAATCGCTCTTGGGCGGACTCGTCGTTTAATGTGCCGATATAGTTGCTGATTTCCTGCTCTCTTGCTTGCTCGAACGCCTCAGGATCTTGTTTTGCCAGTTCGCACCAGTAATCAAAATCGAAACCTTTAGCTTTAATTGTTTTGGCATCTGGTAAGCCTTTAATTTTATTAGTCATTTCCCCATCCTACTTACATTTTAACTAGCTACGAATTTGATGCTTAGAATATTTTTTTACAAACAATAACTTACATCGCACTAGTTTATTTGAAATATTTTTACCGAATACAGATTTCTGCAAACCTGATTTCAGATATTTTATGATTAAAAGATTAACACACTTTTATGTGCAACAAAGAGAAGGGGTTCGAGATTCTGGAAATTATTTGTTGCTTTAACAGATAGAGAAATATGAAAAAACGACTTAATGCTTAATATTCAATAAGCTATCCGGCAGAAAAGATTCAAGCATTACCAGATTTTGCCACCTGACAATGCTTGAATTCATAATTAGGCGGGTAAACGACCTTGTTCAGCGATTTTTACATGAGCGGCGTTTGCTGCAGCACCCTGCGTTAAAGAAACGCCCATATCAGCTAAAGTTGCTTCCAGTGCATTCAAGCAAAGCAGTATATTATTTATATTACTGGCATGCCCCATTAAACCAATACGCCAAACCTTTCCAGCAAGCGCACCTAAACCGGCACCGATTTCCAAATTATACATTTTAAGCAAACGCTGTCTGACTGCCGCCTCATCAACACCTGAGGGAACGAGAACTGAATTCAGTTGAGGTAATCGATGTGCTTCATCTACCAAGAAATTCAATCCCATAGATTCCAGACCTGCTTTCAATACTTCATGATTTTGCTGGTGACGCTGCCAGGCATTCTCCAGGCCCTCTTCCTGAACCATAACTAAGGCTTCATGCAGGCCATACAAAGCATTTATTGGCGCTGTATGATGATAAGCACGTTTGGCACCGGCTCCCCAATAACCCATGACCAAATTCAGATCCAAAAACCAGCTTTGCACTTTATGCTTGCGAGACCTGATTCGATCAACTGCAGACTGACTAAAACTCACCGGCGATAAGCCAGGAACACAAGATAAGCATTTTTGTGTGCCAGAATATATTGCATCAATTTTCCATTCATCAACTTTTACTGGTGTGCCAGCCAAGGAAGTGACTGCATCAACAATGGTTAAACAATCGTATTGATGTGCAAGCTCACATATTGCTTTTGCATCAGATTCAACACCAGTTGATGTTTCTGCGTGAACAAATGCAACCGTCGTGGCATCAGGATTGTTTTTTAATGCCTGTTCCAGCTTATCAAGATCAATCGCCTTACCCCAGTCATCTTCCACCATGATGGGCGTCGCACCGACACGTTCAACATTTTCTTTCATACGGCCACCAAAGGCGCCATTTTGACAAACAATGACTTTATCACCAGGTTCAACCAAGTTTACAAAGCAAGTTTCCATGCCTGCAGATCCTGGCGCAGAAACAGGAATGGTTAATTCATTTTGAGTTTGAAAAACAGACTGTAACATTTGTTTGATCTGATCCATCATATCGACAAAAACAGGATCCAGGTGTCCAATTGTTGGCCGGGCCAAAGCAGATAAAATACGAGGATGGATATCCGATGGACCGGGACCCATTAAGGTACGAAGTGGTGGATTAAATGTTGTTGGCATATCAAAAAACTCTCTTGATTATCAAAATTTAGCAGGGAGTATAGAGTGAAGAGCGCAATGAATTCAACTTATTAATATATGGATAAATCACTCACAAAAACAGGGAGAAAATCACTAATTGTTGAAACAACTCTTTAACTAACGCGTCTTTATTGCAACATTCTGCCTTAAAAAGCGACTAATATAGCAATGATCACTATTTGACTATCGAATCCAAAACATTTGTTTGAATAAACGAGGTGTAAGCAATGAAAGCATTTAAATATTTTGTGGGTATATTAATCTCGGTATTCGTATCTTATATGCCAATTGTATCTGCTGATGCAGATACTGACATTAAATTTATTGTTTCAGCGCAGAATCCACCCTACGGCGTTGTTTTCGAAATCATTGAAAATAGCGAAGCTGATTTAGCTGCTGCTTTGAAAAAGGTAGAAAACTATTCAAAGAAATTAAAATCTGCCATTCCTAAAATGAAGCTAGCCGTGGTTAGTCACGGAACCGAACAATTTGCCTTATTGAATAAAAACAAAAACAAGCACAGCGATTCGCACAAAAAAGTCCAATCATTGGTGTCTGAAGACGTTCCACTTCATATCTGTGGCACGCATGCCTCCTGGTACCATTACACTGACAAAGACTTTCCATCTTATGTCGATGTTGCAGTAGCAGGTCCAGCTAAAATTCGAGAATATCAACGTGAAGGATATGCGCTAGTTGTGATTGAATAAACTTGTTACAAACTAACATTAAAGTACTTTTCGGGTTTTATTAATTAAGCCACTAAGCACAAAAAGAAAATAAGCGTTTTATACGCTTTATGAAGAAATTATTCTGAGAATGAATCATTTTTAAATATTTTGGAAAATCTACACCAAGCTGTATTTTATATTCTTCGGCACGATGATTTAGTTTGTGAAATGTTCTTGCTCCGCATGCTTCTGCAAAGCCAAACACAACAACATTGCTGTTAATTTTTCCGAGACGAAGTTCCAGACAGTTATCATCAAACTGTTTGCAAAAGTTACGATACCATTGATGATATACATCTTCACGGCGATTCCATAAGTTCGTGCAAAGCACACCATTTTTTGATAACAAATGCTTACAATTATATAAAAATTGAGTGTTATTGTTGATATCTGCCGGCCCGTGCTGATCAAAAGCATCCAGAAAGATTATGTCGTATTTTTTTTCACGTTCTTTCAGTTGATTTTCGACAAAATCTTTTGCGTTGTTGTGATGAATATGGAGGTGGTGCAATCCCTTTGGTAAAAGAAAGTATTCATGGCACAATTCGATGACATGACTTCTTAGCTCAACGACATCAATCTCGCAACCAGGATATGCCTTTAAAAGAAATTGAGCCAAACTCCCCCCTCCAAGACCAATTAACAGCACTCGTGCCGGCTCCGGCTTGAACAACATCGACAGCGTCATCGCCTGAGAATAAGGCAAAATTAACACGCTAGGTTCTGGCACAAACACGCTGCTTTGTTTTTTATCGTTGCCAAAATACAGGTTTCTGATCATCGCATGTTCGGTGATCGAAATTTCACTAAACTCATCACGCGAATTAAATAGTATTTCTTCCTGATCTATATTCATGTGTATTGTTGATGATTGATCCAGACTCAATTAGATCTCTATTTTCAATTTTTATTCCGGATAAACGACAGGCAAAAAAAAACCTCTCGATTAACGAGAGGTTTTTTTGCAATTATTAAGAAAACTTACTCAGTACCAGTTAATTTAGTATCAACAGTTGCGTTTTTTCCTCGATAGTCTTCGATAGCCGCTTTAATTGCATCTTCAGCCAATACTGAACAATGCACTTTAACTGGCGGTAAAGCGAGTTCTTCGGCAATATCTGTATTTTTGATCTCCAGGGCTTCTTCCAGGTTTTTACCCTTAACCCATTCCGTTAGCAATGAGCTTGAAGCAATGGCAGAACCACAACCATAGGTTTTAAACTTCGCTTCTTCAATAACACCTTCATCACTGACCTTGATTTGCAAGCGCATGACATCCCCACATGCAGGTGCGCCCACCATACCAGTACCAACTTTTGTATCGTCCTTGTCAAACGAACCCACGTTACGCGGATTTTCGTAATGATCAAGAACCTTGTCGCTATAAGCCATTACTTTATTCTCCTAAACATCTATTTTAAAAATCTTGCCTTTAGCGTTGAGACAGACATAGCTAACTCTACGCTGCTGCGCGATTTTGCTGTCCATTCTGATTCAATAATTGTTTTTCCAGTCTTGCTTTTACTTCAGGATGATCAATGCACTCAGCCAAAGTAATATTATCCAGAAAACTATAAATCTGCTTGCTGAGTTCTGCCCAGAGAACATAAGGAAGATATTCTTCCTGAGCAAGACTTTCGTCGATTGCTTTTTCGTCTACAGTTCGAATGATTTGCGCAATAGAAATCATATTAGCAGCTTGAGCCAATCGATAGCCACCACCTGGCCCTCTTGTCCCTCGAACTAAACCGCTGCGTCTTAGCACTGCAAACAGCTGCTCCAGGTAAGACAAGGAAATATTTTGCTTTTCCGCGATTTCCGCAATGGTCAACGGCTTTAGTTTATCATGAATTGCTAAATCCATCATTGCAGATACTGCGTAACGTCCTTTGGTTGGTATTTTCATGACAAGCCACCTTTCTTAATTTGGTTAGACAACCCATTCCTGAGTAAATTCATCAACTATTATCTAGTTTATATACCACTGTTTCGGTATATGCAACAAAAAAAGTGAGAAAATTTGTGATTAAGCGGTGAAATAACAAAAATTTAACAAAACATCAGTGGTGAGGAAATTCAGAATCTTAATACTCCATTGATATATCTAAATTTTTTTGAGATTCACTATTAATCACCAAAATTTTTCGAGGAAAGGAATTGCACAAAACTCATTAAATTTCGGGGAAATTGGCGAGAAACAAAGATAAAACGCATTTAACAAGCAAGTGAGTTGTGTGATTTTCAGACAAACCGCTTAACTATTTTTGCCAAGCTTCAATTAGCAGAGATCTCCCCAGAAACCCTGCGCAAGGGAAAGCATGGTCAATGCTGCGGTTTCAGTACGTAAAATTCGGTCACCCAGAACGCAGGAAATGAACCCATTTTGCTCGGCAAAACAAATCTCTTCTTCGCTCAAACCACCCTCAGGCCCGATTAACAGAACGAGCTCTTTTGTATCGACATTTATTTGGCGTAATGATTGTGTTGTCAATGGATTGAGCACAATTTTGGTTGCGGAGTGATTTTTATATTCTGAAATAACTTTTTTTACATCTTCAACCGGTCGAATGTCAGGGACTTTATTGCGGCCACATTGCTCACAAGCCGAAGAAATAACGCCTTGCCAATGTTGTATTTTTTTATCTAAACGAGCGCCAGACAGAGAAAAGCTAGTGCGGCTTGTAGTAACGGGAATGAGATGCGATACGCCCAGCTCAACGGACTTCTGAAATACCCAATCCAATTTATCACCTTTGGATACAGCTTGAATAAGATGTACATTCAAAGGGGATTCTCGATTAACTAATCGAGCTTGTGCGACCTCAAGCGTTACGAATTTTTTGCTGATTTCACAGATTGTTGCTGAGTATTCGTGGTTATCACCGGTAAAAAGGGTGACTTGTGCGCCAATCGGCAAGCGCAATACGCGAGACATATAATGCCCAATATTGTCGGGCATGGTGTACCGTTCATTAACATGTAATTCAAACGGTACAAAAAATCGCGATTGACGCACAGGAAACTATCTAGAAAAGAGCGATTGAGTTATTTTTACCGCTTCATCGCATCAAAAAACTCATCATTGGTTTTTGTATCTTTCAATCGATCAATCAAAAACTCAATTGCTTGAATCTCTTCCATGGGATGTAGCAATTTGCGTAAAATCCACATTTTTTGCAGTTCGTCCTGCCCCGTAAGCATTTCTTCGCGGCGCGTACCCGAGCGATTAACGTTAATCGCAGGATAAATACGTTTTTCCGCAATCTTGCGATCGAGGTGCAATTCCTGGTTACCCGTGCCTTTAAACTCTTCGAATATCACCTCATCCATACGAGAACCGGTATCAACCAAGGCTGTAGCAAGAATCGTTAAACTACCACCTTCTTCAACGTTTCTGGCAGCACCAAAAAATCGTTTGGGACGTTGCAATGCATTTGCATCAACACCACCAGTTAAAACTTTACCGGAAGACGGGATAACCGTGTTATATGCTCTAGCCAAACGGGTAATGGAATCCAGCAGAATCACCACATCCTGTTTGTGCTCAACCAAACGCTTGGCTTTTTCAATGACCATTTCAGCAACCTGAACATGGCGAGAAGCTGGTTCGTCAAAAGTACTTGATACCACTTCGCCTTTCACTGAACGCGCCATTTCCGTCACCTCTTCCGGGCGCTCATCAATCAGCAGCACAATCAACTTACATTCCGGATGATTGGTGGTAATAGAATGGGCAATATTCTGCAACATCATGGTTTTACCCGCTTTCGGCGGAGAAACAACAAGACCACGCTGCCCTTTACCAATGGGAGACACAATATCGATAATACGTGCAGTTAAATCTTCTGTGCTGCCATTACCTATGGACATTTTAATTCGCTCAGTTGCGAATAATGGCGTCAGGTTTTCAAACAATACTTTGCCACGAGCATTTTCTGGTGGCTCAAAGTTAATCTCATTAACTTTTAACAAAGCAAAATAGCGCTCACCTTCTTTTGGTGGGCGAATTTTACCTGCTACCGTATCACCCGTTCGCAATCCAAATCGTCGAATCTGACTGGGGGATACATAAATATCGTCTGGACCGGCAAGGTATGAGCTGTCGGCGGAACGTAAAAATCCGAAGCCATCCTGTAATATTTCCAGTACGCCATTACCATGAATATCCTCACCTTTTTTCGCATGAGATTTTAAAATGGCAAAGACGAGGTCTTGTTTTCGAGATCGCGCCATGTTGTCCAAGCCCATTTTTTGAGCAATTTCAACAAGTTCAGCCGCGGGTTTTTGCTTTAAATCAGTCAAATTCATATTAGTAGGTTGTTATTTGATTGGTTAGTGAATATATGAAGAATCAGGCAAAACGCCAAATTCCTGTTTTTAATGAGTATTGATTTTTTGAAAAACTGGAGAGTCTTAAGATTAGGTTGTTTTAGAACGCTACCATTCCGTTTTCGGTTGCGCACACCCTTAAATTGTTAGTATAGAGTAGTACGCAACCAATAAAAATTCAACTTAAAGATTACTATCAATAAATGCAGTTAGTTGGGACTTGGACACGGCGCCAACTTTGGTTGCTTCAACATTGCCTTCTTTGAAAAGCATTAATGTTGGAATACCACGAATTCCGTATTTTGGAGGCGTAGCTGGATTTTCATCAATGTTGAGTTTCGCAACTTTGACTTTCCCATCATATTCTGATGAAATTTCGTCCAGTATTGGGGCTATCATTTTACATGGACCACACCATTCAGCCCAATAATCCACAAGCACTGGGCCTTCAGCTTTTAGCACTTCTTCTTCAAAAGTATCATCAGTCAAATAGACTATACGATCACTCACTGTATAATGCCTCCAAATTAAATTTATATATGAGGTTTGCTTAGTGTCCTACCAAGAATGCCGCCTGCATAATTATGGGCAGATCAAAGTACCACCAACAATTGAAACTTATAATTTCTGTGTTACATCGACATGCAGTTCAGATGAAAAACATAATTACTTCATCGACATGAATTTACATACATGTGCAGCAAAACGCAAATCAATATATTAAAAACATATCAGATGAATAATTCAAGCTTTAAATTAATTTTCTCTCTTAGGAACCTTCAATAGACTAAATCCATATGACTGACACTAATCAGCATTTATCAAGCAAAAAATTCACCGACTTCCCCTTACCGGATGCTTTGCTTAAAGCAATCGACGATCTGGGATATCAATTCTGCACTCCAATACAAGCAAATACTCTGCCTGTAATTCTCGAAAACAAGAATATCATTGGCCAGGCGGAAACAGGTACGGGTAAAACTGCCACCTTTCTTATTGCAACCATACATTCTTTGCTGCGCAATTCGCCCCGTGAAGGCAACAATCACCAGCCTCGCGCACTAATTCTTGCGCCCACACGAGAACTGGCAATTCAAATATTTCAGGAAGCAGAAGCACTAACAAAATACTGCGACCTTAAAACCCGTGTTGTGTACGGTGGTGCGAATTATGTGAAGCAAAAGCAACAAATGTCGCAGCATTGCGACATTCTCATTGCGACAGTTGGCCGGGTTATTGATTTTCACAAACAACATCTCATGCAATTGAAATACATTGAAACTCTAGTGCTTGATGAAGCGGATCGCATGTTAGACATGGGCTTTATTAAAGATGTGCGCTACCTTATAAGAAAACTGCCACCAGCTGAAAAACGATTGAACTTGTTATTTTCAGCAACTATTAATTACAAGGTTAAAGAGTTTGCTTATGAGCTAATGAATGATCCACAAATCATCAGCGTGGAACATAAAAACACCGAGCCATCCATCGAGCAAATTGCCTATTACGTTTCGAACGATGAAAAAATTGCCGTATTAATCGGCTTGATTAATGCGCTTAAACCAGAACGCGCAATTGTGTTTGCCAACATGAAATCCACCGCAGAAAACGTCACCGCATTTTTAGCCAGTAACGACATATCAGCTGAGCTGCTATCAGGTGATGTGCCACAAAAAAAACGTCAAAAGCTGGTGGAAACCTTTGGCGCAGGTAAATTTAATGTACTAGTTGCCACCGATGTGGCAGCGCGAGGTATTCATGTAGATTCGGTAACTCACGTTTTTAATTACGATTTACCACAAGATCCCGAAGATTATGTTCACCGCATCGGCAGGACAGGAAGAATCGGCAGCAGCGGCCACGCCATCAACCTTGTTTGTGAAAGCTACGCATTTTATTTACCCGAAATCGAAAGCTTTACGGGGAAGAAAATCCCTATGGAATCAATATCTCAAGACCTGATAGCAGAAGTTAAACCACGCGCGCCACGGAAGCGAAAACCATTTAAAAACGCACAAAAGAAGAGTGGCAACCGTCAGCAGCGCTCGAGACACAAGCCGAACACGTCAAGGGGCAATAAGAACTAAGCTTCCGCTGGCTTAGCTTTTTGTTTGGCTTTTTCAGCGATTTTACGACTTTCTTTTTCCAGCCGTTCGCGGATGCGTTCATTGGCCTTGTATTTACGCAAAATCATGATTTTGTCACCACCTTTACGCTCACTACAAACCGGGCAAGTCAAATGTGATAGGTAGAGTTCTTTAGGTATACAGCCTTGCTCTACCATATCAATTTGCATTTTATGCACGACTTTTGCCACTGAATCAACAGTGCCATAATGCATTTTAACCATCACCAGAAAATCACCGGGTAAGTATTTAACCAAACGAGATGGAGACTGACAGTCTTCCAAAAGGCGAATGATTTTACCGCCCCACATACCTGTTTTGGTCAGCATAAATCCAGGCCATTTTTCAGTGAGCTCCAGGTGATCTATGTTCGCGGCTTGCTTGCTAACATACATGTCATAAGCCATAGGCATATGAAAGAATGACGCGATGCCCATTTCATGCACACATGAGCCACCCAAATTAATGTTTTGACCATCCCAATCGGGATATTCTTCAGGACAGGGACATAGCTCCATTTCGGTCATGATTTTTTAATTTTCCTGAACGTAAGATAGATGTTTGCAAAATATATCCAAAATCCCATACCCATGATGGTAGCCACAGTAGCGATAACTTTACTGTAAAGACCGTGCACTTCAGCCATGGCGTCGGCATCATCCGCCAGCAGCAGCTCACCCTCCCAAACCCCAAAAATCATCAACGTACTGTAAAAACCAATCATACCAATGCTGGTCCACCAATAAGTGTGCTCTAACAATTTATAGGAATAAAGCTTCACACCGCTGATTCTGGGGAGCAGGAAATAGCTGGCCGCCATAATCATTAACACCACACCACCAATAACATTTATATGTGCATGAGCTAATGGATCAATCATATGACCTGGGCCGCCGTAAGGGCTGCCGATCGAGTCGAGATATTCGCGCACAGGTCGTATCACCTGCAAAACACCATGTACGGTACCTATAAACAAGAAACCCGCCGAGGTGGCGATAAACTTCAGTAACCTCTTTTCTTCACTTCGGTAATCCATAAAAACAACCTTATACGCCTTTGCCCATATACTCGCGAAAACAACAGGGCTTACTCAGTATCGATAATGTCACAAACCAACATTCATCGGCAATAAAAACCCAAGCGAAACCTGCGGTAACGCATTGATGCAAAACAAGTTATGAATTAATTTAATAAGAATTCGTGTTATCTTCGTCAATAGACGACAGGCCTAGGATTCTACCTAATAAGGACAAACCGGGCAAATCAGAACGTTACGCTACGAATAAAACTCAGTTGGACGATAAACAGCTGATGCAGCGCATTATAAAGAGACACTTGCCCAATTTGACGGCATCCAATATACTTGCGCGCTTCGTCTATACGGTATCCGACAAGAATGATCGAATGGCGGTATAGCTCACAACTTCGAGGTTATTTAAATGAAAGCTGACATACACCCAAAATACGAAAATATTAGCGTTACCTGCAGTTGCGGCAACAGCTTTGAAACGCGCTCAACCGTTGGCAAAGAACTGACAATTGATGTTTGCTCTGAGTGCCACCCTTTCTACACCGGAAAACAAAAAGTACTTGATACTGCTGGCCGTGTAGACAAATTCCGTCAAAAATACGCGCGAAAATAAAAGAATTTACCAGAATTTATTATTCACCTGTTTTACTCATCATCGGGCGAAGCAGGTGAATAAATATCCAGAAACCTCGTTTTTACGAGATTAGCTTGCCCGCATTTCAACTAATTCACAATTCCACCATCCCTGTTGTCGCAATTCTGATATTAATAGCGATATTTCCCTCACCCGCTTCGGCAGCTAATTGCAGCACGAGCAAAATTGATGAATTCGGCATTGTTAGTAAAATATACGATGGCGACACTATAAAACTCACCAATGGCAAAAAAATTCGATTGATTGGTATAAATACTCCTGAAATGCGTTATGGAAAAGGAAAACCTGAACCACTGGCTAAAAAAGCCAAAGCCTTTACCCAGCAAAAAACATTGAAAAGGAAAGTTGGATTGCGATATGGCGCAGAAACAAAGGATAAATACGGCAGAAAATTAGCCCACGTATTTTTGGCAAACGGTGCTAATCTCCAACAGCAGCTATTGGAAAAGGGTCTCGCCAGTCAAATTGCCATCCCTCCAAATCTTTGGCAGCAAAAATGCTATGAATATTCTGAAAAACTCGCTCAAAAAAAATCGCGCGGAATATGGCAAAAACGCTACTTCAAACCACTGAGTGCAGCTAAAGTATCTAAGCGAAAAACCGGATTCAAGTTTGTAACCGGCACAGTTAAATCGGTGGAATACTTAAAAAATCAGACCTTATTTCACCTTAATCAAAAATTCTCTCTGCACATCAAGAAGCAGGACTTACCCTATTTTAAAAACTTTTACGAAAAAGACTTAATCAATAAGGTAATTACCGCGAAAGGCTGGATAAGTGCAGACAAAGGCAAATTTACCATGCGCATTAGGCATCCAAGCGCTATAAAATAATGCATAACCCTTAAACCTGAAATGTCGGCATGCTCTCTGCTGGCGAAAAAGATCTAACATAGGACTGTTAATTATGAGCCAAGATTTAAAACAACAAGCACTGGATTACCATTCAAAGCCCATACCCGGAAAAATCGGCATCGAAATCACCAAACCCTGTACAACACAAAAAGAGTTATCACTGGCTTATACGCCAGGTGTTGCAGAACCTGTGAGAGAAATCGCCAAAAGCGCTGAGCTTGCCTACGAATACACAGCCAAAGGAAACCTGGTTGCTGTTATCACTGACGGTACTGCAGTATTAGGTTTGGGCAATACTGGCGCACTTGCTGGCAAACCAGTCATGGAAGGCAAAGGAGTGTTATTTAAACGATTCGCTAATATCGATGTATTTGATATTGAAGTTAATGCCAAAACGCCTGAAGAATTCATTCAAACCGTTGAGAACATTTCCCCTACTTTTGGTGGCATCAATTTGGAAGATATTGCGGCACCGCATTGTTTCGAAATTGAGAAAAGCTTGCAGGAAAAACTCGATATCCCAGTGTTTCATGACGATCAGCATGGAACCGCGATAATCATCGCAGCGGGTTTGCTCAATGCCGTTCACCTGCAAAATAAACAACTGGAAAATGTAAAAATCGTTTGCATTGGCGCCGGTGCTGCAGGCCTTGCTTCCATGAGCCTTTTAATCGCACTGGGGGCAACTAAGGAAAATATTTTTCTGATTGATCGCAAAGGTATTGTGCATCAGGAAAGAAGCGACCTGAACGAATACAAGCAGGCTTTTGCTGTAAAAACAGATGACCGCACCCTTGAAGACGCAATGAAGAATGCAGATGTGGTAATTGGCGTTTCAGGGCCTGACCTCATAAGCGAAGCAATGCTCAAATCCATGGCTGCAAATCCGATTGTTTTTGCACTTTCCAATCCTGACCCGGAAATCAAACCTGAAGTTGCATTGAAAGTGCGCGACGATTTAATTATGGCCACTGGACGAAGTGATTACCCTAATCAGGTCAATAATGTGCTGGGATTTCCATTCATTTTTCGAGGCGCTCTGGATGTACATGCCAAATCCATTAACCAGGAAATGCAAATCGCTGCTGTGCATGCGTTAAAAGACCTGGCCAGAGAGCCTGTACCGCAAGTTGTTCTGGATGCCTACAAGGTGGATTCGATGAATTTTGGCAAGGATTACATCATCCCCAAGCCACTTGATCCACGCCTGATCGATTCTGTTCCACCAAGCATAGCTAAAGCGGCAATTGATACTGGTGTAGCAAGAAAGGCTTACCCAAGTCACTACCCGAAACTCTAAACAGCCATAAAAGACAAAACGCCGATGTTTAGTCGGCGTTTTCCTGCGCCATAAGCTTTTTGACTTTCGTTAAGGATGCTCTTCGCATTGGCAAACCAGTGATCGGGCTAATCGGTTTTTGGTGAATAGATTTATGATCAAAAATACTGATCCTAATCTCATAATCCCCGGCAAAAAAACTCACGCTCGGAATCATCTCAGTTTCGTTTTTATTGAGACGAAACTTCAGCTCCAACGTTTCATAAGGAATTTGTTTTTCCATCAATAAAAACAAAATATCTTTCGCAGAATCGCTGAACACATGAATTTCAATCGGTGAAGTACTGGTTGCCGTTCCTTCCAAAACAGTGCCAACCAAATGCGGCCTGAAGGCCTCGAGCATACGCATGGCACTAAACGCATTTTGGCGCATTTTTTTTATTAAGCCAGGTTGTGTACTGGCAAAAAACATGGATTGATGAATTTTTAACTGGGACTCAATTTCCTGATTAGTTGGCAAATCAGTTTGGCCGGACACGCCCAAACGCTTCATAGCCTTTTGCTTTGCCGTATAATAATCCAACCGACCATCTTCAGCTAAAAAACGCGCAGCTTCAATGGCGATCTCCTGACGCAAATTTGCGTGACGGGATGTTAAACTCATTTTAAAGTCGCTCGTTCGTTAAAAAAGTTGTTCAGGTGTAAATTCGTCAGCCTCCGATTTATCATCATTTCTAACGTTTACATTAACATCTGCCATTTGTTGCGGAACATGCTTTTTAGGAAAACTTTCGAATATTGCATTAGGAAAGTCTGCGCCGGCCAATAAACCGGTTTCCGGATCAATTCTAACCGTCACAATACCCGGCGGCCGAACCAATGATTTTTGAGGCACACCTTTTAATGATTCACGCATATAATTTATCCACATAGGTAGCGCAGCACGTGCACCAGACTCCCGATCACCCAGTGGGTGTGGTTTATCGAATCCAACCCAGGCAGTAGTAACAACTTCCGCATTAAAACCAGAAAACCAAGCATCACGCTGATCATTTGTCGTACCGGTTTTACCAGCCAGATCGTTACGCTTTAAAACCTTGGCACGTCGCCCAGTACCACGATTAATAATATCCTGCATAATTGTCGTCATAATATAAACATTTTCTTCACTGATAATGCGCGTTGCTGGGTTAATAATTTTTTGCTCAGCATCTATTTCGCTTTCAGAATCCATTAAACTATCAGTCGCAGCGAACATGTTATCTTGAGTGTCATCTTTTGCATCTATCTTTTCACACTCAGGACATACCGTTGGTGGGTTTGCCGCATAGAGTATTGTCCCGTCAGAATCGAATATTTTGGTAATTAAATGCGGATCAACCAAATATCCACCATTCGAAAAAGCTGCATAACCGCGCACAACTTCTAAAGGCGTAACCGTGGCACTACCCAATGCCAGGGATAAATCTTTAGGCAACTCGCCTGGTGTAAAGCCAAATCGCTTCGAATATTTTATCGCATAAGAAATTCCAATGGAGCGTAGAATACGAATCGACACCAGATTACGGGATTTGACCAAAGCTTCACGCAATCGAGTTGGGCCAAAAAATTTACCACTGTAATTTTCTGGACGCCATGATTCCTCCAACCCGGGATCATTAAAAACCACCGGCGCGTCGTTAATCAAGGTTGCAGCAGTATAGCCTTTTTCAAGCGCCGCAGAATAAACAAAAGGTTTAAAGTTTGAACCCGGCTGACGTTTAGCCTGCGATGCACGATTGAATTTACTGTGATAAAAGTCGTAACCGCCAACAATGCTTTGAATCGCTCCGTTATTTGATTTCACCGAGACCAATGCACCAGAAACTTCGGGTATTTGACCTAAGCTCCACCGTCCTCCACCAGCATCATACAAACGAATCACATCACCGGCAGACAAGATTTCCTTAGCGCTTTTTGGCGTGGCTCCTACTTTGTTTCCATCGATATATGGCGAAGCCCATTTCAAGCCTTTCCAACATACATGCGCCATTCGGCCATCAGCCAGATAAGCGTATATAGAATCCTCATTCACATCGACTACAATTGCGGCGTTGAGCAAGGGATAGGAGCCAACACTTTTTAACACTTCACGCCAGGATTCCATGTCAGAAAAATCGAGCTCATCCACTTGCTTTTCCGGTCCTCGGTAGCCATGACGCTCTTCATAAGCCAACAAGTTGTAACGTACCGCATCACTTGCTTTACGTTGTAGTCGTGAATTAATGGTTGTATGAACCGTATATCCTTCGGTGTAAGCTTCCGTACCAAATCTGTCCACAACTTCTTTACGAACCATTTCTGCGGCATACGGCGCATCCAATTCAATTCCCTGAGTATGCAACTTGGCGGTTACTGGCTGATTTATCGCCGCATCATATATCGATTGATCAATGTAATTCAGTTTTAACATGCGCCCCAAAACGTAATCACGACGCAATAAAGCCCGACTTGGATTCACAATGGGATTGTATCTGGAAGGTGCCTTGGGTAATCCCGCAATCATTGCCAATTGCGCAACGTCAAGATCAGTGATTTCTTTGCCGTAGTACAACTTCGCCGCAGCGCCAATACCGTAAGCGCGATTACCCAGGTAAATTTTATTGAGATAGAGTGTAAGAATCTCTTCTTTACTCAACTCCTGTTCGATGCGGAACGACAACAAAATCTCACTAAATTTCCGGAAAAAGGTTTTTTCCCGACTCAAGAAAAAGTTTCTCGCCACCTGCATAGTAATCGTACTACCACCCTGGGCTTTTTTACCGGTGGTTACCATAACCGCTACCGCACGCAATATGCCGTGATAATCTACACCGGGGTGCTCAAAAAAGCGATCATCTTCCGCACCCAGCATGGCTTTCACCATGTAATCTGGAACTTCATCATATTCCAGTGGCGAACGACGTTTTTCGCCAAACTCCCCCATTAATTTTCCATCTTCAGAATAGACTCTCAATGGCACTTGAAAACGTACATCTTTCAAGCTGTCGATTGATGGTAGGTTAGGAGAAATGTAATAATACAGGGCTGTAACAGCAATACTCCCGACTATTCCAGATAACAGAAACATATAAAACGAAAACTTGAACAATTTTCGAAAAAAACCGGATTTACGTTTTGCTTTATTATCGAACGATGGTTTTGCTTGGCTCATTAAAGGAATCGTCTTTTCACGTTAATACAGAAATTCCTCAAAGAGGAAAGACTCATTTTTATTCCCACATTACTCAGCGGTACGGCGGGAGATCGAGTATTCTTAACTCAGTTATTCACTATGTTGGTGATCATATCTTTGCTTATTAATTAATCTTACTAGAAAAAATTACAACAATGCAGGCAAATTTATTATAACCTAATCAGAATTAAACTATTTTACTTTACTACCGACTAAGACATAGACTTCCATCGGCAGAAAAATATCAATCTTTATAGGATAATTTTTTTCATTAAGAATTCGCTAAGCTATGCTGGCTATATTCCGGAATCGCGACTATTTTAATGTTAAGGAACAATTGGCGTGGGATTTGCTGATATATTTAAAAGAAAAAAGTCGACACTATTAGGACTGGACATCAGTTCTTCTGCAGTAAAATTACTTGAACTCAGTGAACATAACAATCGCTTCCAAGTTGAAAGCTACGCAGTAGAACCCATTCCACCAAATTCAGTTGTTGAAAAAACAATCACGGATATCGAATCCGTTGGTGAAACAATTCGAAGAGCCGTTCGGCGCTCGGGCACCAAATGTACCGAGGCGGTGGTTGCGGTTGCTGGTTCAGCCGTCATTACCAAAGTCATCTCCATGCCGGCGGCATTAAATGAAGAAGAGCTTTCCAGTCAAATCGAACTGGAGGCCGACCAATACATCCCCTACCCGCTGGAAGAAGTCGCCCTCGACTTTGAAGTGCTAGGCACTACCGAAAATAACGCCGAACTCGTTGACGTCTTGCTTGCAGCCTGTCGAAGCGAAAACGTCGATGCCCGGGTCGCAGCAGTTGAATTAGGTGGCTTAAGCGCAAAAGTTGTCGATGTCGAAGCCTACGCTCTCGAAAATGCCGTGGTGCTTATTTCATCCCAGCTACCCGATCATGGTTTTGGCAGCACAGTCGCCATTATCGACATCGGTGCGACCATGACCACATTAAACGTTCTGCAGGATCAACGAATCATCTACACCCGAGAACAAGTATTTGGCGGCAGACAGCTAACGGAAGAAATTCAGCGGCGATTTGGCTTATCTTATGAAGAAGCCGGCTTAGCCAAACGGCAAGGTGGATTACCTGACAACTATATTCCTGAAGTGCTTGAACCATTTAAAGAAGCTATGGCGCAGCAAGTCAGCCGTTCTTTGCAGTTCTTTTTCTCATCAAGCCAGCATAATGCCATAGACCACCTCGTGCTGGCCGGTGGTTGCGCCTCGATTCATGGCGCCGATGAACTCATATCTGAACGAGTCGGAATTCCAACTTCCATTGCCAATCCTTTCTCATCAATGACTTTATCCCCAAAGGTCAATGCGAAAGCGCTTAGTGATGATGCGTCCGCACTAATGATTGCATGTGGTTTAGCCTTGAGGAGTTTCGACTAATGGCAAGAATTAATTTATTGCCCTGGCGCGAAACCCTTAAGAAAGAAAGGGAAAGACGATTTTATATTTTTGTGGGCCTCACTATTTTTGCAGCAATTGGCGCTGTTGCAGGCATCCACCTGGAAATGGAAAACCGTATTCAATCCCAGAAAGATCGTAATCAATTCCTTAATCAACAAATCACGTTTGTTGACAAGGAAATTGCCGCGATCAAAAGTCTGGAAGTGGAAAAGACTCGATTATTAAACCGCATGGATGTCATACAACGCTTACAAAAAAGTCGACCAGAAATTGTACATTTGTTCGAAGCAATGGTCACAACTACGCCAGACGGTGTTCAAATTTTGAAAATCTCGCAAAAACTGGACAACATCAATATAGAAGGCGTTGCGGAATCCAATTCTCGTATCTCTTCATTTATGCGCAATCTGGAAAAATCTAAATGGCTGAAACAACCAGAATTAATCGTAATCGATGCCGATACGCGGGATCACCCCAATTCTAGCTGGTTTTCACTGAAGGTTAAAAGGAGCCAGGCTCAATGAAATTTTCAGATATTGATTTGAATGACCTGGACTTTAGCAATATCGGTAACTGGTCGGTGGCCAACAAAATAATCGTATTGCTAATTACCGCAGCAGTGATTATCGGTGCAGGTTATGCTTTTGATACGCGACAGCAAATTAAACAAATTGAGTCCTTTCAAAAAAAAGAAGCCGAACTAAAGCAACTTTTTGAGCTAAAACAAGCAAAAGCGGCAAATCTGGAAAGCTACGAAACCCAACTGGAAGATATCCAGAAAACATTTGGCTCCTTACTTGGGCAATTACCCAGCAGAACTGAAGTTGCCGACTTATTAACCGATATAACTCAAACTGGATTGTCCAATGGACTGGAGTTCGATTTTTTCAAACCCCAGGCTGAGGATCCCAAAGAGTTTTATGTAGAATTACCCATCGAGTTAAAAGTAACCGGTGATTATCACGAATTCGGAAAATTCATGAGCGGGGTAGCCAGCTTGCCACGAATTGTCACAATCCATGACTTTACCATCCAGAAAAAAACCAAGAATGGTAAAAACAAATCCAAGAGTGGTCCGCTAATTCTGGAAGCAAATGCAAAAACTTACCGCTACCTGGATGAAAAGGAACTGGAATTGTTAAGTGGTAAAAATAAATGAACCAAGATAACGAAATAGGTACAAATTCTCTGTTGTCTTTTGGAAAAATATGTCTCTCAGCGCTTGTTCTGATCGTGTTCTCAGGATGTTCAACCGGCGACATGGACGACCTGGAAAAATTTGTTACCGATACAAAAGCAAAATACATGGGACAAGTTGAAGCATTACCTGCAATTACCCCTTACGAGACGCATCGATATCAGGTATCCCACCAACGTGACCCGTTCAAAGCTTCTGTATCTCTAGTAAAAACAATTACAAAAAAGAAACGCCGAAGCAACGGAATTAAGCCCAGCGACGTAAGAAATAAAGAAGAACTCGAAAGATACGCCCTCGAAACGCTTGTGATGGTCGGTGTCATGAACAATGATGGCCAAAATTGGGCGATCATTAAAGCGCCCGATCACAGTATTTTCAGAGTGCGTAGAGGTAATTATATGGGGGAAAATAACGGAAAAATAATCCGTATTACAGAGTCTAAAATCGATTTAAAGGAAATTGTTGCTGATGGACTTGGCGGTTGGATCGAAAGACGTAACAAGATCACCCTGTCTAAATAATGCAATTAAAGCTGTTATAAAGGAAAAACATGGGCATTAATACCACTCAAAATAGAAAAAAAATAATGAATAATATAACGAAAATAAAGCACTCAATATTTCTTTTTATCTTGCTTTCACTGTTTGGCAGTAATGCATTTTCAGCTAATCTCCAAGACGTTAGCTTCAGCTCCTTACCAGGAGACAAAATTCAAATCACTTTTAAATTGTCTGGCACCTTTGCCGAACCAAAAAGCTTCACTGTTGATGAACCTGCTCGCATCGCTTTAGATTTTGCCAACACTAAAAACAAATTATCCTGGCGTTCACGCCGAATAGGCATGGGAAACATTAAATCCGTTGCCGTTGTTGAAGCTGGCGCCAGAACCCGCGTGGTTATAAATCTGGTTAAGCAAGTCACTTACACAAGTCGGATGGCCGATAACTCACTCATATTAACACTCGGAGCTGGTGCTGTAGAAAAAGCGCCAACCATCACTCAAACAGGTACAAACACTTTTGAAACAAAACAAACTCGCGGCTTAAAAAATGTCGATTTCAGACGTGGTGATAGCGGTGAAGGCCGGGTTGTTGTTACGTTCAGCGAACCCAATATCGTTGCCGATATTCGAGAAGAAGCCGGAAAAATCATCGTTGAATACCTGGATGCGGAATTGCCCAATAGCCTTCAACAAAGCCTGGATGTTGTGGATTTTGCTACACCAGTGAAAACCATTGACACTTTTGCAGATGGCAACAATGTCAGAATGATCATTACACCAACTGGCGATTATGAACATCTGGCCTACCAATCTGACAACACCTTAACCATCGACATTAAACCACTCACACCTGCGCAAAAAGCCACCATCAAGAAAGCTCAATACAGCGGTGAAAAATTATCTCTGAACTTTCAGGATATTGAAGTACGTGCAGTGTTGCAGTTATTGGCGGATTTTACAGGTCTTAACGTTGTCGTCAGCGATTCGGTACAAGGCAATATCACTTTGCGACTGAAAAACACACCATGGGATCAGGCTTTAGACATCATTCTGAAAACCAAAGGTTTAGCATTACGGAAAAATGGCACTGTAATGTTGATTGCTCCCAGTGATGAAATCGCTGCTCGCGAAAAGTTGGAACTGGAAGCACAAAAACAGCTTTCAGAACTTTCGCCTTTGCGTTCTGAGCTTGTGCAAATTAACTATGCAAAAGCCGCCGAATTAGCAGACCTGATCAAATCAGATACTAACTCCTTATTATCCGAACGAGGCAATGTCACGCTGGATGAACGAACCAATACCTTACTGATTCGCGATACAGTGGAACACCTGGCTGAAATCCGAAAACTGATAACTAGCCTGGATATCCCCATTCGACAAGTTTTAATCGAATCACGGATTGTAATTGCCAGCGATGGTTTCAGCCGTGATCTCGGGATGAAAATAGGCATCACCTCGACAGAAAAAAGCGGACAAAATACCGTATTCACTTCCGGCAGCTCTGCGGGATTCACCAATAATCCCAGCCTGTCTTCAGCCGGATCCAACTTTAATGTCAATTTACCCGCAACTTCATCTGCCGCCACACCAGGTAGCTTCGCATTGGGTTTGCTAACCGACACTGCCCTGCTTGACTTGGAGTTATCTGCTCTGCAAACAGAAGGGAAAGGTGAAATTGTATCCAATCCGCGGGTTATTACTTCCAATCAAAAAGAAGCATTGATTGAGCAAGGTACAGAAATTCCGTACCAACAAGCCAGCTCAAGTGGTGCCGCTACCGTCGCATTTAAAAAAGCCGTACTGAGCTTAAAAGTAACTCCTCAAATCACACCGGATGACCGAGTAATTCTGGATTTGCGTGTTACTAAAGACAGTGTGGGTGAAATTTTTAATGGCGTACCGAGCATCGACACCAAAGAAGTAAACACACAAGTTTTGGTTGATAATGGTGAAACAGTTGTGCTTGGTGGTGTTTTTGAACACGTTAAGAAAACAGAACGATATAAAGTCCCGCTACTCGGCGATATTCCCTTGTTGGGCTGGTTATTCCGTTCCACATCAGAGGTTGATGAAAAAGACGAGTTATTGATCTTTGTCACTCCTAAAATCCTGAAGGAACGACTCAAGCTGGAATAATCCACGACACTTACTCAAAAAAGGCGCAAAATTCACATTTTGCGCCTTTTTTTATGCCTGAAAATAAATATTCAACGCACTTACAGACAACATTCTCAGTTAACGAGAAAATGATTAATATCTCATCGTAACTTAGCATCATCAACTATACGCTGCCATTCACTTTCTATGAATCTGGCTTTATACTGTGTCGTTCTCAAAACAGTGTTAAGAATTAATCAGCGAGTAACAAATTGAATAAACCCAACTTCCCTTCACGAATTTTCTTGGTAGGCCCAATGGGTGCCGGGAAAACCACAATTGGGCTTAAACTCGCCGAAAACATGCATAAAACCTTCATCGATAGTGACCACGAAATCGAGCAGAATACTGGTGCAACAATTCCATTAATTTTTGATCTGGAAGGTGAACAGGGATTTCGTGAACGAGAAACACGCGTTTTATCTGATCTTACACAGAAAAATCACATTGTGCTGGCCACAGGTGGTGGTGCGGTTATTAAAGAAGAAAATCGCAAAATGCTCATGCAAAGAGGATTTGTAATTTATTTACAAGCCCCACTTGACCAACTTTTGGAAAGAACGGCCAAAGATCGAAATCGACCTTTGTTGCAAACCGAAAACCCAAGAAAAACCTTGTCTGATCTATTGGAAAAACGTGAGTTATTTTATAAAGAAGTGGCCGATTTAATCTTTGAAACAGGTAAAAAACCGATTCGGGATATAGTTTCGGAGATCACCAAAATGCTGGAAAATACTCCCAACAAGGCCAGCGCCTAAAAACTGACTGGCGGAAAGACTTTTTCCGTTAATTGAACTCGGTAATTCCATAGTATAATGTGACAAATTTCCGGCAGAAATCTAATAACGGACTTCTGAAACTGTTTTACTTTTTAACTTGCAGTTATCACTTATGAAAATATTGAATGTTGATCTTGGCGAACGAAGTTACCCAATTTATATCGGCCAAGGACTATTAAAGCAGGATTTATTGCGACAGCACATTCATGGCAAACAAGTCATGATCGTCAGCAATGAAACTATTGCACCTCTATATTTAAAACAAACCCAGAATTTACTGGATGGGTTTGAACAAAAAACTGTCATTTTGCCTGATGGCGAGCAGTTTAAAAACCTGGAAATCCTCAATCAGATTTTCGACGAATTGCTGAAAAACAATTTTGATCGTAGCTGCACGTTAATCGCATTAGGCGGCGGTGTTGTTGGCGACATGACCGGATTTGCAGCAGCAACATATCAACGCGGTGTGAATTTCATTCAAATTCCCACCACTTTACTGGCTCAAGTCGATTCATCCGTCGGTGGAAAAACCGGTGTTAACCATCCGCTGGGTAAAAACATGATTGGCGCTTTTCACCAGCCACAATGTGTTGTAGCCGACACCGACACACTTAATACATTAGAAGATAATCAATTATCTGCAGGTATTGCTGAAGTGATTAAATACGGATTACTTGGCGATAAAACATTCTTTGATTGGCAGGAAAAAAACATACAAACCTTGCTAGATCGAGACCCGGAAGCACTTGCTTATGCCATCGAACAATCCTGTCGCGACAAAGCAATTATCGTAGCCGCTGATGAAAAAGAAAGTGGTAAACGCGCTTTACTCAACCTGGGCCATACTTTTGGACATGCCATTGAAACTGCGTCTGGCTACGGTAATTGGTTACACGGTGAAGCCGTTGCAGCAGGCATGGTTATGGCGGCTGACTTATCGCAACGCCTAGGTAATATTTCCGATACTGATGTGAATCGCATTATTGCCATTACCGAAAAAGCTCGTTTACCTGTTGCACCACCAAACAATATGACTTCTGAGCAATTCATTGAGCTGATGTTACGCGATAAAAAAACGCTCGGTGGCAAAATCCGTCTGGTACTATTAAAATCCATTGGAGACGCGATAATAACCAGCGACTACAACAAAGATTTATTGCATCAAACACTGGATTCGTTTTTAAGCAAAAAGGAATAACATGCAACAGCTTGCACTCTATGCCGCTCACCCCGAAAACTCCAAAGGTCGCAAGGTGCATGAAGACTCCCCAAATTACCGCAACGAATACCAGCGTGACCGAGACCGCATTGTACATTGCACGGGATTTCGCCGCCTGGAATACAAAACCCAGGTTTTCGTCAATCATGAAGGTGACTTGTTTCGAACCCGCCTGACGCATTCTATTGAAGTGGCGCAAATTGGCCGCGCCATTGCCCGAGCACTCCATTTAAACGAGGACCTAACAGAAGCAATTGCTTTAGCACATGACCTTGGCCATACACCATTCGGTCATGCAGGTCAGGATGCTTTGAATTTTTGCATGGAAGAATTTGGAGGGTTTGAGCATAACTTACAATCGCTCCGAGTCGTGGATATTCTTGAAGAAAAATACGCAGAATTTGAAGGTTTGAACCTCACATTTGAAACCCGCGAAGGCATTTTGAAACACTGTTCAGTCAATAATGCAAAATCCCTGGGCGAATTAGGCGAGCGTTTTCTTAATCATCAGCAACCCAGCCTGGAGGCACAACTGGCCAATCTGGCGGATGAGATTGCCTATAACAATCATGATGTGGATGACGGCTTGCGTGCCGGATTTCTGGAAATGGAGCAATTGTTAGAAGTAAAACTATTTGCCGAACAACATGCAGTTGTTAACAAGCTTTACCCGAAGTTAGACACAAAGCGCGCAAAACATGAAATTGTCCGACGCATGATAAACAGATTGGTGACAGATCTCATCGAAACCTCACAAAATAATTTAAAAAATGTTCAGCCTTCGAACATTCAAGCAATCCGACTTCACCACGAGCCTATTATTCAATTTAGCGCGGAAATGAAACAGCTAAATTTTGAACTGAAACAGTTTTTGCGTAGAAACCTTTATTCACACTACCGCGTCTACCGGATGGCAAAAAAAGCAAGAAATATCATTCAAAATTTATTCGACGTATTCATGGAAGACATTAAGCTATTACCCGTTGACCATCAAAATAAAGCGCGTAATATGGAACGCGAATCGGGTGATCACGGACGTGCCAGAGCGGTGGCCGATTACATTGCCGGAATGACTGACCGTTATGCAATCGCAGAATACAATCGTCTATTTGACCCTTTACAATTAACATAATTGCATCAGGCCCCGGATCAAGCATGCGAATTTATATGCAAACCGTTTCTCCAAACAATTTTCCCAGATACTATCAACTTCATCTTGGGCCGGACTTATTTAATGGCTGGATGCTTACCAAAGAATGGGGAGCGCAAGGTTCTCCCGGTCGAGTGCAAAAAAAGTTTTTTGAAAATATCGAAGATGCAGAGAAAGCTTTTCAGGAAATAAGAGATAAGCAAATAAAACGTGGATACAGAGTTGTTTTTGTAGAAGGGCAAGCACAAACACAATGACCAGTTCAACAGATTCTCCTATCATCAATACAAAAATAATAGACGATCAAAGTGACATACTGAGTAGTTTTTCAGCATCTGACAATTTAATTGCTGATAACAATTATTTTGAGACTGAAAACTTAAATGAACTGACAAACAAAGTCATTCACCTCATTGAATACACTCAGTTGGTCTTATGCATCGAAGGGATTGATGGTGTAGGCAAAACATCATTTTTAAATCATTTATTAAATACACAAAATGCGCGTTGGCGCATCTGTCAAATAAATGCGAAAACGCTAAAAACAACTGATGAACTTATTGCCACGCTTTGCGACAGCTTTGCCGTTAATGCGACAGAAGAAGTTACCGTGGAAATTTTAGCTGAACAATTGTCCGCTATAAAACAAAGTGGTATTACCCCTGTTTTAATAATAGATAATGTTCACATCATTGACGAAGCTATTATTGATACGATTATCAACTTAATTCAGCATCGCCCTGAACTGCCAGCCAGCCTTCGGATAATATTTGGCTGCGACAATACACCGCAATACGTTCTCGATAAAATCCCGGTTGAAAATGATATTCCTTCTCACAAACAACTACTCATTCCGAATTTAAGCAAAGCGGAAACAACAGATTATATCAAATTGAAGCACCCGGAAATATTTAAGACATTATCCACATCTGAACTAAATTCGATTTATCAAAAGTCTTTAGGTGTACCTGGCGCGATCAATCATCAGCTAGAAAAATCACCTCAACCTGGCACTGCATCGAAATCACGAAAATCTCACGCCAATAATAAAATACTTAAACAAACTGCAGTTGCATTATGTATTGCTATTGTAGCTTCTTATGCCTATACATATATAAATCAAAGTACTGAAAAAGACTCCAGTGTTACGGTACAAGAACTCAATATTCCAAAACAAATAGCTGAATCACAGAAAAACACTCGCACAATAAGCGAAGAAAAAATTGATTTACACCAATCCACATCCAATCTAGAAGAAAATAATAAAAAAATCAGTAGCGGTGTTAGCGAGCTATTAATCAAACCCGAAGATATCCTCCCTAAAAGCCAAACACCTGAGCAACCCGAACCGGAAAAGGCAGTACAGACACAGACACAGACACAGACACAGACACAGACACAGACACAGACACAGACACAGACACAGACACAGACACAGACAGATTTTGGTGCGGCAGAATGGATACGCAAACAAAATCCAAATCACTACACAATCCAATTAATTGGTAGCTCAAAAAAGTCGTCTATGCTGAGCTTTATTGAAGAAAATAATTTACAAAGAGATGCGAAGTTATTTCAAACCACTCGAAAAAACCGCAACTGGTATTCCGTAATTTACTCATCCTTCTCCACTCGCGCTCAAGCTATAAGCGCCAGCAAATCATTGCCGCAGCAACTAAAAACACTCAATCCCTGGATTCGCTCGTTTGCTAGCATTCAAAAAGATATGAAATAAAATCCAGTCATCGTTCTGCGCACTTCGGGAAATAACTCAAGAAATATAAGCTAGATTATTTCTCGAGGGCGATATATAGTTTAAGGCTAAAGGGAGGGTTCACCTGAAAACCATTTTCATGCGATCCCAAATACGATTGAGAAGCAAAACTGTTGGTGTTTTAAACAGTGGCAAGTTAATACAAAGCACATTTCGTGCAAAGCATATGCCTTAAAACACCTGAGCATAAAGTTTTGCAAGTCTGTGTATGTCAGAATTTTTTCGACTATCGGCCAAGGGTTTATAAAAACAACAATATGTACAGTAGCTTAATAAATTGTTTTTCATAAACAGTTCATAAAAATGCTACTTGATCACCCGAACGACAAAAAAACATTGATATGGTTGTTAGATTTTTTTGCGTTACCGATCAGTTCTCGTAAATCTTTACTGATAAACTGCCTCTGCTTAAACAAGCAACATGTTTGTTAAGAGCCTTGATCATCATTGAGAGCAAAGAGGTGAATATATGCTAATTAGCAAACTAAAGACGAGAAATGCATTTAATCGTAAAATGAAGTCTATTGTGGCTGGGATATTATTCAGCAGCTGCTCCGGTTATGCGCTTGCAGATGCTCAACCACCTGGTCGACTGGATTTTTCCAGCAACCATCATTTTGTCTATTCTGCGAATCAAGCCGCGCATAATGTATCAGCTTTTAAAATTAACCGAGTTACAGGCCAATTAACTGAGATTAAGGGCTCACCATTTAAAGCAGGCGAATACCCTGTCTCCATCCAAACCACGCCGGATAACAGATTTGTATACGCAGCGAATCAAGGAACAAATAGCGTATCTGCTTATCACGTTAATGCTAAAACCGGTGAATTGAGCCCGGTAATCGGTTCTCCATTTGTTGTCGGCCCTTATCCCGATGCCGTTACTGTTAGCCCTAACGGAAAGTTTTTGTATATTACAAACGAAAACGACAACAAGATTTCCACTTTTTTAATTAACCAGGAAAGCGGTGCTATTACAGCAAGCGGTAAACCAGTTGTTACTGGAGAACACCCAATTTCAATAAATATTTCGCCAAACGGGAAATTTGCATATGTAACCAACTTTTATGGCCACAGTGTGAGCGTATACAAAGTTGATCAGGAAAGCGGACAATTCACACGCTCTGCAAAAAATGCCAAAACCGACGAACGCCCTATCTATGTAACAATTACCGAAGACAATCGCTTTGCTTACACTAGCAATTACGGCTCAACCACGGTTTCCGGTTTTAATATCGATCAGACAAGCGGCGCTCTCACTGAAATTGAAGGCTCTCCTTTTCCTGCTGGCTCACAACCCTACTCTGTCACCACCGACAAAAAAGGTGAGTTTCTTTATTCAGCAAACTGGGGCAGCCATGATATCAGTGTGTATCGAATTAATAAAAATAGCGGCAAACTCAACGAAATATCAGGCTCACCATTCAGTGCAGGTTGGTTTCCCTACGCGGTTGTTCGAGACAACACCAGTCCGTATGTCTATGTCGCAAATAATGGAGAAGGGACGATTTCTGCATTTCATGTGAATACGCACAGCGGTGCATTGGAAAAAATTCAAGGCTCACCGTTTGAAACAGAGCTAGGACCCTATTCTCTAATAATCAATGGCTTTGCAATGAGTGAATAAATAAAAAAAGCACTCGAGTTAACTCGAGTGCTTTTCTGTCACTAAAGAATTTTTACGAAACTTTTTGAATGGCAATCCTTACATTCGCATCAAATTCGTCACTGGGAATTAGCTGCTCCATTGATGAATATTCAGGATATTTAGCAAGCATACGAGACAATTCTTCTCTCGCCTCCAAATGACCAAGGCCAGCTGCTTTCTGCAACCACTTGATTGCCAGTTTAATATTACGCGGTGTACCTTCACCTTTGGCGAACATAACCCCAATGTTATAGCGTGTTTCAGCCAGTGCCAACGAATCATGCCCTTCTGATGCTTGAATCTCTTTTACCTGCTCTAATGCATAAAGCGTATTTGAAAAAGTGGATTTCGTTTGTATTTTTGCAGATTCAGCATCAAAAGCTGCATCTTTAGCAGAAGCAGATTTTTCAATCGGCTCAGGTAATTCAACTTTTGTTTTCGATGAAATCAAAACTTTATCATCGGATGGTAAGGCCTGAGCTGTAAAAGTCAGATCTTCCAATTGTTGAGGCAATAAAGACTGAAACATCAACTTCTCCATGAAAGGATCAAAAGTATTCCGCACAGTTTGCATTATTGCCGCTTTATCCACTCTAAATTGGGATAAAGCATGACTGCTAATTTGAGGAATAGCCACTTTATCTGATGAACTCGCTTCTTCCGTCTTCTCAACTTCCATGGGCTGTTTTGTTGCCGCCATCATTTTCTCTGCGGCAAGGTTATCAGTTTTAGCTACAGTAGCTACTTCTTTTACGCTGAGTTCAGGTACGGTAAGCGCAGAATTATTCTGATTATCCTGCCGGGGTTTTCCGTTCTCCGATTCTGCTTGTGTGGCTGCTTTTGCAATAACATTTTCCCCAGAAAATGAAACCTTGAGATCAGATTCTTTCTCTTTGTCATCCGCCCACAGTTCGCGCAGGAATTTCAAATCTTCAGTATCTACATTCAGTTCGGGCACTTTAATTTGGTCAGATAATTTCAACGCTGGTAATAAACCATCATCTGAGGTTTTTCGTCGCGAAACCTTGCGAACCATATAGGCACCCAAGCCTAAAACCAACACACTAAACAACACCCAATACAAAACGACATTACCTGCTTCACCTTGAGTAACTATCGGTGCGACCACAGCTGTTCGCGTATTATTGGATGGTTCTTCTGCTGGTTTTAATAAAGCGATGCCCTGCACATTACCCTGCTCGTCAATTGTCGAAACATCAATTTGTTCTTCTTTAACTGGAGGGTTTAGGTAGGTATTGTTGGCTAAACTATCTGCTTTCTGTTTATTTTGAGCCTGCATTTTGAGTGTTTCCACAGACTTGGCCAATGCAGCAATCAAAGTTTCAGGAGAATTATCTTCAATCGTGCGAAGCCCACGAATAATTTGAATGGCATCTAGACCATTATTCTCAACAAACAGAAGTTTATTTAATGACTTCGCAAATGCATTTTCACTGCTGGCAGCCGTTTTTATTAACGCTTCACCCAGACCAGTATCCTGCTCGCCGCCAGCACCAGTCATCCGCATCATACCTAATCGCAATTGCGCATCAGCATAATGTTGATTAGATGCTTCTTCGTACCATTGAACAGCTCGGATTTCATCGATACGCACGCCCATACCAGTTTCATAAATGAAACCGAGATTAAATTGGGAGCTGGCATCTCCATCCCAGGCAGCTTCCAGGTACCAATCAAGCACCACAGAATTTTCCGTGCCGGTTAATAGCTCCAAACGCTCTTTGGCTTTCGCAAAACCATCGCCAGCAGCATTTCGGTAATATTGAATTGCACGAGATTCATCCTGCTCCACCCCATGACCGCGTTCAAACATTTTCCCCAGCAAAAAGTCAGCTTCAGGATTACCCTGATTTGATAAATTTCTTAGCTTAGGAAAAATTCGCTTGAAATCGCCAAGCTGATAAGCCTGCTTTACGTTTTCAAGATTATCTGAAGCGACAGCAGGTGCACAGAATACAGATACAACGATACAACAACAGAGTAAACGGTTCATTTTGCATCCCTTCCCACAAATGAGATCGTATTTTTTAGTTATTGTTATTGTTATTTTTTTAACTTGTTATTATTAATATAATCCTTTTTTGTGTGTTTTTCATGCCTATTTACGCATTAATTGTTTAAGTTATAGACATATTTTGTGTTTTTTATGCGTAACGCTCAGTGTTTAATCAATATGGACATTCAGTTTATTCCCATTTCATTTAATATGAAATTTTTTCAGTCACACAAACCCACTTAAAATCGCATATGCTATTAGCAGGACATAAACATGAAATAACAGCATCCTTAATTTAAAAAGATAAAATCAGGTTCTTTTCAGTTTTTTCTGAATCAAGACGATAAATATTAAAAATACGTGCAAAGTTTTTCGTTATGACACTTACACCAATAGAGGCATATACCAAAGATAAGGAGACCAGAGGTTTTCGTTCTGATCCTGCACAGCTATATGCGGTTGAGCAAACACAACAACTCTACACTTCCTTGATTACCTCGCCGGATTCAGACAAAGAGAAAAGCCTGTTTAGTTTTTTCAAAAAAGACAAATCAAAATCCATCACCGGTCTATATTTCTGGGGTGGTGTCGGTAGAGGCAAAAGTTATTTAATTGATACCTTTTACGACTGTTTACCCTTTTCAGAAAAATCCCGCGTACACTTCAATCACTTTATGCATGACATACACGGGCAACTGAAAACTTTACCTAAAACGCCCGACCCTCTTGTCATCGTTGCGAAAGATATTGCGGCGAAATATCGAGTATTGTGTATTGATGAGTTTCACGTCGACGATATAACCGACGCCATGATAATGGCAGGTTTGCTGGATGCCTTGTTTTCAGAAGCCGTTACATTGGTAACAACATCTAACATAGCACCCGATGAGCTGTACAAAAACGGCCTGCAGCGTAGTCGATTTTTGCCTGCCATCGAGCTAATCAAACAACATACAAAAACAGTACACCTGGAAAACGGTGTTGACTACCGTCTTGCATTGCTGGAAAAGCACGGGACATATCACGTTAATAAAGATTCACTCGATGATACTGTAATCATGCAGCAACACCTGCAGGAACTGGCAAATACCAAAATTGATAACAATCCAACAATAAACCTCAATGGTAGAGCGTTACAGTGCCGAGCAAGATCCGATAATCAGATTTGGTTCAGCTTCTCCGAGATATGCCAGACACCTCGTTCTTCCGCAGACTATATTGCACTTTCGCGCGACTATGAAACCCTGATGGTATCCGGCATACCTCAAATGGATGATGGCAAAAACGATGTCGTACAGCGCTTTATTCATCTGATTGATGCTTTGTACGATCATAAAGTGAAGTTTATCGCCAGCGCAGTCAGCGAACCAGATCAACTATATATAGGTGAACGGCTTTCATTTCCATTTCAGCGAACCATTAGCCGATTATTTGAAATGCGCAGTGAGAGTTATCTATCCCAAGCTCATATTTCAGAATACTAAACACCTACTTAGCCAGAATCATCATTTGAGTATTTGTATTCGGAATTTTTTTTGCTATGTTAGCGCATATTACATAATTAACAGATTGGAGACGCCAATGGCCGAAACCGTAGATGAATTAACCATCGAGTATACAGATGAAGGTCAGGTGACCGTAAAAGAACTGGATAAAGAAGTATTAACCAAGGGTGCCTGGGCCACTGTTATGTACCGATATCAGGATTGGGACCGAAAAAAAGAGGAATATGGCCCGGATAAATACAGTATTCGCCGATATCAAAAACGCAATGGCGAATATGCTCAAAAGTCAAAATTCAATATTTCAAGCAAAGATCAGGCGAATAAGATTATCGTTGCTTTACAAAAATGGATGGAAGAAGAGTAAAGCGCTTTAAAAATTGGTGAACGTTTTTTAACATAGTCATTCTAATTAGCTTTATAAACAACAATAAACCTAACCGCTTTGCTATTAAAACAATTTGTTTTAATCACCGTCGTCTCACTTTTTATTTTAGGTTGTACCAACAGTCGCGTGGTACAGCCTTTAAATAAACATCAATGGCAGATTGCTGCCAGCTTTGGCGGGCCTGTCTTAAAAAAAGAAAATCAACTTGCCGCTACGCCATTAAGCTCCGTGAGTGCCGCCTATGGTGTGACACAAAACATCAGTGCTTTCACTGGAGTTCACCCGGGTAGTTACGTTCAGGGAATTTATCATGCGGACGCCGGCTATGTGCAAGAGTTGATTCACCCTTTTCACAATCGCCCTGGCATCAGCTATTCACTGGCGCTTAATGCCTTCAGAGATGATAAACAAAACACAAAAATCTATCCGCAGTTTGATCTAAACGCTTATTGGTTAGGCATAAGAGGACGCGATTATTACTATATCGGCGTCGCTAACTGGCTGGAGCTGGATAGCAAAAAAGCTCATGGTCAAACACAAGAAACGCGTTGGATTCCTGCAGTCCACACGGGTTATAGCTTTGTACAAGGGAAATATGGACTGACGTTAGAATTGAAGTATCTCGCCATTAACAATAATAATCAGGATTTGATTGTTGATTATTTAAGCCCCTCAGACAAAGGCGTGTTGGGCATATATCTCTCAGCCAGCAGGAAATTCTGATGCTGAACTATCAGAATCCATCCCTTATATTATTACTGATAAGTTTGCTTTGGGCGTGCAGCCCGATTTATGAAGACGAAGATTTTTTTCAACCCATTCAAACCGATACTTACCAACTTGATGAGTATGCTGGTGACACTGGAATTGAGCTTGATAGCAAATATGCGCTTGATCCTGACAATATCCATGAAATTCAATACCAGTCCTTCGACGGCAAAAGCGAACAGAACATCAGCGCCATTTTTATCGGCGATGTTAATCGTATCGACCAAACTACAGTTATCGCTTACGCCCACGATCGACAGGCAAATATCGATTATTACTGGCCCCGCGCCAAATTACTGGCGAACCTGGATTTAGCGCTTTATGGCGTTATGATTCTTGATTACCGAGGTTATGGCAAATCCAGTGGTAAACCCAGTGAGGCAGGTTTGATTGCCGATGTAGATCATGCTTTGCGCTGGTTAAAAGACAATGGCTTAAGCAATGATCGCCTAATTATGTATGGCTATGGCCTGGGTAGTGCTCCCGTCATCGAATTGGCCGCCAATCCGCGTTCTCTCTCACCAGCAAAAATTATTCTTGAAGCACCGCTGGCGTCCATGGAATATCTGATTCAAGATGCCACCTCGCTTGCTGTTCCCGGCAACTATTTTTCAGATTTATTATTCGATAATGTAAAAACGATAAAAAATGTACAGCAGCCGCTGATGTGGATTCATGGCACGAACGATAAAGAGTATTCACTAAAACAAGGAGAGCTGGTTTTTAACAATCACCCAGGCACTGTGGGTGTTGATAAATTGGCTTATCGCATTACCGGTGCCAGCCACCATGACCTGCCGACCAGATTTAATAGCGGATTTGATGGGTATCTATTCAATATTCAAAACTTTATTGAAAGCCTTTGAAAAGCTTAGGTAGTGAGCGATAGCTGCGTTAAAAACATTTTCTCATCACAAAAAAAAGCCGCGATAAATCGCGGCTTTTTTAAATCCAGTAAACTGATTTTTACAGTTTATCTGCATTCTCTGACAGGTAGCTGGCAACACCTGCAGGTGAGTCTTTCATACCAGCATCACCTTCTTTCCAACCTGCAGGGCAAACTTCGCCGTGTTCTTCGTGGAAATGCAGCGCATCAACCATACGTATCATTTCGTCAACGTTCCGACCTAATGGCAAATCGTTAACAACCTGGTGACGAACCATTCCGGACTTGTCGATCAGGAAAGAACCTCGGTAAGCTACGCCACCTTCTGATTCAACATCATAATCTTTACAGATTTGATGCGTCAGGTCTGCCGCCAGCGTATATTTTACAGGGCCGATACCACCATCATTAATCGGTGTATTTCTCCACGCATTGTGAGTGAAATGTGAGTCGATGGATACACCAACAACTTCAACACCACGTTTTTTGAATTCATCCATTCGGTGATCAAACGCAATCAACTCAGAAGGACAAACAAAAGTAAAATCAAGAGGATAGAAAAATACGACAGCGTATTTGCCTTTTGTGGCCGAAGAAAAATTGAATTCATCAACAATAGAACCATCACCTAAAACAGCTGGAACTGTGAAATCAGGGGCTTGTTTACCTACGAGTACACCCACGGTTAATCTCCTTACTTATGTGAAAAATTAGAAACGTTCTAAGTTGCAAATCCTACGCTGAATTACCATCTAATTCAATGCCAAAAGCTATTGTTGCCTATTTTTTCTGCAAAAATATCCTGACCATTGAAACCTGAAGATTTTCAGCTAAAACCCGATATTTAATAAAGATTCATAAACTTAGGCGAAAATCGGTGCATAATTCAGCAACCAGGACTAAAAAGCTACTTAATCAAGGAAAAGCGCTAAGACCCAGCATCAGAATACTTAACACTTCGATCAGCTGGCTTTCAATAATGCCCGAGCATTATCAATCCGCACTCCCGATTAAATCGAATCTACTAAATAATGTTGGGCAATTGCCATGAATCATCATTCCGCAATACCTTTTAGATTCTATCATCATAGACCAAATATGCCTGTAGTTAAGAGAATATTTTAATGAGCTACGGTATCAGCAAACTTTTACAAAACCTGATGCCTGTATTGGTCCTGTTCGGATTGATGATTTTTACATACCTCTTTGTATCTGAAGAAAAAATTCATGCAATTCCGTATTTTTCCCAAATCCCGCTAGTCACGTTGGGTATTGCAGTATTCCTGAGCTGGAAATTCAACCGCATTAATAGCTTTTATTTTCTTACTCTGTGTTTGCCGGTTTATGCCGCACAGGTTTTTTTACTAACATACCCTGTTGATATAAATAGCTTTGCAACACAATTGATTGTCGCCATCGCATGTTTAATACTGCCATTAAATGCGACAATCATGAAAACCTGGAGATTAGCTGCCGGTATTTCCTTCACTAATTTCAAGCGCTTATTGTTTATTAGCAGCCAATTTGCTCTGCTGTATTGGCTATTAAAAAATGAACAGCTTATTGTACTTAAGTATATTAATCCAGAAATGCTTGCGCCATTTTCTCCACTACCGAGCGTCTTCCCTTCTAGTAGTATTTTCATCATACCTCTGGCTATCCTGGTGCAGATATACAGCATATACAAAAAGCCTAATATTCTAGAAATTCATCAACTTATAGCACTTATCGCCATTTTTACTGGCATATTTTTCATTGAACACCTGCATTTCACTGTCTTGGTTTACGCCGGAATAGGTTTGATGTTTAGTATTGCGGTCATTCAGGAATCCTATGAAATGGCCTATATTGATACACTCACTCGCTTACCGGGCCGGCGAACCATGGAGGAGGAATTACAAAAATTGAGCGGCTGTTTTTCCATCGCTATGTTGGATATTGATCATTTCAAAAAACTCAATGACAACTACGGCCACGATGTGGGTGATCAAGTACTGCGTATGGTTGCCAAACACATTCGACGAGTTGGTGGTGGCGGTAAGCCCTGTCGTTATGGTGGCGAAGAATTCAGCATAATATTCCCCGGGAAAATGGTTTCGCAGGTCATGCCATTTCTGGAGATATTACGCGACGAAATCGCGACCACACCGTTCGCTTTGAGAAATAAAAACCGACCCAAGGAAATCCCTTCTGAACGACAAAAAAAGAAAACGCCGTCTAAATTAATTTCAGTCACGGTGAGTATTGGGATTTCTGACAGCCACAAGAAAAATGCAGATAGCGAAGAAGTGCTAAAAACGGCGGATAAGGCACTGTACAAAGCTAAAAAACTGGGGCGAAATCGCTCAATTTATATGAAAAACACTTCTGCGGTATAAGCACTGCTAGTTTAAATCCGCAGTAACGCCAATGCGCGCATCACGTCCGAACGGGTAATCATACCAACCAAGACTTTTTTCTCATTCAATACTGGTAAATGATGAATATTTTTTTCGGTAAAAAGAGAGACCACGTTTATCACGTGCTCATCAAATGGAACCGTCGTTGCAGGTTCGCTCATAATTTGCCCAACAACTTCTGGTTTGTTCGAATTTTCCCCTTCAGTTACCCGCAAAAAACTTTTTATTTTTTCTGCCATGCTGTCCTGATCAGTTATTTGGGCATGTTTGACAAAATCCGACACAGTGACAATGCCAACTACCCGGGAAAAGCGATCCACCACTGGCAACGCTTTCAGTTTATTTGAGTTTAGGAGATGCCAGACTTCTTCCAAAGTGGCGCCAAATTCAACACTGAAAACATCTTTGCTCATGATATCCTGGCATCGTACGTCTCCCACTCGCCGCTGATTAGCATGCCGCACCGCTATTCGATAAATGCGATTAAGATCAGCATGGGAAATATCAAGAAATGAATCCATCTCACGAATTGCCGACTCAATATCTGCCTGATCAAATGTGGCTCTGCCGGTTGCCCATTCATCCCGACGGTTAACTTTTGTGTTTAATGCTTCAATGGGATAACGCCGCCCGGGCACTAAATTATTCAGCAACATGCCAGTTAACAATAAAACAACAATGTTCACTGCCACCGGTGTAAACACATACTCGTAACCCATAGCCTGTATTTCAGCACTACCCAAGACAACACTTAACGCCGCTGCACCACCTGGTGGGTGCAAACAGCGCAATAAATACATAAGTAATATGGCCAATCCAACAGCCATAGCTACCGCAAACATAAACGAAGGGATATTTTGATAACAAAACACACCAATTGAGGCTGATACAAGATGCCCACCAATCAATGGCCAGGGCTGAGATAAGGGGCTTTTAGGCGCTGCAAAAACCAAAACCGCTGCCGCTCCAATGGAAGCCACAAATACCGGTGCTTGACTGACATCAATCATTAAACTACTTATAAAGACTGATATGAGTGTCGCCAAAAACGCTAGAAAAGCCGATAAATAGCGTTCTCGATTACTGACAGTTGACGGATCGGGTAAAAAAAACCGAAGAACCTTTTCCATAAAACAAACTTGCCTGCTTTTTGATCGATTTCAATATAAATTATGCTAGAATAATCATCATCAGCTAATTAAGTATTTTCCGCAACACGCGAGACAAAAAATAATTCTGCAGTCATAATGTATTAACGCTAGACTTAAATAATCTCGAGGCAGAAAATTTAAATTTAATTGGCAGCTGTGATGTACACCACAAGTCAGCATAGAATTGTCATGTATAGTTTAACCATAGCTGAGGGCATCTTGAAAAGTTAATTTCCCAGCAGATAAAAAATTGATTTTTCGAGATGCCCTTACTGAAAACCCTTATAAAAAAACACACATAGGAGAATCAAAATGCCTGTTTATTTACAACTTGACGGTGTAGAAGGTAAAGTAACAACTAAAGGCCACGAAGGTTGGATCGATGTTGACTCACTACAATGGGGTGTTGGTCGTGCCATTTCTTCCGCTATCGGTACAAGTGCTGACCGTGAAGCCAGCAAGCCAAGCATCAGTGAAGTAACCATGTCTAAGCAAATGGATGCTTCTTCACCACAGCTTTTCACTGAAGCATGTGTTGGTAAATCTAAAAAAGCGGTTATTCACCTTTGTACAACGGGTACTGATCAAATTGACACTTACATGGAATACGAACTGGAAGACTGCATGGTTTCTGGTTATTCTGTAAGCACATCAGGTGACGCACGCCCAGGTGAGTCTCTGTCCTTGAGCTTTACTAAAATGACAATGAAATTTACACCTTACGATAAAGCTGGTAAACCAATGAGCCCAATCCCAGCGGGTTACGATATGGTTACTGGTACTAAGGTATAATCATTTAAAGAAATCAGTGCGACATATTCCTAAGAAAAAAAATAATTGGAATGTGTTGCACTGTTTGATTCGATACCGCTGCTTAATGTTAAAGTTGAGCAGCGAGTTTTAACTGCGCTCCAACATAGTCCAACCGCTCTCGCGCATACTCATCCATTTTACTAGACAGCTGAGCAGTATTAATTGCTCTTGTATACGCAGCATGTGCGCTAGGCCAGTCTTCCATCAATTCCAAAGAAGTAGCCAAACCAAACCACCATTTGCTGTTGTAACCATCCGTCATTAATGCAGCTTTGTATGCTTCAGCAGACTTTTTATAAGCTTTAACGTTTTGTTGCGCTATTGCCAACATCGCATAATAAACACCATCACCTTGGGCAAACCTCTCCCGCGATTGCAAAACATTCACCGCATCTTTATAACGCTTGTTTTGTAAATAAACACGCGCTAACCACTGAGGAAAATTAGTTTCTGTGGCATGATATTTCATCGCAGATTTCAAATGTGATTCTGCCGCCAACCATTGCTGATCATTAATTAATATGCCTATTAACATTTTGCTAGCAGCTTTATGCTCCGGGTAGATATCAAGCGCATTCTGCAGCAAGTTTTTTGCCTTTGAATACTGTCCTTTTTCGACATACCGACTGGCTCGCTGGTAATCGTTTTCTGCTAATTGCTCATCGGATAATGGTACAACTTTTTTCTTGAACGCTTCACTGGTGGGTGATTGTGCGACCGAAGCAGCCTCTTTAGCAACGAATTTAACAACTGGTTTAGATTTTACCGTTTTCGTATTTTTAGCTACTTGCGTGGGAACAACTTTTTTCTTACTAGGCTTTTTCGCTTTAATAATAGGCTTGGCAGGCTTTTCAACTTTTTTGATGGGTTTGACAGCATTGGCCACAACGACTTTTTTCTGAGCGACTTTATCTGTCTTTTTCAATATGTTTGCTGTCTGAGTTGTTTCAACCACTTCTTTGGCAGCATCGATTGTTTGCAGGGGTTTCTCCTCCACTTGCGTTGCGCTTGCTATTTCCTGTTCAGGCTTAACTTCCTGTTCCGACATTTGTATATTGTCTGAAACATGAGGTAATTTATCTGTCTCTGGTAATAATTCCACGCTGGCAGCAGATTGCCCTTTATTATCGAACATCGCATAAGAATCCAATACAACTTGCTTGACTTCATGCTGATAGAGATAACCCAAAACCCCCATGGCCGATATACCGCTAAGCAATACAACTACCGCAGAAACATTCCAGGGAATAACTTTTGTTAAACTGCTTTTCGGTTTCTTTTTGTCTGAAGATCTTGAGGTTTTTGCTGTATTTCGAGCCTGATAATCAGAAACCATTTGATTCACAACATTCATGACGAAATCCATTCCATTAAAATCACGGTTACTAAACCTGCAATCGCTAACATGAGTGGCAAATAAACAATGAAAAACAACAGTGGATCATGTTTTTTTTGCTGTAACGTCTGGTCTTGTGCTGCAATGACGACATCTTCTTTTTTAATTTCCAGATGACCTTTTCCAAAAGCAAGTAACATCGCTTTGTGTGCAATACAGTTAATTTGCCGAGGGATACCAAATGATTGTTTGAAAAGCGCCTGCATCGCCGCATCCGTAAAATAACTGCCATCCGGACTACCAGCATCAGTGAGGCGCGCGTTCACATAACCTTTAAAAGCAGCATAATCCAAGGGCAACAGCCGTTCCGCGTAAATTATTTTCTGCTTTAAGTGAACCAAACGCCGACTTTTCAGCTTATCATCCAGCGCAGTTGTGCCTGAAAGAACAAATTGAATCAGCTTACGGGCACTGGTTTCCAGTTGAGCCAGCGTTTGAATTACTTCCAAAGTTTGTTGAGGCAGATTATGCGCATCGTCTACCCAAACAACAATTCGATAGTCGGTTTTTGTGTAATGCTCATACAGTAGATATTGTATATGTTTGATCAACTGTGCGTTATTCGCTTCCAGGGAATAGGCTACCCCAAACTCCTCAACAATGGACTTTAAAAATACATTTGCCGAAACATTAGGATTTAAGTTATTAATCACATAACATTCTTCTGCAAGTGATGACATTGCCTGACGCAACAAATAAGTTTTACCTACGCCTGGATCGCCTGTTACTTTAACTACGGCTTCACCAGATTTTATGGAAAATATTACCGTATTCAATACATGCAGCGCGGAGTCATATTGATAAAAATAGCTGCTACGGGGTAAAGACGAAAAGGGAAGTTTGGAAAAGCCAAAATGTTGTACATAGCTACCTACAGCTAAATGATTACTTTCTCTCAGCGTTAACTCTTTGACAGTGTCCGATTCTTTCAGCATGATTTTTCTTCTCTAGTGTTCTAAACCGGAAAATCGATGAAAACTATTTGCAGCCTCAGCATCCCACTGCCCGCCACTGCGTACTAAAGTGGGTTTTACCAAAACGACGAGTTCTTTCTTCACCCTGACAATGCTCTTATGTCGAAATAAACCACCAATCAAAGGTAAATCACCGAGAAAAGGAACTGATGTCTGCGTATCTGTTGTAGCTTCTTTCATTAAGCCACCTACAACGATTATTTGTCCGCTTTTGGCGCGCACAACGGTATCTGTTTCGCGAACCGTACTTGCTGCCAAAGGCAATTCAAAACCTTCGCCGCTGAGAATAAACGTCTTGTTTTTTTGTTGAACGTCACTCACCGTAGGATGCAGATGTAAGTTTATGTTACCTTCATCGTCAATTTGCGGGGTCACATCTAATGCAATTCCTGAAAAGAATGTTTCCAATTCCACAGAAACACGACTCGAGTCATTATTGTTATTGGTATTATTATCATCATTCTCCTGCTTAACACTGGTGATATAAAACTCTTCACCACCAACTTTGATGACTGCTTTCTGGTTATTGATCGCTGAAATTCTAGGGCTCGATAAAACATGAACATCACCTTGAGACTTAATCAATTCGATAAATGCACCAAAATTACTTCCCTGCACCGCCATACTAAACACGCCGCCAAATGCCGTTGCTCCCAATGCATTTACTGGTGAGCCAATAATATCTGTCGTGGTGTTACCTTGATTACCAGTAATATTGCCGCCAGCCAGACTTGTGCCACCACCAGTTTGGCTAAGTGTTACACTATTACCATTGACCGAAGCGATTTTTCCCCAATTAATTCCTGATTGAAATGTGTCGTGCAGTTCAACTTCAAGCAGCTTTGCTTCCAATATAACTTGACGACTAACATTATCCTCCAATTGATTTAGAAACTTCTCAACAATACTTAGCTCGCTGGGCGTTGCATTAATAACAATGAAACCAGAATGTTGATTTACTGCAACCTTTCTACCTTCCTCATCACCGATCAGAGATTTAAGACTTAAAATCAGATCCTCCCAGAATCTAACTGAGTTACTGGTTTTAATGCTCACACCTTGACCACTTGTTTCTGAGATTCCACCAGAAGTCACCTGAGATTGCGAAGCGCCTTCACGAATCAAACTAAGATAGTCAACATGAAATATTTTCGAACGAATACTATTGTCATAAATATGAAAGTGCCTTCCACGCTTCTCATAGTAAAATTCGAAAGTGTTTTGCATGTGATTAAACACATCTTCCAAACTAACGGACGATAATTGTAAAGAAACTTTTCCGCTCACACTTGGTTCAATTGTAATGCTGTACCCGGTATCTTTAACCAGGTTCATATAAACATCTTTTGCGTTGGCATTTTTAATCGCCAGATCAAAGCGCTCGGTGACAGGTTTAGTCGCAGTTTGAGGAAGATCAATTTGCAAAGGGGGTAATAACTCAAAGTTTATACCCTCCGGCAAGCCCGTCGTTTTTAATGAAGACGATGACTTTGCTGTGCGTAACTCATCTTTAATCTTCAAGTTGGTCCGTTCTCCCCATCCAAACGGACTGGAAGCACAAGAGCATAAGAAAATTACACTTGATAAGCAGATAAGTTTTTTCACTGGATAAGCAATCATTGCCGTTTGGGCGGTAATTCGTTACCGCTCAGCCCCCTTAATATTCAGATCGCTGATGAGAGTCAGCTCCTTACTTCTACCTTTGTCTAGTATCACAACTTTTCCTGAATGAATTTGTTTAAGCTGAGCACCTTCAATGTAATCACCAACGACCAACATTTTACCGTTTATTACTGCAAATTTACGATGACCGGAAACAAATGTTTGTTGCAGCACTAATTTTCTTCGCTTTTGTTTCAATTTACTTTTTTTCTTCGCAATCCCATTTATCATTTGCATAGCACTTGTTGTATTTGGCAAAGAATCAGGGCGCGTTGGGTCGGGCAAGTTAGGCCTCAAAGCATTTGAACTCACTTGGGTTGACATAAAAATAAATAAAAAACCAAAAATTCTATACATGACAACAGAAAAATTGCAAAGCACGCGCCAACATTTGTAGACTTCACAATTAACTTTATTAATTTCCAAAAAGAGAGTTTATTAAAGCCGAGGAAAAGTGAATTAGTCTGCATCTGTTCGGCTTGAAATGTAGAATTATAGTGTCAACCAATACTCGTCGAGACTAATCGTATAGATATTAAATGTCGCAGATGTTTCAGCATGAACACTTGCATCAAATTCTGCGGCTTCCCAAAAGACTCGCCAGGGCAAGTTTTCCACTTTCTGAGCGTAAGATAGGATATCCAGGTAATTGCCTTTCAAACCAATTTCAACACTGTAACGATAGACGTTGTCCTTGGCTATTTCTGTTGGCTCAGCCGGAACTGGTGGTTTTTTTGATGCAGGTTTTTCATCAATTTTTATATCTTCCCGCAAGGTAGTAACAGTTACACGATCAACGGGGAGCTTTTTAATATACTGCAAGGACACATTATTGGATTGCCTAAGTAATTCATTGATAAAAGCAATCATTTGATCTGGGGATACAAATTCCGCACTGGACATAACAATGTCGGTTTCCACCTTTTGCAACAACTCACCCATGGCATCAACCTGTTCCTGATCGGATAGCGTTGGATCTATACCGAACTGATTCTGCAGATTCATCATATTCGCTGCAAACTTTTTACTGTCGGATTTGGCTTTTTCGATTGCTTTGCTTACTTCGCTGTATTCTTCCATCAGTGGTTGAATGAGTAACACATCAAGCACAGCGTAAACTAAAGCAAACAGCCCGGCAATTACCATCCGCTTTACACGCTTGTTTAATCCACCAAACTTCTGCTGCAACTGATCAAACTGCTCGCCGACTTCGCTCATGGTGCTTTTGCCTCGAGATAATTTTCCAGCGGCGTACCGATTTGCTCAACAATTTCTTCTTCAATTTCATGAGTAGATAACTTAAACGCCAGCAATTTCGTGTTCGAGTTTTTGTTTTTTATCTGCTCAATTTCAAAACCAACAAAACTCACACCAGAAAAAACTGGCTCTGTCGCCAAACGGCGTATATATTTCGCCACCTGCTCAGGTGTTGAGGCCATACCTTCCAAGGTTATTTGTTGTACGCTGTTTTCAAAAAAAATATTCGTAAGCCAAATCCCTCGCGAATCCTGACGCGCCAATGCGCGAAAATGCTCAGAAAAACCGTCGAGATTTTGTTTAATTTGTGTGTCAATTTCTGCTTTTACCGCCTGCTTATGTTTGACCTGATCTTTTAATTCAAGTAGTTTCACCTTCAGTTCGTCTTCCGATGCTGATTTTTCTGTTGCGCTTTTAAGTTTGCTTAATGCGCCCTCCACTACTTTAAGCGTACTCGTTTCCAGTGCCAGTTGATTTTTTAATGATTGGAGCTTCCATAACGAGAAACTTACGCCACCAATAATCGATACTGAAATTAACAATATGAATAACAAAAGTTTCTTCGAAACAGCCTTTTTTTGTTTGTCCGGATATTGGGCTAAATAAAAATTAACCTGCTGCATTAGCTTTCCGCCTCATCCTGACGTAAAGCAGTACCCAATGTGAGCAAATAATTCAGATAACCGAGATTTTTTTTATCAATATCCCAATGAATACCTTCTTCAAGATCAGCCAAAGCACAAGGTAGTGTTAGATTTGCATCAAGAAACTCAACAATTTTGTCACTGTTCTCCTCAGCGGGCATCAATACAACACTACCTATACTCACATTGCTGAAATGACGATCGAAATAATCAATAGACCGTTGAATTTCCAGAGCAACACTTTCAATGATTTCTGGATTGGCCTTAAGGCCCTCACGGCCAATGTCGATACGTCGACTAAAATACAGTTCACTGTTCTTGCAAAAAATCACCACGCCATGATTTTTCCGCAATAACACAGCAACCGTGCCCATAGCATTTTGATACAGTGTAGAAACAATATTGCGTAAAGCGAGCTCCTCAATATCAATGATTCGGATATTGATGTTCGCTTTTTTTAACATCTCGACTTTATCGGCAATCACCGAATTCTTAGCTGCCGCCACATTCAGATTTTTGCCCTGCCCCGATTGTTGCGGTACCGGAAATATATCCAGCGTTACTTGCTCGATTGGGATATCGAGAATTTCTTTAATGTCCCATTGAATCGCAGAAATCATTTCTTCATCTGGCACAGGTGGCGCTTCGGTTACCAATAAGCGGTAATCCATTGCCTGTAGATAAGTTGCACATTGCGCTTTGGCTAATTTATATTTTTTGGAAATTGTTTTAAGCACATTAGCTTGATCTTCCTCTTTACAATCAATAAATTGCCACTCGGTTACATTCGGTTTTTCATTTTGTGCATGATCAACGCGCACAAAACAAATACCTTCAGGAAAACAACCTAAAGCGTTGAGTTGAGAATCGGATTTGTTTTTTCGTGAAAACATTGCTCAGAAAAAGCAATTGAAGTGCCAGATTAATGCCTTAGCCTGGCATAAATGATGTGTTTGTTACTGATTTACCTCTGACCAGGTAATAATTTGCCAGTCGGGTGCAGCACCACCGCCACCACCACCCGCTGACATATTGATTTCATCAATCCAAATAACAGGGATACGATTATCTCTGCCACGCAAGTCAAAGTGAATACGAATACGATCATACAGCCTGCCATTGGTTAATCCCACACCAATTCCTGTCATCACCGTCCAGATATTATCACGTGACTTTGCACTATCACTCCACAGTTCTTCACCTGCTGCATTACCACTATCCCAAAGTTCAACCGAAGCGATATGCCGACTGGGATTACCGGTGCCAACAATATCTTTTTTATAAGCCAGAGACCAATCAAGTGTTACGCCACCTGCTGAAGTATCAATTGGGTCGACCAGGGTTTTCTCTCCATAGCCTCTTAATCGACGCCATGATGCAGCACTGTCAGTGATAGCCTTAACAGAAAAACCACTGGAACCAACACAAGGTCCACAATCTGCATCAAGACTGATCGTGCCCTGATTATCTGTTGGATTCCAGGTCCACCCGGTAAATGCAGGAAAATGTTCCGTAAACGAACCGGTTCCTCCGCCACCTCCGGTACCACCTAAATTCTCAAAAGCGCTTTGAACATAGGTAATTACCGAATTGGAACTACCCTTGACCAAGACTTCACAGTTTCCTGCAGCTGGGGTATCAATCGTTGCGGAAACAATTTGAAAACCACCCTTTTTATAGGCCACTTCTGCCACGTCTACAAATGCCGGATCGTCACAGGTAATGTTATTATTTAATTGATATCTTGCTTTTTCCAGTGCTGATTCGGCCAAGAAAAATGCATTAGTGTAATCAGATTGTCGTGTGCTGTCTGATACACTGCTTGCCGATATAATAGAAATGGTAACCACCATACCGGCAATTAAAAACAAGAGCAGAAAAACAATGATGACCGCAGCGGCACCCTGCTGCTTTTTATTTGACGTCATCATTAAGAACCATCCCGAAACGTCAAACGGCTTTTACTGCTATAGCTGGTACTGTTTTCCTGCATTGTTATGCTATATTCGACAAATACAATATCCGCATTAGTAGCGGGCGCCGATATTCCATCCCCCGTATAATAATTAAAACTGAATGCCGTAATGCCATCCGCTAATAAAGCGTTTACCACAGGTATGGTATAAGATAGAGAAAGTTGATCAGTAACCCCATCATAATCAATAATTACCTGGTTACCTGTTTTATCATCAAAATCAAATTGCGTAGCGCTGCTATTATTAATCACATAGTTTGCGCCGTTGTGATTGATATTACGAAGTTCCTTAGCAATTCGTTCTGAGACAAAACGTAGCTTGTTAAATACCGATACATTATCAACAGAACTGTTATAGGCTTTTACACTATTTGTTAAATAACCACCCGCCACTACCAGAACCATAGATAGCACTGTGATGGAAATCACCAACTCAAGCAAGGTCATGCCCTTTAGTTTCTTGTTTGCAATAAGAGTTTTCATGTCGTTATTTAACAAACAAAAAGGCGATGCTGTTAATACTTTGCCCAGCAACGGTTATATTAACATCAACCAACTTGCAAGCCGTGGAACCAGCAGGGCAGGCAGTTTCAGTTGCAGAATCTGTGTTGGTCACGGTAACTGAACGAGTGAGCGGAGCAATTGGAGCAGAAACATTATTACAAATGGTATTGTCCACAATGGCATCATAGCCAGAAGTTCGCTTGGTATACAAAATATGCTCAGCGCAAGCTTTGGCTTCTGCAACACCTGTTTGAATATAATTATTTATGGCAAGCGAACGAGAAGTCGTGAGTAGTTGTGCACCAAAAGGTACAGTAACAATACCCATAACAACAATAATTATCACCAGCTCGACGAGCGTAACGCCTTTCTGTTGACGGCTTGATTTGGGGAAATACATCATTGCTAGACCTTGTTCATCGATACCCAACCAGTGATTGGTTGAATAGATATTTGCCAGCTTTCGCCACCACCACTTAAGGTATATGTTGTTACTGCTGACAATAAACTACCTGCAATATCAGTGGGACGGCCCATATTGTCAAAATAAATTGAGCCAGTTGGTGCGAGTGTTAAACCACTGCTGATATTCACCGAAAAACTTTGCCCGAAAGTGGGATTGGTAATGGGCAAGCCTGTGGCGCAATAACTTTTTCCTGCTGCAGAATAGTCTGTTTTACTAAATACATCATAACTGATAGCACTGACATTCAGCTCTAACTCACAACCCCAACTCATGGCCAAGCTTTGTAAATGACGAATATCATTCGCAAATAAATCCGTTTGATGCCTGGCACTCATACCAGCGATTGATAAAAATTTTGAAGATGCAATTGCGGCCAACAAACCAACCACTGAAATGACGATAACCAGCTCAAGCAAAGTTAAGCCAGATTGTCGTATGGATCGTGCGCTATTGTTTTTCATTAAAAATTTCATATTTGCAGACATAAAAAAAGCCGGATGAAATTGCTTTCACCCGGCTTTTTAAACTAACAGTGATTAGAATTCAGAACAATCACCAGCAGCAACTGCAGCACCGTTAAAGCTATAACCATACGCAGCGATTATATCAGCACCAGCAACAGAAGCTGTTTGAGTTGTACAGTCATCAGTATATGTAATAACACGTAAATCAGCGTTTGTGTCGCCATCCCAATCTGGTGTATCACAGTTAGGAACCGCACAAGTCATACCGTCAACCAGGCCAATTAATGTGTCGTAACTTGGTTTACCTTGACTTTTGGCAACCGCAATTGTGTAAGCAGAAGCAAATCCACCTTTAGAACCATCAACCGCAGCTGTAGTAGCATCTGCAGAAATATCAGCAAATTTTGGTGCAGCAACCGCAGCAATAATACCTAATACGATGATTACGATAACCAGCTCAATCAAAGTCATACCAGCTTGTTTTTTCATGCTTAACTCCTAATTTATACTAATAAAACCAGCTTGTATTGATAGATAAAGCAAACTGGTGATTACATAACAGTCGCTATTAGTATCGTCATTATCTGTGAGTAATTTAGCAGTTTTTTTCTAAGAAAAAGAAAAACTGTGATGCTGTTCAACAATTCCCGAACTTATGTGCTCAAAAAACTGTGAAGTACGGACAAGAAAGGTATCTAAATCTAGCCAATGGCGCCCAAAAGACTAATCATGGGTAAAAATATGCCTAATGCCATCACCAAAACAATCCCAGCGATAAAAAATACCATAATCGGTTCAATCGCTGCGGTTAGGGATTTTATGGTGTATTCCAGCTCCCTTTCATAATAATCAGCGACTTCCGCAATCATGGTATCCAGTGTGCCTGATTCTTCCCCCACACTGATCATTTGCAAAACCATGTTGGGGAAGATATTCATGCGTCTGGCATTTCGTGTAATCGATTCTCCACGTTCAACACCTTCACGCATTTCATTAATCTTTTCTTCAAAATAGATATTACCCACAGAGGGGGCAATGACTCGCAACGCTTGCTCCATAGGTACACCTGCTCGCCCGGTTATGGAAAGACTGCGTGCAAATCGGGTAATGGCAGACTGCATTATCAGCTTACCAAACAATGGCAATTTCAACATTTTTTCATGCCATAGTCGTTTACCATATTCAGTGTTAATGAATTTTAAAAATAAAAATGCAGTCGCCGCAGGCACAGCCAGACAAACAGGCCAATAGGCAATCATGAAGTCCGATGTCGCCATCAATATACGCGTAGGCAAAGGTAATTCTGCATTGAAATTGGCAAACATTTCTGCAAAGTTAGGTATAACAAACATATTTACAATAACCAATCCAATTATGATGACCACAATTACAATCATCGGATATCGCAGCGCGGCTTTTACCTGATCACGCGACTCTTTTTCCTTTTGAATATAAATGGAAAGCGCTAAAAACACCTCAGGTAATTTACCTGTAATTTCACCAATATGAACCATACTAATAAATAACTCCGGAAATATATCCGTTTGTCGCCTTAAGGCACTGGTCAAGTCCAGACCTTCGTCCAGACCTTCTCTCAAATTCTTAATTACATCTGCCAATGCCTCATTTGAAGCAGTCGTCTGCAAACCTTCTAACGCTTGCATAATAGGTACACTGGCTTTTAATAATGTATAAACTTGACGGCTGAAAAATATTAGGTCCTGTGGCGATAACCGACTGGGATTCCCAAAGGAGACTTGTAGATTTGCCCACTGACTTGTTTTTGTTTCTGGTTTTTCCTTAATCTCCAGAGGAATAATTTCTATACTTTTTAATTGCTGAGCGACAGCATGTATATTGACGCCTTCCATTTCGCCCTGAATTTTTTTACCATCTCTGGCTCTGCCTTGATAACGATAAATCGGCATAATCAGTCCTCAGGAAATCGCCACGTGCAATACTTGCTCAATGGTAATAATACCTTTTGCGGCAAGACTTAAAGCCCGACTACGAATACTGCGAAAACCTTTTTGTTTTTTTGCAGCATTAGCAAAACCTTCCAGATCACGCTTCTGTAACATGCGTATTAAAATATTATCTATCTCTAAAAATTCATGAATAGCCACTCGGCCGCTATAACCCGTGTAGTGGCAATGTGTACAACCACGACCGTGTTTAAATGCCATTTTTTTAATCTGATCACCCCATATGGATTGCATGATGATCTGTTGGTTATCTGTTGGCTTATAGGTTTCTTTACAATACTCACAAACCTTTCGCACCAGGCGCTGTGCTATAACGCCTCGTAACGAAGCGGCAATCAAGTAGGGTTCGGCGCCCATATCTAACAATCGTATTGCTGTGGTAATGGCGTCATTGGTATGCAGAGTAGATAAAACAAGATGCCCGGTCATGGCGGCTTTCATGCCAATTTCGACAGTTTCGTTGTCTCGCATTTCACCAACCAGTACAATATCGGGATCTTGACGTAAAAATGCTCGTAAGATGTTGGCAAAATCCAATCCAATTTTTGCATTGGTTTGCACTTGATTTATACCGGGCAAACGATATTCAACCGGATCTTCTGCGGTAAGAATTTTCACATCCGGTTTGTTCAGCTCACTCAACGCACCATATAAGGTGGTGGTTTTCCCGCTTCCTGTAGGCCCGGTAACCAACACCATACCACTGGAACCGCTGAGTAGTTTACGAAAGCGTATGAGCATTTCGGCTGGCATGCCCGTGTATTCGAGATTTAAAATCTGCTTGGATTGATCAAGCAAACGCATAACGGCTGATTCACCGTATTGCACTGGAATCGTTGACAGCCGTAAATCAATTTTTCTACCCAAGACGCTGATTTCTATACGACCATCTTGAGGAATACGTTTTTCTGAGATATCCAGCCCGGCCATGAGTTTGAGACGCGAAATCAAAGGGGCGCACAAGCGTTGATCGGCTCGGGTTTGTAAATGGAGCGCACCATCTTCACGTAAGCGAATATGTAAATCCGTTTCTCCTGGCTCAATATGCACATCAGACGCACCCATTTGTACCGCATCTTCAAACATGGTTTGCAGGAATTTCGCAACCGGTGTATCCGCTCCTTCAACCGAAAGCTCCGGGGTATTTACTTGCTCCAACCCCACTTCCAGCTGGTCGGCCAGACCTCGCATTTCCGAACTGCGGCGAAAGACCATATCCAGCGCTGCAAGTAGTTCATTTTGCTTGGCAATAACTAAGATAAAGGGCTTGTCGAGTATCTGCGTTAATTCGTCATAAGCAAAAATATCGCTAGGATCCGCCATGGCAACTTCGTAGTAATCCGGTTTTTCGCTGATCACCATGGCCATGAGTCGCCGGCTTTGTAATTCTGGTAATTTGCCCGAAATCTCAATGCTGAGTTTATAATCATCCAGATTAACTTTAGCAATTCCCAACTGGTGAGACAGAAAATCAATTAATTGTTCTTCTGATATAAATCCTTCGGCAATAAGCTCCCGTCCCAGCTTATTGCCGCTGGTTTTTTGGCTGGAGAGTGCACTTTCCAGTTGCTCTTGGGTGATAACCTCTTGAGAAACCAGTAAATCTCCAAGTCTTATTTTTTTAGGTTTAGCCATTAATTTCAGTAAATATTTCGGTTTTTTAGCGATATCTCTGTTGCTAAGTGTTATTTTTCAGCTTAAAAATAATTACGCCATAGTCCTTTATTGGTAACGACAACCGAGTGCTAATGCTTTAATATTTATCCGGTTTTCGGTCACAATTGAACACAGCAATTTAGAATTAAATTAGCTGTCAACCAATTGGCTTTTAATGCGTTTTAAACTATGCAGGCTGGAAAAGTTTGTGGGAAAGCAGGAGAAAAACACTGAATGCATTAAACGAATTTCTGGCGTCTGTGGAAAAGCGAGCATATAAAATGGCGCTGATGGCTACCGGAAATCCGGAAGATGCATTGGATATTGTGCAAGATGCCATGGTTAAGCTGGCCCAGAACTATGCAAATAAACATGCTAATGATTGGCCGCCATTGTTTCAGCGAATTCTGCAAAGCAAAATCCGGGACTGGTATCGCAGGCAAAAGGTGCGCAATCGCTGGCGTATATTTTTCTCAAAAGAGGAACACGGGGAAGACCCCGTTGCAAACGCACCAGATATGTCGCAAACCAAACCGGATGATAAACTGGAACAAACTCGTGCCATGCAAACGCTGGACAGTGCAATCCAAGCCTTACCATTGCGACAGCAACAAGCGTTTTTACTGCGCAGCTGGGAAGGTTTGGATGTGGCAGAAACAGCCCAAGCCATGGGCTGTTCTCAAGGCAGTGTTAAAACACATTATTCGCGGGCAATTCACAGTTTACGCGAAGTATTGGAAGATTTTACATGACACAAAAAAGCGAACAGAAATTTTTATCACGCTTAAGTAGCACACTCGATGATAGTCTGACTGACATTGATGATGATGTATTGAGTCGGCTAAGACATGCGCGCATGCAAGCAGTGGAAATTGCTGACAACAGCAATGAACAAGAATGCAAACCGGTATTTGCAACAGTTTTCCCCAGCTGGCTTGCACCCGTTAGCTCTGTCGCCACATTCGCAACAGTGGCTTTGGTTGCCATTTCGCTGTGGCTTAATCAACCAAACTTACTCGATAACAATGATTTAAATTCTGTTAAAGATATGACAATCCTTAGCAGCAATGACGAATTGGAGTTTTATCAAAATCTCGATTTTTATTTATGGCTGGCCCAATATGAGTCCACCTCTTAAAGTTACAACGTTTCTTTTTCTCGGATTAATAAGTAATGCCAATATTGCCTTTACTGAAGAAGCAGAAATACCAAGCCTGGAATTACTGGAATTTTTAGGCAACTTTGAATCAAGTGATGGTGAGTGGATTGATCCAATGACAATTGAAGAACTGGCAAATGAACAAATTAAGCAACAAGGCGATAAGGAGACAACTGATGATTAGAAAAATAGTCTTTTTGTTTTTTCTGTCTCTATTGTTAACTCCGGCTTTGGCTGAACAAAATCAATGGGAAGATCTTGATGGAACGCAACAAAAGCTTCTGCAAAAATATCAATCTCAATGGAATCAAATGCCAGAAAAAAAGCGAGCTAATATTCTTAAAGGTTTGTCGCAATGGAACACCATGTCAGCTAATCAAAAGCAGATTGCACAAAAACGCTTAGAACAATGGCAAAAGTTAAAACCGGCTGAAAAACAAAAAATCCGCGATCGTTTTAAAGCATTTAATAGTTTACCACCAGAAACGAAAAACCAATTACGCAACAAGGCTCAGAAATTTCGCAGTTTATCGCCAGAACAAAAACTCAAATTGCGGAAGAAATGGAAAAGCCTTTCACCTGCACAGAAAAAACGAATTTTGAGAAGACGGGCAATGATGAAAAAACTAACCGCCAAACAACGACGAATTATCCAACAGCGTTTAAGACAGCGATAATTGCTTTTGATCACATATTCAGCAATGAGAATATGCTAAAATTCCGGGAAACTTTGTTCTCCGGGATATTATGAGGCCTAAATTTATTGCAGTCGTCTTGTATTTACTGTCGCTATCATACAGCTCTTATGCTTCGGACTCATTTGAAGAGACCGAGCTGGAAACACAATCGTCGTTTGGTTTTTCCACAAGCTATAATGATGATGACAATAGTGATTTCAGTCTTGACCTGAACTGGGAATTTCCGGGACATCAAAATATCTGGCTGATATATTCCGAGTCAGAATCTAATCAAACCGGATCGGACTCTGAGTCATACCAAGTAGGCGTTAGTACGGATTTGTATCAAACCTTTAGTATAGGGGTCGAATTTTCTTACTTGAATGTTGACGATCTGCTAGAAACTCGAACACTAAAAAATGAATTAAGTCTGTCGTTTGAAAACTGGGGCTTATCATACAATCCACAACTAACCGCAATCTCATTCAAACTAACCAGAACATCGGAAGATTCCTATTATGATTTATATGCAATGGGTCATGAACTTGCTGCCAGTTATTATGGATGGCAAAATAATTTTATAAACGTTCGGTTTTTCAACAATCACATTAGCAACCCGCCTGCTAGCATTGAAAACTCCGCTATCCATAATCTCATCGTAAGCACTTTCCCCCAAATTATATTACTCGATATAAGAACCGAATTTCTTGCGACCAATCTGGAGAAAAACCGGGTTGCGCTTTCACTCGGTCACTTTTTTTCATGGGGTAATCTAATTGCTCAATGGATGAGAAGTGAGTTCCTTTATACCGACGGTTATGTGAGCAATATTGCATTATCGCTCGATTATCAATTACACAAATCAATTGGAATAGACTTCGGTGTCGGCACGCAAATATATTCAATTGATAACGATAAAACCAACTACCTTATCACCGGCCTACGCTTTTTCTGGTAGCAATCTGCATTTTTTTTCGTTTTTGTTGTCAACCAATATGACTCATCTGCGTTTTTAATAATAACAGCGCTTGTTAACACAAATAATAGACAAAAGCCCATAATAGGAGACGAAAAGATGAGCAATCACATTCAGAAACGTAACAAATCAGCCCAATGGTGGCCCGGTTTGTTCGTATTAATATTAAGTATGATATTTCTGCCCGCTTGTCAGCATACAAGTGATGATTCTGCTGAAGAAAATGGCGAACTGGTGATACAACTCACCGATGCTGAAGGCGATTTCACTAATTATTCAGTTGATGTTGTATCAATTTCACTCACAAAACAAAACGGCACTATGGTAGAAGCACTACCCGAGAATACACGAGTTGATTTTTCTCAATATGTGGAAATGACCGAGCTACTAACCTCAGTAACTATTCCTAAAGGTGTGTATACCTCTGCCACCCTAACATTAGATTACAACAATGCTGAAATTCATGTGGAAAATGCTGGTGGCGAAAGTGTTAAAGCTGAAAATATTGTTGATGAGAATAACCAGGTCATTACAACATTACAATCTACCGTCACACTGGAAGAACACAAACGATTACTAATTGTTCCTGGCGTTCCTGCTTTGTTAAGCCTGGACTTTGATTTAAAAACGTCCAACGTTGTCAGCTTTGATGATAGTGGTGCAGCAACAGTAACTGTCTCTCCAGTATTAAACGCAAGCCTGGAACCGGATGCAGACAAAACCCATCGAATCCGTGGCCCACTGAAAAGAGTGAATGTTAATGACAACAGTTTCGATTTGATTATTCGCCCCTTTAACCATCGCTTCCAATCAACTCACGAGCGTTTCGGTAATTTTCATGTCGACACCACGACTACCACAACTTATGAAATCAATGGTGAATCGTATACCGGTGAAGATGGTATTAATGCCATGGTCGAGCTGGATCGTCTTACCGGCGTGATTGTGGTTGGTGAAATCAGCTTCCGTCCCAAGCGCTTCACTGCCACCGAAGTTTATGCTGGCTCCAGTGTACCGGGTGGTGATATGGATGCAGTTACCGGTGTTGTTTTAAGTCGTGATGAAAACACCATCGTAGTGAAAGGTGCTACCTTAATTCGCGCTGGTGGCAGTGTTTTATTCAATGACAATGTCACTGTAGAACTTGATTCAGCAACAATCGTTAAACGTCAAAACGATACAGATGACTATAACATTGATGCAATTTCAGTCGGCCAAAAACTCACAGTTTTCGGAACACTGAATGATGACACTGCGAATCCTGTTCTGGATACAACAGATGGTTATGCATATCTACAGATAACCACGATTACAGGAACTGTTGAAAGTAATAGTGGCGCACCGGTTGCTGACGTCAATTTTGCTTTAGACCTGAAAAATATTCAGGGCAGAAAACTAGCACTGTTTGACTTTTCCGGTACGGGTATCGATAGCGCTAACGATGCAGAGCCAGACTTTTATGAAGTGGAAACCAGTGTCTTGGATATCAATAAATTTCCGATTGGCTTGCCAGTGAAAGTACGTGGTTTTGTGAATGACTTTGGACAGGCGCCCGCTGATTTTATTGCGGAATCCATTGCTGGTACTGAGCAGTTAAGAGCTATCATGCACACAAACTGGGTACCGCCATCAGAAAATGCTTTCAGCTCAATTAGTACTGATGGTATTACGCTAAACTTCGAAGGGGTTGGTCGCTTCCATCATTTGGGTCGCTTACATCGTAATATTGATCTGACTGAACTGGATACCAGTTTCACCATGGTTCCTAACGAAGAAGACAAAGGTTTGTACATTGTTAACATCCCAGGCGCCAAACACCTGCATACGACTTTTGCTAATCTGGTTAATGATCTAGAGTCACAATTATCAGCAGGTAATAAAGTAGCGCGCATCAGCGGCACAGGTAAATATGAAATTCTGACTGGCAAGTATGCCATTAGAAGCCTAAGAGTTGATATGCGTTAGTAAACGGAGAGAATCCTCCTTGAAAAACGGGCAAAGGATTGCCCGTTTTTTTTATTTAAAATTTGCTTGAGATTGAGCAAAAAATGTAGGGTGAGTTTCACACACCATTATTCACTTCAAACGCTATCAATGTAACTCAAGCTTACTTAATGGTGCATGGAATGCTCCATACCTGGCTGCTTGCTACGATAATAAGGTGTATACAATAAACCTAAGACACCCAGTAATATGAGTGAAATAACCGATGGTTCGGGGATATGTATTTGCCCTTCAATCTCTCCTAGATTGAAATCAATCTGACCGTCGAGATATATCATTTCGTCTATCAAATCCATTGACACAATTACTGTGCCATCACCATTTTTAGGCTCTACCCAATCAGAGATTTCATTATATTTCGGGCCAATGGGAATACCAAACAAGGTGAGTTGGTAAGTGCCAAAGTCGGTGGTGTAAATATTATTCGCATCTTCTGTTCTTGCCCATAATTTTTCTTGAACAGTATGCCAGTCAAGAATTATAAATGGGTTTAATAACGGCGAATATAAAACTTCAGCATCAAAAACCATGTTCACACTTTGCGGATCCACATCACTAAAACTCCAACTGCCTGAGCCATTCCATGCAGCATCTCCAACAGTACCGGTTGAAGAAAAAGAACCTTCATCAAGTACTTGATCAAATGTGCCTGAAAAAGATAAATCTACGGCGTTAGCACCATAGGTACCACTTAGGCCTGCAGTCCACGAACTGTCGCTGAAATTACCGCTGTAGTTTAATGTCGATTTTGATGAGCCGAGGGCCAATTGCAGCATCGAACTGGTTGAAAGTAAAACCTCATGCATGGACTCGGCGTTTTTTTCTTCAGTGGTAAAAGGAATAGCGTTTGCGTTCCACGTTGTTGTAGCAAGCAAGAGTAAAAGTACAAATTTTTGCAGCTTATTGTAATTTGATTGGATCATATTGTTGCCCTCATATAAACGTATTGTCTTATTCATCTTGGGCTTTGCACCCTCACCCCAACCGCACTTGTTGTCATGATAGTATCAATATTAGTCTTTAACAATTTGGCATGCCCCCTAATTTTGAATCTTTCGATTCACCACCATCAATAAAGAAGCCAAAATCTCGAACATTTTCATTCGGGAATATATAGCTTGAACTTCGCTCACCACAAATAGATTTAAAAAAAACAGGACTCCCTGAAAATTCTTTCCCACGCTCATGATCTTCTCCTGTAAACGTATTTCTTGAGATTAACAATTACGAATAATTTTTTAAACATCGAGAAACAGGGGGAGAGCAAGAATCACATTCCGCCTTTAACCTTTCCACTGCCTCGCTCCACTTTGGAATCTGTTGCCATTCGCGAATTAAGCTTCGCAGTAGTCGTTGGATTACTACCAGTAAGTTTTGATACCAGGCAATTTTCAATGTTACACAACCCCAAGCTACAGACTTCTTGCGCGAGATACATGACAATCCAGCTTGGAATATTTTCACCCATTCTTCCGAGCGGGCTTATTTTTACCGCCTCATTCAAAGGGCCGATGTATGGGGTTTACGATGGTAAAATTAAATCAGTGCGCCAATTTTATACTTATCCCCTTTTCTTTCTTCATTTCTGTTAGATTTCGTACATTAGCCCAACTTTCGAGCTTTAATCTTCGTAAATAACGAAATACGTTTAGTCAGGTGGCGGCAATGGTATGCCGGTCGACATACGAAACGTCGGCTGGATAGGTGGTATCGCGCCACGCTTTCTTGTACGCTTCCTGTCACACCAACCTGATAGAGACACGAAGCACTCTATCACACATACCTCTCTAGCAGTCACCTGATGCTCCCAACGCCCTTCCGGTTCATCATCAGGATAAATTGGCCCTGGATAAGACACAAAAACTCTTTCAAATGATATCTCGAAATCATCATAGATATTTGGTGACCATCTCACATTATTCGCTTCATACTTACAATTAGCACAATTCTCATTCTTAACTTTTCTGTTTCCTTCAGTAGAACAATATTCACTTGCTTTTTTTGCTGCTTTTTCTTGGGCTACAAGGCAAAGCTGAAAAGCGGCCCAGGCCAGGAGTCGGTTTGACATTTCCGAACAACTTCCTCTTAATCTTCTTTTTAATCTCTCATCTCCAACACACGGAATTTCACAACATCTTTGCATTCCCTCTGGATCAACAGAAATAGTAGGCCCGTTTTTCACGTACACATACACATTCATTCCGTCCACATACACCAACGGATCTCTTTGTAAAAACCTCCCTTTATCAGCGTCATAATACCGCGCTCGGTAATAATACAACCCGGCCTCTTCATCCAATCGTCTTCCGGTAAACAAATAAGGGTTGCCAATGGCACTATGCGCCGTTCCCCAAGTATTTTCCGAAACTGGTGCTCCAGCAGCATCAGTAACCATCACTCTGCCATAAGCATCATAAGCATACTGCTCAACAATAGCTGCAGTTGCATCCGTAATTACCTCAACAGACCACAGCGCATTCTGATGGTAATAATAAACTTGTCCAGCACGATCCATTGTCAGAATTTCATCGATGTAGCTTCCATAGACATAAGTTGCTTGTGTAGTAGCCGCTGAATCTTGTTCTTCAATGACACGTGCGTCATCATAATAAAAATAAGTTTCTTTACTGGTGACATCCGGGCTTTCTGTTTTTATGGCACGCCTTCCCAAAGCATCATATTGATATTCACCCACCAGTTTGGCATCGGCTTTTCTCACGATAAACAGCAAACGATTTTCCTGGTCGTAGTTGTACTCGTAGTTTTCATCTTCAGTCAGATTACCATTGCCGTCATGTGATATGCTTACACCATCAATGGCCGTGATTTCGTTAACTGTATTATGCGTTCGGACTTCAGTCACACCATCGGTAGTTTTCGAATCCCAATTACCAGTACGATCAAGATTGTATTCCGTTTGTGTTGTAGCTACAGGCACTGTCGAACCTACCAGTTCACCCACTTTATATTCCTGCAAATGGTAAGCATCATCATATTGATATTCTTCCGAGCGATTGCTTTGATGCAGACGCTCTTCATATTTTTTGTTACCTTCCTTATCGTAATCATAGGCAAAGCCGGCAACACGAGTGGCACCAACCTTGTGATCCAGAACCGCAATCCAGTTATTGCTGTTATAGTCATAAGAAGCCTGCACACCGTTATCGTAACTGCGAGAAGTTACTCGGTTACCCAAATCATATTCATAAATGGCTAAAGGTGTAATGGGGAATGTTGGGCCAGCGCCGAGGTCAACGCGCTCCAATCGGCCACGTAGATCCATGGATTCCGTAATGGCACTACCACCTGGATAGTACAAGGTTCGCTTACTTGCTGGTATATCGTAATCATAGGTAACCGGTTGACCATTTTGGATAGATGATTTGATGCGGTTAGCATTATCGTAAGTAAAACTGACCAACCAGCCATCACGCAAGGCGGTTTGCATGCGTCCACCAGTGTCATAGCTAAACTCATCATCACCATCGACTGAGTAATTGCGTTTGGTGAGATAATACAAATCATTATATTCGTATACTGTCACGTCACCTCTTTGATCGGTACGAGTAGAGAGATTACTGGCGTTGTCATAAGTAAATGAGCGGCTGTCGGCATCGGGATAGGTTTCTAGCAATAAGCGATTGATTTCGTCATAATCATACCTGGTGATTTCACAATCGGCTGCCGGCGTGAGACTGGTGCAATCAATTGGAACACTGCCAGACTTGGCTGCAATCAGTTGTTTGACATTACCAACCGCATCGTATTGAGTTAGCGTCCACAAGTCATCGCTATCAATAACCGCACAGTCTGTATCCAACATTTTTTGCACAGTATGGGTTCGACGATTAATAGCATCATACCGATAACACATGACATGATCTTCACGATCGATGGTTTGAACTAAATTGCCATTATCGTCGTAAACATAGTCAGTGTCTTCACCCAAAGCGTCGACCACTTCAGTCAAACGGTTTACAGCATCATATGTATAGATAGAACCGTTAGTATTACCATCTTGCGCACTGATACGATTACCGACACCATCGTAACCGTAAGATGCCACTTTACTACCAGCGCCTTGAACCAGATCAGTTACTTCAGCAAGTTCATTACGCTCGTTGTAATGATTTGTGGTGACGTTTCCATTCGGAGTTGCAATGGTGAACACATTTCCCACAGCGTCATAGCTGTATATTGTGCTTTCATTTAGTCCACCAGGATCAACAGCTTCCCCCTCCAGCCAATTATTATCAAAATAACTGAAGCTTGTTGTTATGGTATTGGCATCAGTAAGTGCCAGAACATTATCAGCCTTGTCGTATGTTGTATATTCGCACCAATCATCAGCATTTGGATTGGTACCTAAGTAGTCACAGTTGTCCACGATATCTGCAACTTTGCGAATAGTTATCCAGCGGCGGTCAATCTTGTCGTATTTGAAATAAGTAGTCTTGTTTTCTGGATCAATACTGTAAGAAATATTACTGCTACCCGGTGTTGGCCCGGCACATTCAGGCGTACCACCCCCACGCAAACAAGACATGTTTGCACCAGAATCATAAAAATACTGGGTAACAATATCATCGGTATCACCCGGGGTGCATTCCTGCGTGTCAATTTTTTGCGCTTCCTCAATCAAGCGATTCAGTGGATCATATCTGTAATTGGTGTAGTGATTATTCGCATCGATGCTGCACAAGCGGTTGCCTACACCGTCGTAGCGGCTTTCATTGCTGTTACCTAACGCATCAATCACCAAGCTCAAACGGTTTTGAACATCATAAACAAAGACGGTTGCATTGCCTTTAGGATCGATAGTGGAAGTTCGATTATTATTTTCGTCATAGATATTTTCAGTTACCAGATTAAGATTTTCCGGGTTACGAATTTCGTGCACCAAACGGTCTCTAGTATCATATTCAAAACGTGTCACTTGCCAGGTAACAGGATCTGGGGCCTGAGTGACCTGTCGTTGCACTTCTATATTATTACCTACACCATCATATTCATATGTAGTTGCATAACCCAGAGGATCAATTTGCAGTGTCAACCGATCAAGCTCATCATATTCATACCGGGTGACATGGCCATTGGCATCAATAATCTGTGTTCTGTTACCAAGTGCTTCATAACCAGGCACACCAGTCTTGTCATAACGATATTCAGTTGTATTTCCTTCTGGATCGGTGATTCTAATCAAATTCCCGTATATATCGTATTCGTTAATTGTGACGTGATCGTTGGGATCTGTTTCGGTTAACACGTTGCCATTTGTGTCATACGTCCACTCTCTGACCAAACTTAAACCACCCACATCACGCGTTTCTTTCATTCGATTACCATCGGCGTCGTATTCATACTCGGTAATTGAATGAATAATAGTTGAGCCTTGGTAGACGGTAACTTTGGTCAATTGGTTAAACACAGGTTCATATTCATAGCGAGTCACATTATCCAGGGCATCAGTTTCTTTAATCATATTGCCCTTGGCATCGTACTCATAACTGGTGATATTGCCGTTATCATCCTCTTTAGAGCTAAGATTCAGCGTGAGCGGGTCGTATTCATATCTGGTGACTGAATCATCCGGCGCCACTGCTCGTGTAACAAATCCATTCTCATCATAATCGTATTGCCATTGATTGCCTCGACCATCCGTTAAAGTTGTCGTGGAAGGTACATAAGTGCGCTGTTTCTTGCGATACAGATCATAAATACTGGTTTCCCAACCGCTACTATTGATCATACTAAAAAGCAAGTCGCCCTCAGGATCTCGAATTGCGACAGGATGGCCATCATCATAAATATACTGCCAGATACGCCCATTTCGATCTGTTTTACTAATGATCTGGTGTTGAGAGTTATACTCATAAATAATATCAGGTGTTGAAGGGTGCGGATCTTTCACTGTGATCAGATTGTAGCGATCGTCATAACCCAATTCGGTCACACGTCCAATTGGATCAGTTATTCTTATCAATCGGTTTTGACTATCATATTCAAAACTAGCCTGGCGACCATAGGTATCCGTTACAATATCCAAAAGACCGTTGGCATAACTCAGTGTTGTTTGATTACCGTTACTATCATTAATATGCGTCAACATCCATGGCTCGCGACCTGCGACTCTTAAGGGATTTCCTGATATTTTCTCAAAGCGGAAAGTTAATTGATCTTTGTTGATAACTTCAATAGAACCATCAGAGTTTTCAACAACGGTCTGCTGATGACCACGTATTGCGGTGAGTGGTCCACTTCTTCCGGTACGTTTATATTGCGTGGTGCGACCGGTTGCGCTCTGTTTAAAAATATCGCGCCCTTGTTGGAACAAGTAAATGTTGTATGAATGGCTCCATCCGAATCCCATAACAGTATTGAGAGACGCTTTTTCACCATCGGCATTGAAGCTGGCATAATGTAAGGAAACTCTAACACCGGCGCTATTAGCAGGTGCTGTATCAGTAACAGGGTAAGTTTCACATATATTTCCTGTTGCCAGCCCGAGTGGGCATTGGCCTTGACCTCCGCATCCAGAGGAACCAGAACAATCACCGCTAACGCTTGTGGTGTCCGGCGTACAAGAAGGATCACAACAGCTTTCACAAGGAGGGTCGTCACCTATGGGCTTGGCGGCACTTTCACCAATTCCAATAAAAACGAAAAAACAGAAAGCCAATATCCAGAAATATCGCATTTGAAGAAGCATTTCCCTATACCTCCGCACGATTAAACCGTGCATATGAAAATTGATGCTTGCAACTCAAGTTTCGGAGTTCAAGCTAATACTTTCAGCTATATCCAGGTTGTGTTTGCATTCTGAAAGTGTCGGCAGCATGGATTCTGCCGTTAAGCGCACATGGAGGTGTTTACCGCGTCTTTCATATCAAACACGTCCTGGATATAGCTGGCTTCTAATTTCTATATGAACTCCGAAACTTAAGTTGTAATAAGTTATCCCATCAGCAATTTTGCAACTTTTTTGCTAGCTAATTTTTTGAACCGATCTCTTTTGCCAAAAAAGAATCCTAATCCTGAAATCATAAGCAATAAAATGTTTGGCTCTGGCACGGTATAACCATAGACTTCCGCATCAGCTCCAGCAAAAAGCCAGTACTCCTCCTCATAAAAAAGCTGAGTTGTAACCGCTAGAGTACCAATGTAATCCTGATCAACACTTGTATTGTTGCCACTTTGACTTTCGAATACAAAACTTTCTGCCATAACAGTGCCGAAGATATCTTCTATGGCAAGTACAGAAGCCAAATCTATCTCGAAGAAACCAAGCTCATCCGCGTCAGCTTTTAAATTGCCATTGTAATCCAGCTCAAAAGTCACCTCGACTACGTCACCAGGATTACCACCAATAATCACAAAGTAATTATCGAAATCTGCTATGGCTAAGCCATCAGCCTGTTTATATTTCTCAGTTAACAATAAATCGGAGTGCGTTGTCGCGTTAATGTCAGCATTTGGATCGCTACCAATAAGATCACCAAAAAGCACATCATAAGTTGCATCGGAGCTTACATGGGCGGTCGAGGCAATAGCATTTATAAAACCATTATTACCCAATAGATCATTAAAATCGTCATCGAAACCGGAATCAGTATCCTGGGCAAAAGCCGTTACAGTCCCGTACCAATCATCTATCCATATAACTTCTGCTGCTGGATCGCTTGATGAGAATCTTAAATCAAATATATCCATATCACTTGAAGCAGATACATATTGAGCATTTACGTTGTTAATCCCGAACAGAAAAATCAAAGCACTGAGCAGTTTTATTGTAGTTTCTTTTAACATGAAAACATCCTTTTCCTGATTCAAACATTTTTTGTAGTGTGCAGCATATCGAAACACTATTTATTTTGAACTATGCACAAAAAAAACCAAATCCTTAAATCAGACTGAAAAGATAAATATCACTTCGCTTATCGCAACACTGACAACAAAGATATACGCTGCTATTTAAGCGTTAGTTGATCGAGTATTATTTTTAAATCCCAAATAGCTGGCCACGATATATTGCAGAATTCACTCTCTGAAACTAAGTAGCTTGTTGTTACAAGCGAATAAAGTCATAAATGTAAATTTTGCCGACAACAAAAAAGCCCAACCAAAAATGGCCAGGCTTTTTTGAATGATTGAATCAATGCTTATTATTTTAGCTTTTTCGTACTCGAGCGGCACCAAACCCTAACAAACCAAGCGCTAACAATGCCAGGCTACCGGGTTCTGGAACTGTGATTACTTCAAAGGCCATATCCACGCCTCTGATTTCGCTCCATGTACCGGCATGAGGATTACCTCCAAATGCGGTATTAGTAGTAACCGCAGAATCCTGCCAATGATCGGAGCTTTCATGCCAACCCCAAACATCATCGCCAATATTAGTTCCGAACTGGCCAGCATTCCATGCAAAATCCACCCAATAGGTTTCACCAGCTACTTCCTCCCAAGGCTGAGGTAACAATACCCAGTACTCATAAACCGCCTCGCCAGTCGCTGTAAATCCATAAAAGTCTTCTTCTGCATTTACGATAACTGATGTGTAATTGTGACTGGGAGTTGAATAGTTATATGCGGGTTGTCCGGGCTGCACACATGTCACATCTCCAGCAGGACAATCTTCATGAAAACTGATTTCAAATGATACATTACGATCCACAGTATGATTTGCCACTTGACCAGTATCCATAAAATAAGAACCCCACCAATGGAAACCATAGATATCTCTGCCGTCAGATTGAAAATCGTCAGCCACAACCGGACCACCACTACGATGCATGGACAAGTAGTCAGTACCTGCATCCATATCTGGCGCTTGATCCCACTTTGTTTTGTAATGGCCGCCAACCAATGGCGCTGCTGACACCGCACTCCAGCAGAATGCCAAAGCAACGACTAAAAGCAGTTTTTTCATGATCCTTCTCCTTTATCATTTTTTTAGAATTTGTCGTCCAGCCTTTACTAAGACTAAATGATCTGCCTATTTACACTGCAGGCTATGAACCAATACAAAGCAGCAAAAGTAAGCGACATAAGTAATGCCAATTAGGATTAGTACACATCACAAATGATTTATTAAAACCACTCTGAAGCCCCATAAAATCTGACGAGTTGAGCCATCGACTATGCACTGTTTATATTTAACATATATTCGTATGGCATTACTTATGTCGCTTTTATTTAAAGAAAAAATAGCTTAGGAGACTCGTGTTAATTATTGTTTCACTTTGTAAAATATTTCGACTAACGTTATTTACGTAGAAATACGGATTGATTTTTTCGCGTTCCAAAACAGCAGATTGGAACGAAATAAATTAGTAATAGGAAATTGCAAATTATGCTCAAATACTCAGCTGAAAACCGATAGAAAGGTATCTTGAGCGATTAAGAATTAAATTATCGCTGGATAAATGAATTGCAAATTTTGAATTTTTAAATCGCAGGCCGATCGCATCAACATTTGGAGTGTAAAAAAATTCGACCATACTTGATGAACCAATAAATCTTGTTGCACCAAAAATAGGGAAGCTCACCAAATCAGTATGGAATAGCTCAAACAATACAGACCATTGATCCGAAATTTGGAGCACGCTACGCAATTTTATAATTGCAGGTAATCTTTGATAATAGTTTTTACTATGATGCTGCCCTTGTAACGTCGCGTGCACAATGACATAACCATTTTCATCATACTCTTTGTTGTCTGAACTAACTTTCGCCACAGTATAAGGTGTGTCTCTCCATTTAATATAGCCATAGAGATTTCGCGCTTCAAATGTGATATTGGTTTTACGACTTCGCTGCCAGTATAAATTCCAATCAACACTAATACCCTCCCCAACCGGCTCACTCACTTCGCGTTCAAATAGAAAGTCGTTTGAATAATAGTAGTCTATTCCAATATCATCAAACTCGTAATCATCCTCTGCTAATGGAATGATGTTGCCTTTTAAACTACCCGAAAGTAAGGAGCTACCTTTCAAAATACTAAAACCAAATTCAGATTTAACACTTTTTGATAGTGCAAATTGATGCGCCAATCGAAAACCTTGCATTTCAACATAAGACACATCAATGTCCACTTCATATACGCGATCAATCTGTAAAGGCTTATTATTTTCGGTCAGCCAGTAAAATTCGCCAGAGTCGGGTGCATAGCGTATTGCGCCATACTCTTGATGAAAGATCGAAGCACTCCAGTTTTTGTATTTAAACCCGAGCTCCCACCAATTATATTGAATTGCGCGATTAGCCTTTAAATATGGTGCTGACCAATCTGACTCAAACTGCCGAAAAGGTTGTGAAGGTGTGTAAAAAAGACTCTCAATCTTGCTATAAATCTGCGTTTCGGCACGCAAGACTTCAGAAGGAAAAAACAACAATATAAAGAGCAATCCGAATCGCATGATGGAGAAATATTTTTTATGGGGCGGGTTACACAAAAAAAGGCGACCACCATGGCCGCCTTTTACTGAACATATGCAGACTTAAAAGACAACCGACTCGAAACTGCCATCGATGTAATTAATGATCAGCATTTCTCCGTCATGCATTTCACCAATTGTGCCCACTACAACACCATTCACCACAACAGAACCTTTAAGTTCTTCGCTTTCAGTGTCTGGATATATGGTTAAACGGGCTGGCGAACCTGAACTGGTATCAGTTACCAGTAAATTAAGATCGAACTCTTTAGTGCTGCCATCGCCACTACCACTTAATGTTAAGGTGATATCATCGTAAGCAAAAGTTATGGCGCCAGACGCTGCTTCATATCCGGTACGATCAACACTCGCAGTTATCGTAGCTTCAGGTAAGTTATCAAACTTGGCTTTTAAGCTCAGCTCTCCCTGAATATCGCGCCAGTGACTTGCATCTTCATCATCACATTGGTTACTCCACTGCAAGGTTGCAGGCAATACACCACTACTTCCAGGAAACCCAGTTTCGGGCCATTCAGCGCGGTATTCACCTTCACAATCCACCCAGATCCACCAATTATTTTGGCCTCCCAACTCCATTGTTTTTGAATCAAGATAACTGGCTAAGGATTCAACATCAATAGCATCTATAGATTCACTTTCACCACCCAAATCATAAGTATTGGTGACAGTGATATTTGATGTATTTGGATCAAAGGAATATGTTGTTGTTCTGGATGATGTGTCAATCGTCAGTGAATTTCCATCACTTGAATAACTATAACTCACCAGATCATTTCTTACAGGTAAGGGGGCAACTGGAATGAAGGTATTAGCATTAGACATAGTTGCATCAAATGATGCTTCAAAGCTTTGCCCCGAAGTCACCCGACTAAACACACCACTTAATTTCAAACTGGAGGGATTTAAATCAAAATCATCCCAGGTCTTGCCCGGCATACTCACCGCCGCCGCTTCAAATTTGCCAACAAATTTTACAGGATCGGCAACTGCGTTGTTATTATCATCCATGCTACCTTGTTCCAAACTAACATCGAGTACAAGATTTGCATTTTTAAATGATGGTGGATCAGTGAATTCATCCAACAGATCATGAGTGCCATTCAAACTGATAACCGCCACACTATTGCTACCAACAGTTAATGTGGCTTTATCTTCAATAGAAACGTTTCCACCTAGTGAAGCAGAAAATGTTGAACTCACTAGATCAGGCATAGAATATGTCATATTAATGACAGCACCATTTACTGCTCCATCTACAGTTACATTGTTACCTGTTACAACGACAGTGCCAGTTGCCTGACTACCCATGCCTGAATCCAGCTCTTCAACATAATCAGCCAGTAATTGCGATGCATTAAAATCACAATTATCCGTTGTGATTATTTCGGAAACCACAGAATTAAAAGTTTCACTTGTATCATTATACTCGTCTATCCATTTTATCGACCAGGTTTGACCTACAATCACTGTATTAGTAGGAATAGTTGCTATGTAACTTTCATCAGTTGCCAACCAAAGATAAAGCTTGTTTCCATTGGCCAGATAATCCCCGCCCAGACTGTCATCGATAATTTCGCCATCACAGGTAAAAGTGAAAACTGTTTCGTCTTCCGTGCCTTTGTCGAAGGTGATTGATTTACCCGCAATGGATTGAGTGACCGGCGAGGCCAGATGATTGGACCAAGCATAAGCCATGGCTGCTGCGCCAGTGGAATAAGCAAAGCCTTCCCCTGCTGATTCCATCGCCAATTCACTAACTTGTTGCGTCATGCCATATTCGTCAGCAAATAACTCACCTTTTTCATCCAATGTTTGCAGTTGATCTGCCCAGGTGCGAACGGTCTGAACAATATTTTTCGCAGCATCAAGGTCATCACTTTCCACTACAATAGTCGTAGATGTGTTTTCACCTTCTGTCGCACTACTGGCTGCTGAATTTTGAGAGGCAAGCTCATTGCCTATCCCTGCATCAAGATTTTCATTGTCGGCTACATCAGGCGATTCCATTGTCGCCAGAGATGCGTCTGTAATCTCCAATAAAGTAATTTCATTAAGGTCTTCCGGTTTACCATCCTGGCTACTCAAGTTTTGAGTCAATTCACCATTGTGACTGATAAAATTTGTTGTCAACACATCAAGCGCTGAAGCAACATTGCCATCAAAATCATCACCCGCGATTTTCGCAATGGCCGCAGAAATGTAAGCAATTTTCAACGCATTTACATCATTGACTGTAGCGGAGGTCACGGCTGAATCATCAGTGATATCCAACGGATCAACTGTCAGGTCATCAACATCAAACAAGGCTTCAACACGATCAATCGCAGCCTGAATACCCACATCTCCCATGCCAAACGTTTTTGCATAGGCAGCCGCCAAATGAGTTAGTGGATTGACGCTACCCTTAACTTCACCGCCACTTACATTAGGAATCACTGCTTCCATCACGAGATTTGCTGGCATATCAATGATAGCGCCGAAATCCGCATCAGTACTGCCATCACCATCGGTATCGCAACCACCAATGGTGTCACATTTCATTTTCGAGTCTGTCCCGGCTGATACAACAATGTGTAAAGGCCCGGAATAATCTACTATGTTTAACGAATATTTACCTTTATCGTCAGTAGTACCGGTAGCGACTGCCTCACTATCGATCACGCCAAAAATAACCTTGTAAGCTTTTACCTCACCATTAATTATGATGCCTTTATTGACCGTGCCTGACACAGTGGATGTAATGCTTTTCTCACCATCTGATCCACCACCGCACCCCACCAGACTTAATATAACTAAAAACGCTGGCAGCATAAGCATACGGGAAATTTTCATATCTTCCTCCTAAACAATTTCGACCTGATCGCGCATTGAGTTTTTAATAAACATTTTTTGGAATGCACTCAAATGACACGTTTATTTGACTATATTTTGCTCTAAAAACCTTCAAATGTTCATTGAACTAAAGGATCCGACTCATTTTGATTTATTGTCATTACGCTAGCAGAAATGCGAACTGTCGTATAGATATTTCAATACCCATTTTAAGTTTTTATTATTATCTCCACTCATCAAGCGGGTTCCCCACCCGCTCAAGCTATTGCTTAAACATATTACATTAGATGTAGTTCTCGAGTAATTTACACAGGAATGAAAGGCAAGCAGAATCTGTCGCACAAAATATTTAAACAAGGTGCTGATAAATGATATGAGGGCTATGTAGGGTACAAAAGTTGGCAGCTTGAACTGAAGCAACGACCATTCCTACTTAAAAAACAAAATCGCAGTGGATTTTTTTATCTACCAATCCCGACTACTAAAAACCCTTACCTGAAATGGTGCAAGCGACAAACTTAATTGTTGCTGGTGTAACAAATACTCAGGCTGAGAACCATTTTCAGGTACAGCAAATTCGTTGATCGAATAATTATTTCGCCATGGCCAGGGTAAATGAAATTCCGGATAGTCATACGGACTCGGATTGGCTACTACAATTACCTGCCCAGAGCTACCCAGTGTTTTATTAGCTGTACGACAATAAGCAAATACTCGCTCGCCATCATTACTATTAATACCGGGATGAAAATAAAAAAACTGCAATTCATTCTGCTTTAGTGCTTCATGATTTTTACGTAATTCAATTAACTCACGAACGGCGTACCATAAAGCTCTATGCCCAGGTTGCTGCTGCCGATGCCAGTTTATGGGGTCAGACATTTTTAAACGCCAATCACTGTGATCTAAATCATGACAATCAGCAAACTCTTCACCCGCTAAAATCATGGGAATACCAACCGATGTCATTAGCAAACAAAAGCTACTGCGCACGCGCTCCAACGCATCGCGATGTGCTTGTTTTATTTCTTCAGACTGGCTACTGATATGATCAACAAAATGTTTTATGGCATGTACATTGCCATCAGAAAGTTCTCGTTCTCGTAACACCTGACCAAAACAATAATTAAAATAACGCTGCTCATCTTCTGCTTCGACATCATGAGAGGTAATGTAGTTAACAGCCTGAGACATATCATAAAAACCTTCTTTGAAAGCTTTACCCATATCTTCCCAGGTTTGATTGCCACTGATCATTGCTTGAATACGCTCACGACGCGATGCTTCACCCCAGCTGGTAAACATTTCATTACGCATTAATCGCCTTAACTCATCACGAAAAGCGAAGTTCCACATTGAATCAACAATTTTTCGGCCATTGGGGTGGGAAGCTTTATTTTTAACTATTTCTGCACGGCGCCAGGAATCTTCTGCAATAACAATAAATGGTCGACCGGGAAAATTAGCCCGAAAAGTAGCTCGCGCTTTTTCGGTATAGGTCTGAATAAATTCCCAATGATCAATCCCGCGAAATTCATCGAGACGAAAACCATCAATATGGTAATGCTGAATCCAATACGCCGCAGTTTGATAATGGAATTCTCTTGCGCGATATTTTCCATCGGTATCAGCTCTTCTATAACGGAATAAACGAGCACCATAATCCTGCCCACGCCCCGGTTCCTCATCACCACTTTTTAGAAAATAACTATCTTCCGCCAATGATTCTAACGGGCATTCGCGTGCATGATTCATCACCACATCAAGAAAAACGCGGATGCCTCGTTGATGACAGGACTTGATAAAAAACTTCAGGTCAACGGGAGATCCCATATCAAAGTCGGTTGTGAAGAAAAAACGCGTACCATAACCCCAATTCAACGTATCTGCAGAGTCCTGAATTGGCAACAATTCGATGGTGTTAATTCCCAGGTTACTTAATTCATCCAGTTTTTGGAAAATCACTTGTTCAAACGTACCTAGCCCTATTTGTCTTAGTGATCCTGTTTCACCGGTAGGTGAAGTCATCCAGCGCAAGGGCATTTCATAAATCACACATTCATGATTATTTGGCAAGGTAATATTGTCTGGTAGCTCATCCGTCCAGGAAAATGGTCGATGCCATCGTTCACCATTTTTGATATGAAAAATTCCTCGATAGCCACCAAAACGTGTGATTTCTTCGGCATAAGGATCAGCAATTGGTTGATCAGTTTTGCCATCCAATGCAAATTCATATTCGTATTCGCCATCAGCAAGATTGATTTGTTGCAAATCGATTTCAAAACACAGGGAATTTTGGTTGGACTTATGCAACGAGATGGATGTCCAATGGGGTGGATCAAAACAGTCTCGTGAATGAAGAAGAGCATATCGCATTTCTACAGATTGAGCCTGACTCACAGGAATGCGAATCATGGATGAGAATTGGCTATAATGAGAAGCGCTATCTGCGTCTATATGTGCGGTATAGGGTGATAACATAAGATTCACTCCCTTGAATGGCAGAAACTATGCAGAGACAAGCGGTGAATTTTATAAATATTTTTTCCACTTAGTCTGGTTTTTTAATTGAAACAATTATGAGTGTAGCAACAAATCATTTCAGTTTTTTCTATTTCATACAAATCAATTCAAAATATGCAATACAAAAAAATAAACGACTTAAAAAACCTGGGATTAAAATCTCAAGAAATGCTAAATGCAGTGGGTATATATACCTATGAAGATTTATCTAAACATGGCGCGATTCAAGTTTATTTAAAAGTTAAGCAAAAAGGACTAAAGCCAAGCTTGAATTTACTGCATGCGCTTGAAGGTGCGCTGAGAGACATTCACTGGAATAAACTACCTAAAGAAATTCGGTCGGAATTATTATTACGGCTGGATGCTCATCAAGACTTGATTGATCAACAAACGAGTGATTAAACCCAAAGTTCTAACGGCGCATGATTTACAATAGTGCGCAATATATCGCTGCGGGTGATCATTCCTTCCAGTTGCCCTGAATCTAACACAATGGGCATAGCACCAACACGTTGCTCGAAAAGCATGCGTGCGATTTGTCGAATTTCCGTATCGGGTGAGGCTGTGATTACTCGTGTTTTTATCAAACTTTCTATGGATGTTTTTGCTTCTACAGCGTTTTCTGGAAATGGAGGAACCTTGCCATTAACCGCAGCATATCTGAGCAAGTCGCGGTCGGAAATAATGCCGTAAATACTTCGATTTTTTGTTACTACGGGCACATGCCGAAATCGACGCTCCCGAAATAGCGCCCAGGCTTGTGTGATCGTGGTATCGAGAGACAATGTTACAACAGGTGAAGTCATAATTTGATAGGCATGCAGTGCAGGACCACGTTCTTTGGGAATTTGTTCCGTGTGGTAATAAGCACTCCGCGCCTTATTTTCACGTAATAGATTTGCTTGTTGATCAGCGGGCTGGTCTTCACCTTTTGCACCAACTTTTTTAATGCGGTGCGTGGGGAGCAGTTCCTCAACAACATCTAGATCAGAAGGGATAGAAAACGGAACGTTATCCCTAATGCCTGCTCCAAATACGGTAAATGCCATAATCCTACCTTTGTTACAACCAAGCTATAAGTATATGTCAAAATTATACTTTGCTAATTTTTTTACTCTCAATTTCCTGCATGACTTCGAACATAAAAACTTGAAACTTCTGCATGTGGCGGGCTTTAACTGTTTCCAGCTCATGAAAATAAGGCGAGCTGACAACCGACCGAAACACTGGCTTACCACCAGGGTCTAAATCGTCAGAAAGACTAAGGCCCACATTGGTCGTATTAAAACCAAGCCAGGCAAAACCAATACCGCCACCAGTCAACGGGTAATACAACCCCACAGCACTGGCTAAAACATACAGCAATTGCTTCTCCGGGTTAATAAATTTTGCACTTTCCACAGCAATATTTAAGCTTTTCGAGGTGCCTTGCTGGCACGCCAGCAAATTAATCTTTTGCCCCGCATGATTGTAGTCATCAATGAAATTTTTTATCGCATCCAAATGCAACAATCTGTCTTCGACAACAATTTGCTCGTGAAATGTTAAACAAATTTCCAGTTGCTCCACTTCAACATCATGTTTGACCTGCATAGGCTGATGAGCACACGCGGTCAGCAATAATGTCACCAACAACAAAAGGCGTGTGGAATTATATGGTTTCATGAATGATCTGTCGGACACACAATTGAATTATTTAATGATTCACATCATACTAATCGCAAATTTATCCACTTACAATGACTCATAAATGAAAAAAACCTATCTCCTCCTGCTACTGTTTTTGCTGATAATTAGTGCACAAGGTTGCGCGTTAAACAAACCCATTCCGCTATATAGTGAAAATACTGACAAGGCCACGGCATTGTCGCTACAAATCCCCGTTGAACTGGATGTGGTTTATCACAACGGAAGCAGAAAAAGCGTACTTACCCCCTATCAACCAATGATTGAATATCAAATTTTACCAGGCAATCATTTGCTGGGCTTGCAATATCAGGATATTAAAAATGATGAGGAAGGTAATCACGAATCGATTAAATCTAAAATTGTCTTGTTTAAATTTACAGCCAAGACAGGAGAAAAATATTCTGTTGATTTTCAACCACCTGAAAGCTTAAAACAGGCGCGTACGATAGCAAAGAATTTAAAACTGACACTACTGGAAAATACCAATGTGATAGCCACATCTTTCGTGGCTGTGGAGAATGTTCACCAATCTGATTTTTTCACTCAAGGTTTTGATGCAGATACGGCCAGTTTGTTTGATGATGAGCAATCGGAAGCGCTTGCTCCAGCACCTCATGCAGCTGCGATTGAGCATTTAAAGTACTGGTGGAAAAACTCGTCAGAACAGGAAAAATCTGCCTTTAAAACCTGGCAGGCAACGGTTAAACAACCTCAGTAATATCTTCCAGTTTCTCTCTTTCTTTGATGGTGATCCAGCCTTTATTACAATCAATTAGGCCTTCTGCTTCCCATGCGCGCATTTGTTTATTTATGCTCTCACGGGTAGCACCTGTTAGCTTACCAATTTCGCCCTGAGAAAGCTTGAGGTCAATTTGCACACCTTCGTCAGTTTCGTGGCCATAAGCATCAGCCAAGCCGAGAAACTTTTTGGCCAGCCGCCCGGGTAAATTGCGAAAAAATATGTCTTCAAAGTGCTCATCAGTGCGTCTTAAACGTCGAGCCATAGTAGACAATAAAAGAATAGCGACTTTAGGAGACTTTTCCAGGAAGGGTAAAAAATCACGTTTTTCAATGACAAGCAATTCGGTAGCCTCAATAGCTTTCACGGTAGCGGTACGTTCACCACCATCAAATAAAGCAATTTCACCGAAAATATCGCCCAAACTGAGAAAACCAAAGCCCAACTCCTTACCCTCATCGGAATCAGTATGCAATGTCACTTTGCCTTTAGCGATTATGAACATCTGGCTGCCGAGATCGCCACGACGACAAATAATCTCACGAGTTTTAAAGGATTTCACCTTGGCATATTTAGCAATGCGATCCAGCTCAGGATGCGGCACATTTTCAAACAAACTGCTACTTGCCAAAAGCTCTCGTTTTTGTTCTAAAGAGTACACAAGCATTTATTTCCTCCAAATATCCCAATGCCATGTCGCAAATGAGATGAAGCCAGCGATATACTAGGTTTAGATGTAAAAACCAAGAATTTCAATCAAGATTAATTCTAATACAATTGAGTTACGATTAAGATTAAGCCCTAACGAATTGTTAAATTATACACAGATATATTGAATTAATTGACCATTATCTGTACGAGTAGATTCCCCCAGACCAATCAATCCACTGCCAAGCAACGGGATTTCTTCCCGGCGTAAGTAAACTTCTTGTCCTTCACCGGTTTTCACAAACGTTCCATTGGTACTTTGATCGATGAGAATAAATTTCCCACGCCGGTAAACGCAGTAGGCATGAGCTCTGGAAACCAATTCAGCTTCTACAACCAGGTCATTACCCGGATTACGCCCAAGTATAAAAGAAGGTGAGTTTTGAGTTAGGCTTTTACTCTGTCCGTGATAAATCAAATTCAGGTTTTGATTCACATTCTCATCAGAAATGGCATGACCAATCAGGGTAATATCACGATTTTCCCATAACACTTCATAAATTATCAGTTTTTGTTGTTTACCTTTGATCTCTATCTGATCAAATTCTCGCACTTTTTCTGCCAAAGCAGGAGATAACTGCTGGGTTAGCTCCTCAGTCGTGATAATCTGCCTCGCATTGGCAATATTCGCAACACGGGATGCGACATTCACCGCATCACCAAATACATCATCCTGGCGACTAATCGTTTCACCAAAATGAATACCTATGCGCAAGGATAAACTTACGTTGTGCTCTGATATAGACTCGTCAGTAAATAATTCATGAATGCGACAGGCGGCAAATACAGCATCATCCGCGTGTTTAAAGCGGCTCATTATTTCATCGCCAATTGTGTTGATCACCTCTCCATTAAAAGATTGGGTGATTTCGGTCATGATTTGTATGCACTGATTAACGCAATCTGCGGCAATAACATCGCCCAGTTCTTCATAGAGTCGCGTGCTACCCACAATATCTGCAAACATAATGGCACATTTCATTATTGCAATTTCCGCATTTCTGACGAATTTGGTTTCATGATTATTTTTAGCATAATTTCTAATCGACAAATCACGAATTGGGGATTAATTTTTATCAATACTTATATTGTGCATATCAGGCATTTTATCTCAATAAGTACCTGAGTTTTTTTTAATATATCTAAATCCATAATAATCAATTTTATATCGTCAACGGAGTATGCACTCCGTTGACAACCAAAGGGGAGAGCTTCACTTCTCCCGTTTGGAAACCCCATCGGGTTTGTGTCCGCAGCAAGCTACGGAGAATTAAGATTAAAATTATCAAAATTTTTAGAAACCATCGGTCAAGTTTGATCGTGTACTGAATCAGGGCAGAAAAAATATTTCCCGCTTGTGAAGTAACTCACAGGCAAAGATTGCACGGCTGACATATGCTTACTGCTCATTCACCTCCCCAACAAAAACAATGGAGACAACTTATGCCCGTGTATATGAAAATCGAAGGGATCGATGGCAACGTAACCAGTAAAGGCCATGAAAACTGGATTGATGTTCAATCACTACAATGGGGAGTTGGCCGTGCAATTTCCTCAGCAATCGGTACCAGCGCAGACAGAGAAGCCAGCAAACCCAGCATCAGTGAAGTCACTGTTACCACACTGATGGAAGCTTCATCCCCCATGTTATTTACTGAAGCTTGTGTTGGAAAATCCAAAAAAGTACAAATTGACCTCTGCACCACCGGTACTGATGCATTAGAAACATATATGAGTTACGAATTAGAAGATTGCATGGTCTCTGGTTATTCCGTATCCGGTAATGGTGATACTCGCCCAACCGAAAATCTCAGCCTGAGTTTTACCAAAGTTACCATGAAATTTACACCTTATGATAAAGCTGGTAAGCCGCAAAGCCCAATTCCTGCGGGTTACGACATGGTTACAGGTACAAAGATTTAATTGATTTGTTTATCCCGTTCAGGCACATTCCTCCCTCCTGAAAATATGGCCTGCTCGGGATAATCCCTTTACAAAGAGGTAGCGCTATGTTCATCGAAGAAAACAACCAAGCTAACACAGCTTACTTGCAGCAGCTGGCACATATTTCCATGAGCCATGCCGCCAAAGACCTGATGTCGCCGGACACAAAAAATGAAAGCCTGGTTTTCAAGTTGCTGGATAATCATTGTTTTTCGGATGCAATCATGTACTTAGCGCATGTTTTACCGTTTTCTAAAGCATTAATATGGGCTTGCGAGAGTGTACGCGCTAATAGCAATGGTCAGGAGTCTGAACAAGAGAAATATATGCTGAAAGTTGCAGAAAATTGGTTGCAACATAAAAATGAGGTTGATCGTGATCAATTACTACCTAACCAAGCGATTAGCATAAGCACAGCGACTAGCTGGTTAGCCATGGCTGTTTATTGGGCAGGTGGCAGTATCGTGGCAAATGACGTTCAACCAAAAGCAGCACCAGCAGGATTGGTCAATAGCGCAATTTACAGCGCTGTGATGTTGTCCATTTTTAACCATTCAGAATCAGAACGAGAAACACTTTTTAAAAATACTATTCAAAACGCTTTAGATATAGACGCAACCCAACATTAATCCTATGGTCAAGGGGCATCTGAAGGTGAAAGCTCGAGTGTAAGATTTTCCTGATTAATGAAAAAGGAAAATTGACGAAGAAAATTCATGCCTAATAATCCCTGAATATTGGAATTATTAAAAGCCGGTAGTACCCCAACTCGTAAATTTCGAACCACATGGTTTTGTATGTTCAATTTTTCAATATTTACCACGGGGGCAGTAACAATGCCATTTGCCGTATTAAAATCCATTAATTTTAAAGCGTCTTCTTCCTGAATTCCCAAACTTTGCACAACATACGGCGCTAGAACTGTAATACTTGCACCTGTATCAATAATTAGCTTAATGGGTTCGAGATCATTAACAACTGCACTCACAATGAAATGATCGCCCTGCTTTATCACAGGCACAGGAACACCTCCCGACTTCAATAAGGAAATCTGATGTTCATTTTTTGTCAGCAAGGCAATTGCTTGTTGACTGTATTCACTATGATGAACCAAAACATCAAGTAATTGTTGTGAGCGATCGTAATTACCATTGAGGAATTCAAATTCAGCAAATTGCATTTGGATTTCATAATTATCCGGCTCTTTCAATATCAAATGCTCATAGAACTCTCGGATATTATCAATTTCATTTTTTGCTTTTAGTGTGTCGATATGACGATTGGACAAAGTTTTTATTCGCTGATTAATTTCTTGCCGCTCATCAGAATAATTTGCGTAAAAGCGCATTTGATAAAGCATATCAACAGCAAGATCAAAGCGATGGCGTCTCTCATAGAATCTTGCCAATAAATCCATAATGGCCGTTTTCGTATCTTCGTTACCCAACAATGCAGAGAGTTTTCTTTCGATAAAAGACATACTTTTTGAGCTATCAATTAAGGACTCACCATAACGAATCAGTTGCTGGTTGATTTCTGTTTTTTCTTCAGCCGACATATCTTGCTTTAACAGCTCTAAGACAATTCCAATTTGGTCGCTGCTTAATAACTGCGGAGAAAATAGAATGTCTTTAACCGTAGGACCTGCCTCCCTAACATAATCATCACTTTTCAGCGAATCTACGGTATGATTTTTCTCTGGTAAGTTTACATTTGTGACCGTTAGTTCTTTTTCTGGCAACAGTGTACGTGCCTGCCATCCAAGATAGCTGCCCAGCACAAATACTGATAGCAACACCAATAATTTCTTCATCAATTAGTATTTTCCAAATACAATATCCAGCGCAAATAGAATCGAAGCTGATGCTTGATAACCATCATCTCGAGGAAATGAAAGTTCTGGCACAATCTCATAAAACGCCCATTCTTTATAAAAATTATGCCGAAATGCAACGTTTGTATAATAACGCGAAACAGTTGCTGGGTGATTGACATTTGACTCCATTCCAATGCTGTAGGCCATAGCCTTTTTGTCTTGCAAGCGCTGAAATACTGAAAACTTCTGGGTAAAACTCACATCGCTGTTATCTTCACTCGCAGCCAGTTTGGACGCACTTTTAAAATAAAATTCATCATTCAATTTCCGTTCAGCATTAAATTCAGTACTTTCTCCAAATCCTTCCAGCTCATACCAGAACAGCGTTTCAATAATGCGAAATATCCATTCTTGATTGAAAAAATGTCGTCTTAAACGCAGGCGCACAAAGGGATCAAGCGGTGTCGAAAATCGCATGCCTGCGCTCGTGCTTACCCGCCACAATTCACTCTCTGTGAATACAAACTGCAGTGCTGTCGAATACTGAGCATTGTCTTCAGCATTAATCAAATCTCGTGAAACTTCACCATCTACTGCTTCATTATCCAGCCCGACACTACTTTCCACGACTAATTTCAATTTTCTTTGTGTTTTAGGAAAGTTCAGTCGTGCTCTAATCAAGTACTCTGATAAAGGCTGTTCAGATTCGGTAAAGGTCACCAAATAACTTAGCACAACTCGACTTCTGGAGCCTTCGTGTTCCATGCGTTCTTCGACAAAAAAATTGTCGATTCTATCCGAGATGAATATCAGCTGTTCGGATAGTGTGCCATGAATCTTATCTGCAATCGGGAGGGCTGGCGGTACCTGGTTTTCAGTGAGCGCCTCTGATTCACTTGCAAATGCGCTGGAGAAAAGCAGTAAAAAATAAAATATCAAACATCCCTTAGTGAGATGCTGGGATTTCAATAGGTAAATTAAATACTGATTTTTGTGTAGCAACTTGTACGCCGTTTGATTGTTGTTCGATGGAATCAAATCTAATTCTATCTAAATAAAGAGAATTTTCTTGCTTATCGAATTAGCATTTTCTAATATACTATAATTCATTTGCATTATCCGTGTTTATCCTGAACTGAGCCACTGATTGTCTGTTTAAACAATCATTGCCAACAATCCACTTCTTCAGGGTTTTTATCGGATCCATTCACGAAATATCGAGAGGATAAATAATAAGACAATAATATTCAGCAAATTTCCAAACGCATATTTCAATTACGCGAGCTTTTTCCTGAAAATATAAAAAAGGCGAAAAACTGCAATGTCTTTGTTTAATAAGTGCCCTCTTTGGTTGGTGAGATTTTTACCCTTTTTAAAATGGTCACATCTTGTTAACCGACAATCTTTCAAGCAAGATATTTTTGCCGGATTAACTGGCGCAATTGTGGTGCTACCACAAGGCGTCGCCTTTGCGGCTATCGCTGGTATGCCAGCAGAGTATGGTTTATATGCGGGTATGGTGCCCGCCATAATCGCCGCGCTATTTGGCTCATCATGGCATTTGGTTTCTGGCCCCACCACTGCAGCTTCCATTGTTCTTTTTTCTGCACTCAGCGAAATGGCACAGCCTGGCAGTATGGATTATGTTCGTCTGGCACTAACATTGACATTTATGGTCGGTATAATTCAGCTCGTTATGGGTGTTGTTCGGCTTGGTACGCTAGTAAATTTTATTTCGCACTCAGTTGTTATTGGCTTTACTGCAGGTGCTGCAATATTAATTGCGACTAATCAGGTGAAACATTTTTTCGGTTTGGAAATGCCGCGTGGTTTGCATTTATATGAGGTGGTTGAACAGTTTTTCTCACAAATTTCGGATATTAATCTTTATGTCACCACAGTTGCCATGACAACACTGCTGGTTGGTATTTTCTCCAGAAAATTCTACCCCAAAATACCTTACATGATAGTTGCAATGCTTGCGGGCAGTATTTTATCCGTCATTTTGAATTTAATTCTCGGTGAGGAAAGCACGGGCATTCATACGGTAGGCGCATTACCCGCTGCACTCCCCCCATTATCATCGCCAGATTTCAGTTTTAATACCATCAAAGAGCTAGCACCCGTCGCGTTGGCTGCAACTTTGTTTGCCTTAACCGAAGCCGTATCCATTGCCCGTTCAATCGCCGTTAAAACCGGGCAGTACATTGATGGCAATCAGGAGTTTGTTGGTCAGGGTTTATCAAATGTTGCTGGTAGTTTCTTTTCCGGTTATGTCGCTACCGGCTCGTTTAACCGTAGCGGGCTTAACTATGAGGCGGGAGCGAAAACACCGATTGCCGCTATTTCTGCTGGCCTACTACTGGTCTTGATCGTATTACTTGTGGCGCCCTTAGCATCTTATTTACCCAATGCAGCCATGGCTGCCATTTTGTTTTTAGTCGCCTGGGGCATTGTGGATTTTCATCATATTAAAAAAATTCTTCGTACCAGTCGTTCAGAGAGTGCTATTTTAGTCACAACATTTTTTGCCACACTGTTTCTGGAGCTGGATTTCGCCATATTCCTGGGTGTGATGCTTTCCTTGGTTTTATATCTCAACCGAACTTCAAAACCAAAAATTCTCAGCCGAGTGCCTGATCCTCGCTTACCAAACAGACGTTTTAACACTGATGCCTCGCTACCCGAATGCCCTCAGCTTAAAATCATGCGTATTGACGGTTCCTTATTTTTTGGAGCGGTAAATCATGTGCAGGAAACAGTTCGAAAATTTGAAGAACACAATCCTGAACAAAAAGACTTGATGATTGTTGCTTCGGGTATCAATTTCGTGGATGTTGCTGGCGCCGAGTTTTTTGAGGCTGAAGCCAAACATCGGAAAAAAATTGGTGGAAATTTGTTCATTTATGGCGTCAAGGAAGGTATGTGCGAACAATTACGTAAAGGTGACTACGTGAGTGCCATAGGTGTTGAAAATATGTTTTTTTCCAAAAAAGAAGCCATCGCTAATATTTACAATAAACACATGGATAAAAATATTTGTGCACAATGTACTCGACGTATATTTACCGAATGCGGTGAACAATCTGTCGACGCAAAAGAAAAAGATTAACCCTAGACACGCCCTAACTAACCCGGCGGCCAGGAAAAACCCCTGCCAGCCATGAAATGCATGTGAGTATGGAACACTGTTTGACCACCATCTTCATTGCAATTAACGACCACACGATAACCGCGTTCATCTACGCCTAAAGATTTAGCAATTGCTTTAGCAGCCTGCCCCATCTCACCAAACACTTTTACATCCTCTGCTTCAAAATCATTAAGAGTGGAAATGTGTTTGCGGGGAATAATCAGAATATGATGCGGAGCTTGCGGCGTTAAGTCCTCAAACGCCAAAACATGATCGTTTTCGTAAACTTTTTTGCTGGGGATGCTTCCGTCGGCGATTTTACAAAATATACAATCCATTATTCGTCTCGCTATTGTGGATGTTTTTTATACCAAGAAGTTTGCGCTCGACTGATTAACTCGCAAACATTTTATAGCTACTCTATTACGTTTGAATTTACACAATTTTGTTGGAAATAGAAATATATAGCTTTTGAAATGCAAATTTTAAGAAATTAAAAAATTCAATTAAAGTTTTTCGAACTAAAAAAAATAAACTGGAACGAAACAGTTGTCCCTTACGAACAAATTACTTTTATTCACATTGATTTGAACATGTCAACAGACTTTAGGTAATAAAAATGTCATATTTCAGTCACTCAAAAACACAGCTTAATCTATTATAAATCAATGAGTTACAATGCGATTATATTTTAACCGATCTAATAAGAACCCAGATAACACGGCTGTTTTGGAAGAAATCCCCAGCTTAATCCACAGAGTTATCCACAGCTTTTGTGGATAAACATTTTAGCCATGATGTGTCATGGACTTAAGTGATTTTCCGAAAAAACAGAGTAAAATGATTAACTATATTTATCAGCATTAAAATAACAAGCGAACAAAGCGAAATAAAGCCAAAGAATGAAAAATACCGTATTACAAATCGCTGTTCCCGTACCGTTTCGAAAACTTTATGACTATTTACCCCTGGATAATCAAAATCCCAAACATTTAAAACCCGGTATACGCATCAAAATTCCTTTTGGTAAAACAGAAAAGGTTGGCGTTTTAATCAAAGTGAGTGGCCACAGCGAATACCCACTCAATAAATTAAAACCAGTTTGTGAATATCTGGATGAAACACCGGTTTTCGACGCAGAACATTTGGCCTGGCTGGTTTGGATTAGTCAATATTATCATCATCCCATTGGTGATACCTTGCTCACTGCGCTTCCGGTTTATTTACGCAAACCTAAACCCGCTACTTTACCAACGCGAATTTGTTGGCGTATATCAACAAAGGGACAAGCAACCGATGCAGACACACTTAAGCGAGCAAAAAAACAACAAGCGATATTTTTATGGTTAAAGCAGCAACCCGACTGGATTGATGCAATAAAGATCAACAAACATTTCACAGCCTGGCGAACCTCTATAAAAGGATTGGTTGACAAAGAACTCGTTGATGTAAGCGAGCAAAAGATTAAACCTGACAAAATCCCAACAAAGTCGACAAAATCAAAAACACTTAACAAAGAACAGCAAATTGCAGTTAACAAAGTCGTTAAGCAATTAAACCAGTTCGCAGTAAGTGTGGTTTATGGCGTCACCGGTAGTGGTAAAACCGAAGTTTACTTAAACATAATTGAACAAGTGATAACCAAACAGGAACAGGCCCTGGTGCTTATTCCAGAAATTGGACTGACCCCACAATTGTTACAGCGCTTCAGTAATCGTTTTGGCTCTCAAGTTGCAGTTATGCATTCTGGCATGAATGACACTGAGCGTTATCAGATTTGGCAAAACACGCGAACCGGTGTAAATAAAATTTTGATTGGCACACGCTCCGCCATTTTTACGCCTTTTGCCAAACTGGGTATCATTATCATTGATGAAGAACATGATTTATCTTTCAAACAACAGGATGGTTTGCGTTATTCCGCACGCGATATTGCCATTAGTCGTGCTAAAAGTTTAACGATTCCTGTTGTGCTAGGTTCCGCAACACCCAGTCTTGAATCATTGGCGAATGCTAAAAAAGGCATGTTTAGGCAGCTTTTACTGAAGCAAAGAGCTGGCAATGCACGACCACCATTAATTCACACCATCGATTTAAAAGGCAAAGAGTTACAGGAAAACCTTTCTCCCGATTTAATTCGATTGATGAATCAAACTCTGGAACGCCAAGAACAAGTCATATTGTTTCTTAATCGACGTGGCTTTGCACCGACCATGTTGTGCCACGAATGCGGCTGGTCAGCCATGTGCCAACGATGTGACACACACATGACCATTCATCGCGGGCGACAACGCATCGTCTGTCATCACTGCGGCACCGAACGCAAAATACCCATGCAATGCCCTGAATGCAGCAGCCTCGATTTACGCCCCATTGGTTTTGGTACAGAACGCGTAGAACAGGTGTTGCAGCAATTATTTCCCGACACTGAAATTATTCGCATAGACCGCGATACTACGTCTGGAAAAAATGCCATTCACAACTTACTCAATAAAGTTTCTTCGGAACGCGGGCAAATTTTATTGGGCACCCAAATGTTGGCGAAAGGGCATGATTTTCCAAACGTGACATTGGTCGGTATTCTTGATGCTGACCAGGGATTATTTGGCATCGACTTGCGAGCCAGTGAAAGAATGGCTCAATTGATTACGCAAGTTGCAGGCAGAGCAGGTCGTGGTGACAAAGCAGGTAAAGTCATCATTCAAACACATCATCCGGATCATCCGTTATTGAAAGTAATGATTGACCATGGCTATCAAGTATTTGCAGAATCCGCTTTATCAGAACGAAAAGCTGCAGGATTGCCGCCCTACGCCTATGCTGCATTGATTCGTTCAGAATCTACTCACGCTGGGAATAATATTCAGTTTCTCAACGAAGTGAAAAATTTACTTGCTGCAAATTCGCATCCTGCACTGGAAGTACTGGGGCCTGCGCCGTCACCGATGGAACGTAAAGCCGGAAAATACCGCACCCAATTATTGCTGAACTCTGTGGCACGCCCCTTGTTGCACAATACACTGAATAAAATTTTACCTGAAATTGAGCAATTGAAATCGGGCAAACGAGTTCGTTGGAGTATTGATATTGACCCTTTGGATATGAGCTAGGCGTGTAAAAGAAAAGTCATCAAACAAACTGAGCGATAACAACCAAGACGATATTATTCGTCATATTTCTTGACTGCCAGCTCTTCGGCATATTCCATAGGTGTCGTTGGTGAACTGGCAATGCTGTATTGCTCATCTGCCCATGCACCGAGGTCGATTAGCTTACAGCGCTCACTGCAGAACGGCCGCCATTTTGCCTTTTCATTCCATTTGACTTTGCTGCCACAGGTTGGGCATTCAACAATCGTCATCATAATGTACAACAAATCAATTTAAACGGCATGTCCTGGTCAATTTGTACCGGCCGCTCAAAGCAATTGGGTTTAAGAAAACGCACCGTAAAACGGTGTCGGCCACCGCTGATTTCAGGAAAAAAATAAGCGCCTTTGGGTAATATCACCCGGACAATCTGGTTCAGCATGCCGCTATCAAGGGAATGCTGATAAAAACCACTTTTCGTAACAGCATCACTGCTAATGCCACTATCTCTGATCAGTTTAAGAATTAATAAAATAGCTTTTTTAGGCGTTTCAAATTCAGACATCCAGCTACGAATATCCTGACTCCGGCTTTCTATATTTTTTCCTAACCAGTGGCCATAAGCTGGGATATCCATATCCAAAGCACCACCAGGAATACTGTCGCGTTGACGAATCGACATGATAAATTCATTTTGTTTCAACCCCTGGCCTAACTGACCTTCCATCGTACGCAGTTGCTTAGCTGTTTGTGACAGTTCTTCCTGAACGTCTTTTAGTTTTTCCGCGTTAACACCAGCAAGTGATGCATATTTGTTGAGAAGACTATTAATGCGATCCATTTCTTTCAATAAATCGGTTTTAATTTCCGGTCGACTGAAAATATTGATAATGGCGACAAAAGTGTTTACCGCTGAACGACTATCCCAAACAGTATCACCTTCTAAGTGATGCTCCATTTCCTTAAACAGGCTTTCCAGTCTGATCAGGGTACGAATTTTTTCATTCAATGGTAATTCGTAAACAATTTCTTCAGATGCAATATCAATTCGCTCCACCACTTCGGTTAGCGATTCCACAGATTTTAAACAAGGCATATTCGGAATCATTTCGTTATTGTTATCATCAATTGTTGAGTTATTATCAGAGATAATCAAATCTTCAACAAGTTTATCAGAATTTACACGCTTCATATATTGCTTATGTAAATCATCCACTTGTTCAATTAAATTTTCAAGACTACCTGAGTTGTCTAAAATATCATCGGCCAATGAACGGCGGGTTTGATTATCTACCTGACTGTTGATGATTGCTTCCACACCTTCTGCACTCATATTGTCACGCTGCATGGTTCGTGAAACTTGTAATTCTTTTGGCGTATCAATTACCAAAATACGATCAGCAAGATCCGCCTGACCGGTTTCTATAAGTAATGGAATTGCAATGACGCAGTAAGGTTCTTCAAGCGATTGAATTTGATTATTGATTTTAAGACGAATGAGGGGATGTAAGATACTCTCGAGCTTAACGCGAGCGCGCACATCAGAAAAAATGGTGCTACGCAAATAAGCACGATTAATTTCATTATTTTCGCTTAATACTTCGTCACCAAACGCCTCAACAATTTCTTTGTATGCAGGCTGACCTGGTCGAACCAATTCACGGGCAATAGTATCCGCATCGATTACCGGTACGCCATGCATAGCGAAACGATTGGCTACCGTTGTTTTTCCGCTACCAATACCGCCAGTCAAAGCTATTTTGAGCATGATGATCCAGGTTTAATACGCACCACCCATATTTTAAAAAAATCGATCGGACATAATGATGAAAAACCATCAAAGATAGCGACTATTCAATGCAAATTATAGGAGATGAGTACTTAAAATGTGAGTTTTATATAAGCGTCAACTATAGCATTACCGTAAAGTAATGCAATCCAGCCAGCAATGGCAAGATAAGGGCCAAATGGTATGGGTTTATCTTTATTGTGTTTTTTGAATACCACCAGACTGATGCCAATGATTGCACCAGCAAATGATGACAAAAGAATCACCACCGGTAACATCTGCCAACCTAACCATGCACCTAATAACGCCAGCAGTTTGAAATCACCAAAGCCCATACCTTCTTTACCAGTGAGTAATTTGAAGGTTTGATAAACCAGCCAAAGTGATAAATATCCTGCAACTGCGCCGATTATACTGGTAGTGGAATCGACAAAAACATTACCTAAACTAATCAGCAATCCCAACCAGATAAGTGGCAAAGTGATGTCGTCGGGCAATAGCTGAGTATCGTAATCGATAAAAGTAAGAGCGATTAATGCCCAGGTTAAAATCAATGCAAACAACACTTGCATACTAAAACCGAAATGTAACGCAACAGCAACAGACAATAAGGCCGTTATCAGTTCAACCAGAGGATATCGAAATGAAATTCGTGTTTGGCAATGACGGCATTTTCCGCGTAACAGCGCGTAACTTATAACTGGAATATTTTCCCAAAACGCAATGGGTTTTTTACATTTCGGACAACGGGAATCGGGCTTGGCGAGATTAAAACGGTCGTTGCCTGATAGCTCGTTGACGTCTTCATCATCTTCGGCAAGCAGCATTTCACATTGCTCACGCCATTCCCGCTCCATCATTACCGGCAAACGAAAAATCATCACATTCAGGAAACTGCCAATCAACAATCCTAGTACTCCGCATATGACGGCAAACATCATGGGATTGGCTGATAAATATTCAGGGAAGGTCATAAGAGTTTCTTTAAAACACCTTACCCATTTGGAAAATCGGCATATACATGGCCAGTACTAATCCGCCAATTAAAACACCCAAAATCACCATGATCAGTGGTTCCATAAGGTTACTCATATTGTCCACCGCATCATCCACTTCTTGCTCATAAAAGTCAGCAATTTTAGATAACATGGAATCCAGTGCACCAGACTCTTCACCGATGGCAACCATCTGCACTGTCATATTCGGAAACAATCGGGATTGCATCATGGCTGTTTGTAATTGCTGACCAGTGGCAATTTCATCGCGCATGCGCAGAACGGCTTTGCTGTACACTCGGTTACCGGTTGCACCAGCAACAGATTCCATAGCCTCAACCAGTGGCACGCCAGCAGCAAACATGGTGGACAAAGTGCGTGAATAACGAGCAACAGAGGCTTTGCTTAATATTTTTCCAAGAATGGGAACATGCAGTAAAAATCTATCCCAGGTTGTATTAAATGATGGTGAGTTTTTACGTGCGACTTTAAAAGCATAAAACGCAGCAATCAAACCACCAAAAATAACCATCCACCAGGTTTGAACAAACTCTGACAAATCCACCACCAACTGGGTAAATACTGGTAAATCAGCGCCAAAGCTGGAAAATAGATTTTCAAACTGTGGCACCACCCAGACTAAAAGAATGACAGTTACAATAAATGCAACCAACATAATTGCAGTGGGATAAATCATCGCTTTGCGGATTTTTGATTTCAGTAATTCGGTTTTTTCTTTGTAAGTTGCAATCTTGTTCAACAGGTTTTCCAAAATACCGGCCTGCTCACCAGCTTTTACAAGATTACAAAACAAATCATCAAACTCACCAGGGTGTTTTTTCAAGGCCTGAGCCAAAGAACTACCCCCTTCAATATCGGTTTTTAACGCAGCAACCAATTGTTGCATGCCCGAATGCTCATTACCTTTAGTGATGATTTCGAAAGCTTGCACAAGCGGCACACCAGCGGACATCATAGTGGCCAATTGCCGGCTGAAAACGGCGATATCTTTAGATTTAACTTTCTTTTTATTGGCACCAGAAAACAGGGAAGTTGGCTTCTTTTTCACCTTCATAGGTGAAATACCCTGGCGACGTAAATCGGCTTTTACTAATGCCACACTGGGGCCAATAATTTCTCCTTTATGTCGCGAACCACGACGATCGGTTCCTTCCCATAGAAATGTTACCTGTTTTAATGTTTTTTCCTTTTTCCCTGCTACTGCAGCCATGTTTTACTCCGATGTAACACGATCAATTTCTTCGAGACTGGTTAAACCTTCTTTCACTTTACGCAAACCGGATTGACGCAAGTTCACCACCCCGTCTTTTACCGCTTGCTCCTCTATATCGGTAGAATTGCCACCATTTAAAATTATTTTTGCAATACTCTCTGTGACAGGCAGTACTTCAAAGATACCGATACGTTCCTTATAACCAGAATTGCACTGATCACAACCCTCCGGCCCATAAAGTACGAAACTGCCTAACTCTTCCTGCGTAAACCCATGACGCAATAAAACCTCATCCGGCAGTTCCACCGGTACTTTACAAATTGGGCATAATTGCCGAACCAATCGCTGAGCAATGATTAGTGAAACTGAAGCGACAATATTATAAGGCTCTACACCCATATTTATCAGGCGAGTCAGAGTTTGAGGTGCATTATTGGTATGCAGGGTTGATAACACCATATGACCGGTTTGCGCGGCTTTCATGGCAATTTCTGCCGTTTCGGTATCCCGAACCTCACCCACCATGATGACATCCGGATCCTGGCGTAAAAATGATCGCAAGGCTGAGGCGAAATCCAGCCCTACCTTGGGATTGATGTTTACCTGATTCACGCCTTGCATGTAAATTTCGGCCGGGTCTTCTGCTGTGGCAATATTGCGATCATTGGTATTTAAAATGCTCAACGCCGAATACAGAGTAACGGTTTTACCACTACCTGTAGGTCCGGTAATTAACACCATACCCTGGGATTTTTGAATACTGCGCACAAAAAGCTTTTTCTGATACTCCTCCATACCCAAGGTATCAGCTCCGAATTTCAGATTACCCGAATCCAGAATCCGCAATACGACCTTTTCACCGTATAAAATGGGTAAGGTACTAACCCTAAAATCGATACTGCGATTACGAGTCAGCTTCAATTTCATCCGTCCATCCTGAGGTAAACGTCGCTCGGAAATATCCAGACGCGCCATAACCTTCAAGCGTGCCGATATACGCTCACCCTGCTTCGGAGGCGGGTTGGCAATTTCTTCCAGAATACCGTCAATCCGCACACGAATTCGGTAACGGTTTTCATAAGGTTCAAAGTGAACATCCGAAGCACCTTTTTTAATGGCATCCACCAGTAATTTATTGACGAAACGCACAATGGGTGCGTCATCCACATCGGTTTCGACAATATCCGGTTTTTTGTCGTCTTCAATGGTGGTGAATTCCAGATCATCCAACGATGTATCTTCCAACGTGGGAAGTGCAGATTCCTGAGACTCCACCGCTTTGTCTATTATCTGACTCAAAGCCAAGGCTTCAGTAAGCACTGGCTCTACATTTAAACCGGAATGGAATTTGAATTGATCCAGCGCGTTTAGATTGGATGGGTCAGAGACGGCGACAAAGAGTTTTTTACCGCGTTTAAACAAGGGTAAGGCATTGTGCTCGCGGATTAGCTTGGCATCAATCAGTTTGAATGCTTCAGTTTCGGAATCAAATGCCGAAATTTCAAACAAAGGAATACCAAATTCTTCAGAAACTGCAGCAGCAATATCCTTACTTTCCACCAAATGATGTTCCAACAGGTAGTTGACGTAGCTAACACCATCATGTGCCGCCTGGGCATAATAACGCTGGGCTTTTTCTTCCAGCAACAGCCCCTTATTAACCAGGCGTTTGGGTAAACCATTTAAAGCAACTGACACGTTAAATCCCTGTATGAGAGTAAGAAGGCAAAATCACTCGGACTCTTATTAGTCGATTTTATATCCTGCGTATTCAGACCTTTATGTACAAAAAAGGTTTGCCTGATAGCAGATGGCCCGGAGCCATAATGTAACAGATTAAAACTTTGCTTTTCAAAAACATCTTGTTTGTTATTTGAAATTCATGAAGATTGATTTTCTTTTGGCCATAAAAAAAGCCCCTAAAAGTTAGGGGCTAAAATGTGGGGAGGGAAGGACGGGGTGATAGGTAACAAGTAGGAATTCATCGTTACAGTCCTTCCAACTCTGCAACAAACTACCTTAAACCGCTAGCGCGGTTTGCGTTACCTGATTGAAAACTTTGCAGATTGTGTGCCAAAAGATTTTGGGCAATAAAAAAGCCTCCGCGAGGGAGGCTTTTTTATTTAACACTTTTATGATTAGCACAATTCCTCATCTGGATCGGTACCGCACGTACCACCCTCGGTCCATGTAATAATGCCACCATTAACAACTGGAGTTAAAGTATAAGTGGCATTATTAACTGCAGAAGTATCAATGGTACTAACCACTGTAATTACCCCATTAGCAGTTTGCAAACTAGTCAAAAAACCAGCCGCTCCTAAATCGGCAGGAATATTATTCGTTCCACCGTCACAGCCGGCTGGTGCCCCTGTTTCATTAATACAAACACCCACTGCTTTAGTATAAGCATGGGTCATCCCCATTAAATTCGAAAAATTAGTTTTCCTTGTATATTGGCTATACATAGGCATTGCAACGGCAACCATAATGCCCACGATTGCTAGAACAACCATCAACTCGATCAGCGTAAAACCTTTCTGTCCCTTTTGTTTTAATTTCTTCAAATCTTTCATAAATCCTCTCCAAAAAAGTAAATCAAATCATATATTTTTAAGTTATCTACTGCATTTGATATGCCAACAAACCTTCCTGCAACTGGCTCGCCATTTTTTTATTATTTTGAAAAATTTTTTTTATCTTGGATGGCCAGCAAAATTTATTGTCAATCAAACTCTACAGTTGATTTTTTAATCTAAACCGCCGTTCATAACTGTCCTGGGGCGTCATAAAGTGACACAAAATGTCACTCGGTTTTGTCACCTTACTGCTACCCAGATTAAAAAAATTAATCCATTTCCAATTTTTTTAAGCGGTAGCGCAGTTGTCGAAAACTGATACCTAACAATTTTGCAGCAGCGGTTTTGTTATAACGTGTTTTTTCCAATGCCTCTTTGATTGCCTCCTTTTCAATCGAACCCAAATATGGATCCAGCGGTATCTTAGCATTTTCCAATGCCGCCAGATCTCCCTGATCTGTTTCCGGTAACTGTAAATCGGATTTTTCGATTATATCACCTTCACACAATGTCATGGCGCGTTCGAGAATATTTTCCAGCTCACGCACATTACCCGGGAATGCGTAATGACATAATTTGCTCAATGCTTGTTCACTAATATCCACCTGACTCATACCTGAGTCGCACGCCAGCTTGCTCAATAAATGCCGGGCTAGCTCGGGAATATCAGTGGCGTGCTCGCGTAAGCTTGGCACACGCAATTCAATGACGTTAATACGATAAAACAAATCTTGTCGAAACTCGCCCGCTTTCACCAGCGCGTTTAAATCTTTATGGGTAGCGCTTAAAATTCGCACATTAACCGGAATTTCTTTTTGCCCACCGACCGGTCGCACGGCTTTTTCCTGAATTACCCGTAAGAGTTTGACCTGCATATGCATGGGTAAATCCGCCACTTCATCCAAAAAAAGTGTGCCGCCATTAGCCGCTTGGAACAAACCTTCCTTATCGCTGATTGCGCCGGTAAAACTTCCCTTTTTATAACCGAAAAACTCACTTTCCATCAAGTGTTCCGGTATCGCACCACAGTTAACCGGCACAAAAGTTTGATCGCCACGTGGACCTTGCTCATGAATCATTCGCGCAACCAATTCTTTTCCGCTACCAGACTCACCAGCGATATAAACTGGCGCCTGACTTTTAGCCAATTTGGCTATGGTTGCCCGAGTGTTAATCATGACTTGCGAGTCACCCAACAACTTGAGTTGAGTTTGCTGTGACTTTTTGTCTTCAATTTTTTCAATCTTGAGAGCAGATGACACCAAAGTGCGCAGTGCCTGCAAATCAACTGGCTTGGAAACAAAATCAAATGCGCCGGCTTTCAAAGCCTGGACTGCAGATTCCACATTGCCGTGCGCGGTAATCATAGCCACAGGTGTCTCACCATACTCCTGTGTAATGGTCTCCACCAGATCAATACCATTACCATCCGGCAAACGCATATCCGTCAAACAAATACTGTATCGATGCCGGGTTAAGAGTGCTTGCGCCTCGGCAATCGTACCTGCAGTGTGTGAATCAATGTCCATCCGCAACAAGGTAATTTGAATTAATTCACAAATATCCGGTTCATCATCGACAATTAATGCCAGGTATTTTGCCATTTATCGGTTTCGCCTATTGTTCTGTACAAATGCAATTCGAAAACAACTCCCCCCCGCAGGAATAGGAATATAATCCAGGTGCGCCTGGTTCGCTTCCGCCAATTCGCGTGCGATATACAACCCTAGTCCTGTTCCCTTACTGGCTGTAGTAAAAAATGGCTCGAAAATTTGCCCCACCATTTCCGGCGCAATTCCACCACCATAATCAATAACATCTAAAAAAGGGCCTCGCAATTCGCGTGTTTCACCACCACGCAAAACAAGCACTTGACTGGCATCATCATCCAATCCATGTCTTATCGCATTCTGACATAAATTAGATAGGATTTGGTGGAGATGACTGGGATCAACGAAAACCTTGACATTATCTGGTGTAATATCCACCTCAATTTGATCTACGCTCAAATCATGACCACGACAGAACTCCATCACAAAGTCTTGAATCCAAGGCTTCAAAACAATGATTTCTGGTTTCGCCTTATCACGCCTGCTCAATTGCATTACATTTTCAATAATCGCATTCATGCGCACGGATTGCTCTCGGATTATTTGCGTCAATCGTCGATCAGCCTTATCAAGATTTGATGACTCTTCCAGCAATTGACTGGCATGACTGATCGCCCCTAACGGATTCCGAATTTCATGCGCAATACTCGCGGTTAAACGTCCAAGTGCTGTGAGCTTCAAGTCTTGCGCTTGTTGCTCAAGCAATGAAGTGTCTTCGAGAATAATTAATGTGCCTGCATAATCCTGCATGCCCAAACGTGTAAAACGCGGATAAATTGCCATCGATCCTGTCACTCGAAAAGATGTAGGCTTACATTGATCGTCATTCAGCCAACTCTCTAACTGTGAATGTAATTCTTTTGATAAATCTTGCACCAATTGCCTGCCAGACTTAACCGGCATACCCAGCAAATACCACGCGGCTTCATTCATCAATCGAATTTGCGCGTTTCGATCAACCACCAATACACCTGAACCCATTCGCTGAATAATGTATTCGTTCAGCTGCCCTAAATTGACCAGGTCAACGCCCCGTTGCGCCGCCAACACTTCACTTTCTTTTAACTGCCTGGCTAACGCGCTAGCTAATACAGCAGAGATAAAGAATGCAGCGCCAAGCAAGCCGGTTTGCACATAAAAATACTGATCACCAGTCAACCAAAGCACACGATAGGATTGCTCCATCAATACGATTAAACTCGCACCAGATGCAAAACCGATTGCGGCCCGACCACCCAGCAAAATCCCAATACTCGCCACCGTCACAACCAGCAACATGCCCAACCCACTACCAATACCTCCACTGGTGTGCATGCAAACAGTGATGACGAAAATATCAACCAACGAATGAACATAGACCTGGCGATTAAAGTCCGGCTTTCGAACATGGGTGCTAATAAGGGAAAATACTGCATACACCAGATAAGTGTTGACTACGGTAAAATAAACGACGGGATTATCGCGCCCAAGCAAAACACGGTCAGGCAAAACAATATAAGAAAAGATGAAAATAATCGCCAACACTAATCGGTAGACACCAATTAATCGCAGCGCCTGCCAGGCAGATTCTAACGGCTCTTTTACACGATCGACTTCTTTAGGGTTTTCAGCAATGCTTGGCTTCAACATCAACACCTCAATCCATGAAGCAAAAATACCCAATACATCCTCTGTCAGACATCAGACTTTAGATGTTTCTGACTGCAATAAAATCTTCCATTACTTTCCAGCACCTCATTTTCAGGTACATGAACACCACAAACACTGCATTGTTTCACGTTTGAAATAGCGTGTTTTTTGACTTTATTGCGTTTTAAAACATGTTTACCCTGTTTCACTCGCCGATAAATAAACCATACCACCCAAACAATGGCGATAATCATCAACAACCGCGTCAGGCCCATTAATATGCTCCAGAACTAAAGTATGAATTATAAGGATAGATTGAACCGATAAAATAAAGCCAGCTTGTTTGTTAGCTATGCTTGTGACGCAAAAAGCGAGAATTATTGTTATTTATTGCTTTAATAATATTTGGCGAAGAGATGAATGGAAATCTCACGCACCTACATCTCTATATTCATAAAATCTAAATACTTATGCAGAATAAGCACTTAGTACGAACGATTCACAGAAAACCTGGCTAAAGTAATCAATGCTTGTTTATATTGCGAGTCAGGCAGCACGTCAAGAAACGAAATGGCTTTTTCTGCCTCTCTTTTCGCCGCATTGGAGGTATATTCGATTGCACCGGTTTTAATTACTGCATCGATAATCGCATCAATATTTTCACGACCACCCTGCTCAATGGCTTCACGCACAATTTTCACTTGCTCTGTATTACCATGCCGCATGACGTATATAAGTGGTAGCGTCGGCTTTCCTTCAGCGAGATCATCACCAATATTTTTACCTATCTGATCGCTGGATTCGCTGTAATCCAGTACGTCGTCAACTAGTTGAAAAGCTGTGCCCAGGTGCATGCCATAACGACTCATAGCATCGATTTCTTCATCAGAGCGCGCACTAATTACGGCACCCAACCTGGTTGCAGCTTCAAACAGTTTTGCTGTTTTATAGCGAATAACTTCCAGATAAGTTTCTTCTGTGGTGTTAGGCTCATGGCAGTTCATTAACTGCATCACCTCACCTTCTGCAATGACGTTAGTGGCATTTGCCAGTATTTCCATTACCGGCATACTGCCCACTTCAACCATCATTTGAAAGGCGCGAGAGTATAAAAAGTCACCGACCAGAACGCTGGCTTCATTTCCCCAGATCGCATTGGCAGTTTCCCGACCTCGGCGCAATTCTGAAGAATCCACCACATCATCATGTAACAAAGTAGCGGTATGGATAAACTCGACTACCGCAGCTAAAGGAATATGGTGATACCCCTGATACCCAAAAGCACGAGCACTGAGCAACAAAAGAATGGGGCGCAACCGTTTGCCGCCACTATTTATAATATAATGGCTTAACTGGTTGACCAGAACCACGTCGGAATGCAAGCGCTGGCGGATAACGTTATCCACTTCCTGCTTGTCGGACTCGACCAAAGAATAAACATCTTCAACGCGCATAGCAGCGCTCTCTGGTACAAAGCCTGATTCAAAATTGTCTTCGATTTTTATAGGACCAAGGTGCATAGCGCAGCATTCTAATAGGATATTTAGCGAGATTATATAAAATATACTGTTCTAGTCAAAATTCATAATTATTCACTCGCTTATTTGACAAGCCTACTTCGAGAATAGTAAAATCGCGACCCTTTTATTTGACCTGACGTCAAACCGGAGAAAAGAACATGTATGCGGTAATTAAAACCGGCGGTAAACAATACCGCGTAGAAGAAGGACAAACAATTCGAGTCGAAAAATTGGACGGCGAAACAGGTAGTTCAATTGATTTAGACGAAGTATTAATGGTTGCAAATGGTGAAGACGTTAAAATCGGCACTCCTTTAGTTGCAAATGGCAAAGTTTCAGCCGATATTGTTGAGCACGGCCGAGGCGACAAAGTGCGAATCATCAAATTCAATCGCAGAAAGCATTTTCGCAAGCAAATGGGACATCGCCAGTCCTACACAGCAATCAAAATTACTGGCATTTCAGCCAATTAAGACAAGAGGCTAGAAGCAATGGCACATAAGAAAGCAGGTGGTAGTACCCGTAACGGACGCGATTCCATTTCTAAACGCCTTGGCGTTAAGCGATTTGGCGGTCAAGAAGTATTGGCAGGCAACATATTAATGCGTCAACGTGGTACACATTTCCACCCGGGCACAAACGTTGGCCGAGGCAAAGATGATACATTATTCGCCACCGCCGATGGCAAAGTTGTATTCGAAGTTAAAGGCCCAAAAAACCGAAAATTTATCAGTGTGGTAGCTGCAAACTAAGCTTTACGCACCCGCACTGCATATCAATTTTTAACAAAAACCCCATCTCAAGGGGTTTTTGTGTTTTATCAGCTGTCACAATCTCAAGATCCTAAAATGAAATTCATAGACGAAGCAACAATCACTGTAGAGGCCGGCAAAGGTGGCAACGGCTGCGTTAGCTTCCGTCGTGAAAAATACATCCCTAAAGGCGGGCCTGACGGCGGTGATGGCGGGGACGGCGGCAGCATCTACCTAGTGGCTGACAACGACCTAAACACGTTGGCAGACTTTCGCTTTAAACGTAGCTACAAAGCAGAAAATGGCCAACCCGGCACCAGCAAAAACTGCACAGGTAAAGGCGGTAATGACTTGCACGTGAAAGTGCCAGTTGGAACCTTAGTGCATGACACGGAAACTCAGGAACTCATAGGCGATCTAGATAAAGTAGGCAAGGTGCTTAAAGTCGTCCAAGGTGGATTCCACGGGCTTGGCAACACTCGCTTTAAAAGCTCCGTCAATCGAGCACCACGACAGTCCACACCCGGCACTCCTGGGGAAAGACGAATTCTCGCCTTGGAACTACAAGTATTAGCTGATGTGGGATTGCTGGGTATGCCTAACGCCGGAAAATCCACATTCATCCGCTCTGTATCCGCCGCAAAACCAAAAGTTGCTGACTACCCGTTCACCACGCTCCACCCCAATTTGGGTGTAGTGCGTATGGACGAGCATAAAAGCTTTGTGATCGCAGATATTCCCGGCTTAATTGAGGGCGCTGCCGAAGGGGCTGGGCTGGGGATACAATTTTTAAAGCATTTATCCCGTACGGGACTTCTTCTTCACATTGTCGATGTTGCACCTATGGACGAACAAACCAGCCCCGCTCAAGAAGTTAAGAAAATTGAAATTGAGTTGGCCAAATTTAGCGATAAACTGGCAAATCAGCCTCGTTGGTTGGTCTTGAATAAACTCGACTTACTGCCTGAAGATCAGCAAGAAATAGTCTGTCAAAAAATTATCGACGAACTTGATTGGCAAGAGGCTTACTTTAAAATTTCAGCCATTAGTGCCAATGGGACAAAAGAATTGTGCAGCGCAATAATGGAATACCTTGCTGAAGCGCAAGAAGAACATGATAATGACGACAATTCAGAATACACTCCATGAATTCATCAGACACCAGCAACACACAAACCTGGGTTATCAAAGCAGGTAGTTCACTACTAACGAACCATGGAAAAGGTCTTGATATTCCCTTTATTTCTCAATGGGTTGAGCAGGTTGCCAAGCTCAGAAAAGAAAACATCAATTGCGTTTTAGTATCTTCAGGCGCCGTTGCTGAAGGCCTTAGCCGACTAGGTATTAGCAGTCGCCCAAGTGCAATTCATGAGCTACAAGCTGCTGCTGCAATTGGCCAAATGGGGCTTATTCAAACCTATGAAACCCAATTTCAAAAACACGGAATTCATACCGCACAAATTCTCCTAACCCATGACGACCTATCCAACCGTCAACGCTACCTTAACGCCAGAAGCACTTTAAAAACGCTTTTAGAACAAGGCATTGTGCCTATTGTCAATGAAAATGACACCGTAGCCATCGATGAAATCCGTTTTGGTGATAATGACACATTAGCAGCACTGGTCGCCAACCTCATGGAAGCGAGTCATCTAGTATTGCTAACTGACCAAAATGGCATGTATACCGATGACCCGCGGCATTCAAAAGACGCCAAAATGATAACGAAGACTATGGCCAACAACCCCGAGTTGCGAAAAATGGCAGGAAAAGGCTCGGCAGGTAAGTTTGGTCGAGGTGGCATGCTCACTAAAGTAAAAGCAGCAGAGCGTGCAGCGTTATCGGGTGCAACAACAATAATCGCAGGCGGAAATGAACCTGAGATTCTGCTGCGTATTTCTAAAAAACAGGAAAACACCGGCACTTGGCTACTGGCAGACAAAGAGCCAATAGCTGCACGCAAACAATGGCTAGCTAGCCATTTACAAGTTAAAGGTAAACTGACGATTGATGATGGCGCAAAATCCGCGCTGATTAATCAAGGCAAAAGCTTACTGCCTGTTGGTGTAATTGCCTGCGATGGTCAATTCAAGCGCGGAGAAGCCGTGCTTTGCGTAGATGACTCTGGCAATTCCATCGCTGTCGGCCTGATAAATTACAGCAGCAGTGAAACGAGTAAAATTCTGCGAACACCAAGTCAAAATATCGAGAAAATTTTGGGATATATTGACGAATCCGAACTGATTCACCGCGACAACCTCGCACTCGTGCTATAAATTAAATATAAGACTTAATAACGTTAACCATATTTAAAATTTGTATTGTCGGCTGGATTTTTGCCTAAAGTAATCCAACACAAACAATTCGCACGGGAAATCGACAATGATCGTAAAACCCCTACTGAATCGACTAAAATCATCAAGCAATTCAGACCAAACACCTAACGAACCACCGAGCTTAATTCGTTTATATGAAGCCGCGTTAAGCTTGAACACCTCAAAGCCTCTACTTCCTCAATTCGCAGAAATTTTATCCACACGCCTCGGTTTTAATGCGGTCATCATCCTATCAAAGCACACACAGGAGTTAAAAATTGCCGCCTCATTTCCAATTGAAAACTCATCTTTGTTTGGTCAAATTGATTGCGAAACCAGCGAGCTTTACAGGGAAATTAGTGGTTCTCAACAAATGATGAACTTTCAAGAACCCTTAAAACAATTCCCGAATGATGAATTAGTTAATACGCTTCAAGCCAAGTCGATATACAGCTGGCCATGTTTTGGGAAAAATAAGCAACAAACAGGTGCAATTTGCCTTATTTCTTCATCCGTAAAATCTTTGAGCGCACAGGAAAAACAGGCCATAGGCGCGACATCAAGACAGATTGGCCAACTCATCACCAACGAATTGCCACTCGCTCAACACTCCAACGCTGAAAATGAAGATCGACAAAAACAATTGCTAGAAACAAAAACAGCAGAATTAACGGCGGCCAATAAAAGTCTCGAGACAATATCTTACGCTATATCTCATGACTTAAGAGCACCTCTGAGAACTATTGATAGCTTCAGCAAAGCACTCACCGAAGACTACGGACATGAACTTTCCGAAGAAGCAAGCAGTTATCTGACAAGAACCAGAAAAGCCTGCGCACAAATGCGACACCTAATTGACGACTTGCTTTTGCTTTCACGCATAACTCGGAGGAAGCTGGAAAAGCAGGAAATCAATCTGAGCAAGTTAGTGGAAAATATAGCGCAAGACCTAATAAGCGCAGAACACCTTAACAATGTGGAACTGAACGTAGAGCTGGCGCCTCTGCTTATCGCCGACCAGCATTTGATTAAAATTGCACTACATCACTTATTGGATAACGCCATCAAATTCAGCAGCGAAAAGAAACATCGACGCATAGATTTTTTCACCACAATGGAAAATGGCAAAACCGTTTATGCGTTACGGGATAATGGTTGTGGCTTTGATATGGGTTACTACGACAAGCTTTTTGAGCCATTTAAATACTTGCATACAGCGTCAGAATATTCTGGCACAGGTATAGGATTGGCAATCGTCCAAAAAATCATCGCTCGACATAATGGAGAAATATGGGCAGATAGTGATCCAGACCAAGGAAGTGTTTTTTACTTTACGCTAGGGTAAGCCATTTGAATAACCAGAAAAGTAGCATGCCCGAAACGAAAAAAGCCGGTTTTTATACCGGCTTTTTTATATCGAATTTTGAATTCGATTACATGCTTTTGATCGCTGCATTCATGCGAGACTTATAACGTGCTGCGGTGTTCTTTTGAACGATACCCTTACCCGTCATTTTATCCAAAACGGGAACTGCCACCTTGAATGCTTCCTGAGCTTTTTCTTTCTCACCAGCATCAATCGCATTACGAACACTTTTGATATAAGTACGCATCTTGGAGCGCAAAGCACTGTTTTGAGCACGACGTGTTTCATTTTGACGCGCACGTTTTCTAGCTTGTGGTGAATTTGCCAAAGTACAGCTCCTCGAAATCTTACCTAAATTTTTAGAACGCAGAATTATCCTCGCCAAGCCTTGCCATGTCAAGCTAATTGTAGGTATTTTTCAACACAGAAGGAGATAATTAAGTCCGTATCACTGGCATTTAATTTGGTAGAATTTCAAGACATTAAGCAAAACTCACAAAAAGGATTTCCCCTGAGCAAAAAACTCTTTAAATCTGCCATTGTTGTCAGCAGTATGACCATGATATCTCGAATTCTCGGGTTTGTTCGCGATATGGTATTTGCTCGCATATTCGGTGCGGATGCAACGACAGATGCCTTTTTTGTGGCGTTCAAAATACCCAACTTTCTACGCAGATTATTTGCCGAAGGCGCATTTTCCCAAGCCTTCGTACCTGTGCTCACCGATTATAAAGAAAACAAATCCAAGAAGGAATTACAACAACTTATCAGCAGTGTCGGGGGTACTTTCGGGGTGGTTTTGTTTGGCATTACCTTGTCAGGCGTATTGGCTGCTCCGCTGTTAATTATGATTTTTGGTCCGGGTTTTCTGGATGATAGTGAAAAATACAATCTCGCTGTAGATATGCTGCGTTTCACCTTCCCTTACCTGTTCTTTATCGCTTTAACAGCTTTTGCAGGTGGCATCCTTAACAGTTTTGGTAAGTTCGCTGTGCCGGCTTTTACTCCGGTGTTTCTTAACGTAGTGCTGATCAGCATGGCGGTTTATATCTCGCCGAGTCTGGAGCAACCGGTTATGGCACTGGCCTGGGGTGTATTTATCGCCGGCGCAGTGCAATTATTCTTTCAATTTCCCTTTTTACTCAAAATGCGGCTTTTACCCTGGCCACGCTGGGGCTGGAAGCACCCTGGAGTTCAAAAAATTAAAACCTTGATGTTACCTGCCATATTCGGCTCATCAGTGGTACAAATCAATCTTTTGTTTGACACACTGATTGCGTCATTTTTGATTACCGGTAGCATCAGCTGGCTTTACTATTCTGACCGGCTAGTAGAGTTCCCGCTAGGACTGCTGGGCATTGCACTGGCGACGGTGATATTACCCAAACTTTCCCAGGATCACGCCAAATCCACACCAGAAAACTTTTCCGCAACACTAGATTGGGCATTGCGTTGTGCGCTGATTGTAGGATTACCTGCGGCCATTGGCCTTATTGTTTTAGCAGGCCCTATGCTGGCCACTTTATTTTATGGCGGGGCATTTACCGGCGAAGATGTTTATTTGTCCAGTTTGAGTTTGATGGCTTATTCCATTGGATTAATGGGATTTATTTTGGTTAAAGTGCTTGCGCCAGGGTTTTACGCCCGTCAAGACACAAAAACACCAGTTAAAATTGGCATCCAAGCCATGATTGCCAATATGGGGCTAAACATCCTATTCGTTACACCTCTTTATATGATGGATTTTAAAGGCGCACATTCCGGCCTGGCCCTGGCGACGGCAACTTCAGCCTACTTGAATGCTTATTTGCTTTATCATAACTTGCGGAAAAATGGGTACTATCAACCTCAATCTGGCTGGTTAAAGCTCACTTTTCAAACGGGTGCAGCTTGTTTGGTAATGGCAGGTATATTGTTTTGGTACAGCCCGCCACTCGCTAACTGGCTGGAATGGAGCACCCTGACACGCGTTTGGAATCTCGCCATGTGGATTGCTATTGGTTTTTGCGCATATGCCATTACCTTACTACTAACCGGTGTAAAGTTCCGAAGTTTGCTGCGAGCGAATTCATGATAGCGCTTGTACACAAGAGATTTTTAACCGATCAACAATTTGCCGTATAATGCCCCACTTTTGAGCGCGCACATGGAAATCATTCGTGGAATCTCCAACTTTAAACCGAAACACCAAGGTAATGTCATTACCATTGGTAACTTCGATGGCGTGCATCTTGGGCATCAGGCAATAATCAACAAGCTAAAAAGCCAGGCGGAAAAATATCAGGTACCGGCAACGGTGATGACTTTTCACCCCAACCCCCAGGAATTTTTCGCTCCCCAAGCTGCACCCGCAAAGCTAACTGGCTTCCATGAAAAAATGTCCTTACTCAGAAATTATGGTGTGGATCGAGTGATTTGCATTCCGTTTAACGCGAGACTGGCAAATCTGGACGCGCAACATTTTGTCGAAAATATTCTGATTAATGGTTTACATGCTAAACATTTGGTAATCGGCGATGATTTTCGTTTTGGTAAAAATCGCCATGGTGATTTTCAAATGTTGCAAGCTGCGGGTGAGGCATACGGATTTGATGTCGAAAATACACCAACTGTTTGTGTTGATAACGAGAGGGTAAGCAGCACACGAATCCGCAATGCGCTGAACTCAGGAGACCTGAACAAAGCAGCTCAATTACTTGGTCGACGCTTTTATGTGAGCGGCAAAGTCGTACATGGTGACAAACGCGGCAGACAAATTGGTTTCCCTACCGCGAACATTCGACTAAAACAACAAATAGCTCCCAAAAATGGTGTGTATGCGGTTAGAATAACCGATACCGGAAAAACACTTTCAGGTGTGGCCAATCTTGGTGTTAGGCCTACTTTTGATGGCAGTCAATATCTGCTGGAAGTACACATTTTCGACTTCACTCAAGAGATTTATCATCATCGTCTCTCTGTTGAGTTTGAACATTTTATTCGAACTGAACAAAAGTTTGATGGGCTAGATGCATTGATCGCACAAATCAATCGGGATACCGAAATAGCAAAACAACTATTGAATAATCAAGCAATATGACAAACACAAAAAATTATAAAGACACTTTAAACCTGCCGAAAACCGGCTTCCCGATGAAAGCTAATCTCGCCAATCGCGAGCCAGAAATTTTGAAACGCTGGAATACGACGGGCATTTACCAGAAACAACGAGAGAATGCCAAAGGCAAAGATAAATTCATATTGCATGATGGCCCACCCTATGCCAATGGCGATATTCATCTTGGTCATGCGGTAAATAAAATTCTTAAAGACGTGATTGTAAAATCAAAAACACTTTCAGGTTACGATGCGCCTTATGTGCCTGGCTGGGATTGTCATGGTTTACCCATTGAGCTGCAGGTTGAAAAGAAAGTTGGCAAGGCTGGCGGCAAAGTCACGCCCAAGGAATTTCGCAAAGCATGCCGTAAATATGCCTATAAGCAAGTCGACAATCAGAAAAAAGATTTTGTTCGCCTGGGTATTCTGGGTGATTGGGATAATCCCTACCTGACACTGGATTATAAATTCGAAGCCAATATCGTCCGTGGTCTGGCAAAAATATTCGCCAACGGCCACATCCACCAAGGTTCAAAACCGGTTCACTGGTGTACCGATTGTGGTTCGGCTTTGGCAGAAGCTGAAGTGGAGTATCAAGACAAACATTCGCCGGCGATTGATGTACGTTTCCCTGTACTTGATGATGATGTGTTAATTCAACAGTGTCATCATACAGAAAACAATGTGGGTGAAGGCCCAATTTCTGTAGTCATCTGGACCACAACACCCTGGACCTTGCCTGCCAATGAAGCTGTGGCAGTTCATCCCAAACTGGATTACGTATTGGTAGAATGCGTTGGCGAACACGGCACCGAAAGATTGTTGCTAGCCGAAGCCTTGTGGAAAGATGCCATGGGCCGCTACGGATTTGAGGAACATCGGGTGGTCGCCTATTGCAAAGGTGAGACACTGGAAAACCTCAAGTTGCAACATCCATTTTATAACAAACAGGTTCCTGTGATTCTAGGCGAACACGTCACCACAGAAACGGGTACAGGTGCTGTTCATACCGCACCCGCACATGGTCAGGAAGACTATGTAGCTGGCTCACGTTATAACTTGCCGGTGGAAAATCCGGTGGGCGCTAACGGTACCTTCTTACCCGATACCGAACTATTTGCCGGACAACATGTATTTAAAGCCAATGATAGTGTTGTCGAGACTTTAAAATCCAAAGGCAACTTAGTGCACCACCGCGCACTGCAACACAGCTACCCACATTGCTGGCGCCATAAAACACCGATAATTTTTCGCGCCACACCGCAATGGTTCATCAGCATGCAGCAAAACAAACTGCGCGATTCGGCCATGCAAGTTATTCCTGATATCAGCTGGTTACCCGAATGGGGACAAGCGCGTATCGAAGGCATGATAAATGGACGACCTGACTGGTGTATTTCACGCCAACGCACCTGGGGTGTGCCCATTGCGGTGTTTGTTCATAAAGACACACAAGCACTTCACCCCAACACCGTTGAGCTGATGGAAAAGGTTGCCTTAAAAATAGAACAAGAAGGTATTGACGGCTGGTTTGAGCTTGAGCCTGCCGAACTGCTAGGAGAAGACGCTGAAAACTACGTCAAGATCACAGACACTTTAGATGTTTGGTTTGATTCCGGCAGCTCACATTTTTGCGTACTCAATCAACGTGACGAACTTGCTTTTCCTGCTGACTTATACCTTGAAGGTTCAGACCAACATCGCGGTTGGTTTCAATCTTCATTGCTATCCTCATTAGCTATGAATGGCGAGGCACCTTATAAACAGGCAGTAACGCATGGCTTTACCGTGGATTCGGATGGCAAAAAAATGTCGAAAAGTATCGGCAATACCATCGAGCCACAAAAAGTAGTCAATTCCATGGGCGCTGACATCATTCGCCTTTGGGTGGCAGCAACTGATTACCGCGGCGAAATGACCGTTTCTGATGAAATATTCAAACGCACTGCCGATGCTTATCGACGCATCCGTAACACTGCACGATTTTTATTGGCAAATCTAAATGGCTTTGACCCAGCAGCAGATGCATTGAACACTAGCGATATGCTGGCATTGGACAATTGGGTCATACAGCGCACAGCACAATTACAACAAGAAATTTGCACGGCTTATGACAACTATGAATTCCATTTGATATACCAAAAACTCCACAACTTCTGTGCAGTGGAGTTAGGTGGTTTTTACCTTGATATCATCAAGGATCGGCAGTACACCGCAAAAGCAGACAGCAAAGCACGGCGCTCTGCACAAACAGCTATATATCACATTATTGAAGCCTTCACTCGCTGGCTGGCACCGGTTATCAGTTTTACTGCTGATGAAATCTGGCAACATATTCCCGGTGAACGTAGCGAATCAGTTTTTCTGGAAACCTGGTGCCAATTACCTCAAGTAGACGAACATCCGGTATTTAATTTGGATTACTGGAACGAATTGGTAGAAGTCCGCGATGCCGTTAGCAAAGAGCTGGAACAATTACGCGTAGCAGGTGGCATCGGCTCATCACTGGATGCCGAAGTGAACTTGTACTGTGGCTCAGAAATTCGTAACAAACTTTCAGCGTTAGAAGATGAATTACGTTTTGTTTTAATCACATCTGACGCAAAAGTTTTCCCTGACACAGAAAAAACAGATAACAGTGTGCACGTTACCCTGAGTAGCGGAGATGAAATCTGGATATCGGTATACGCTTCAGAACATGCAAAATGTTCTCGCTGCTGGCATCATCGTGATGATGTTGGCTCACATACTGAACACCCAGAGCTTTGTAGTCGCTGCGTTGAAAACGTGGAAGGCAATGGCGAAAACAGAAGGTTTGCCTAATGTTAAAGTGGACTATTATATCTATTGTAATCATTGTGCTGGATCAAATTACCAAAGCGATTGCTACGGCAAATTTAAACATGTTTGATCCAGTACCGGTTATGCCCATGTTCAATTTCACCCTAATGCATAACACCGGTGCAGCATTTAGCTTTTTAAGCGACGCCGGAGGATGGCAACGATGGTTTTTTACAGCGCTTGCTTCAATTGTTAGTGTCGTTATTATAATCTGGATTAAACGCTTGAGCGCACACGAAAAACTAATGGCTATTTGCTTGTCATTAATTCTGGGTGGTGCCATTGGAAACTTGATTGATCGTGTTCGCTTTGGCTATGTGGTGGACTTCATAGACGTTTATTATAACGATGCTCATTGGCCAGCGTTTAATATTGCTGATTCGGCAATAACTGTTGGCGCGATATTGATGATTATTTTGAGTTTTCGTTCAGAAAAAGAACCGGAAAACGAAGCCAATAAGAAATCATCCTAAGCAGTGCCCAACTCAAAGCAAATTCATGTCGTTGCCGCAGTTATTGAAAACCCTAACAATGAGATTTTAATTGCTAAACGACCTGATCATGTACATCAAGGTGGACTCTGGGAATTTCCCGGCGGTAAAGTGGAAGATAGTGAATCTACCCTTCATGCATTGACACGCGAAATTCATGAAGAGCTAGACATCACAATATCAAATCCTCGCCCACTGATTCAAATTCATCATAACTATCCGGATAAATCTATTTTTCTCGATGTATTTCATGTGTCAGATTACACAGGTACAGCGATAGGTAAGGAAGGACAAGTTATTCAGTGGGTACCCAAAAACCAATTAGCCGAATTTAATTTCCCTGCAGCAAACCAATCGATTATCACTGCCGCTCAATTACCCGATCAATATTTGATTACCCCTGAGCCTGATTTAACTCAACTCGATCAATTCTTGGAAAAGCTGGAAGCAAAAATGATGGATGGTATCCGCTTAATTCAATTGCGCGCCAAGAATCTCGAAAATGATAAATTATTTCAACTTTATCAGGATGTTAAAAAAAACGCTGAGAAACACAACGCAACAGTAATACTCAACGCCCCGCTCTCTTTAGCACAGAAATTCGACGCGCAAGCAATACACTTACCTAGCAGCGCCCTCTTATCCTGCGAATCATTAACAAAACAATCCATGCTAGTCTCAGCATCCTGCCACAATGAAAAAGAAATTCAAAAAGCCAACCATTTAGGTGTCGATTTCATCGTATTATCCCCCGTAAAAAAAACACTCTCACATCCTCATTCGAAACCACTAGGTTGGCGAGAATTTTCTCGATTGTGTGGTCTTGCCAAAATGCCTGTATACGCTTTAGGCGGTATACAAATCAATGAAATTCTCATGGCACAAAGAAATGGCGGTCAGGGTATTGCCGCTATTCGCGCGCTATGGCAGTAAATCTTCTCATACACAAAATTTTTATGTAATTTTTAAAAAGACAAGCTTATGCTGTATAGCTGCGTCAATTCTTAGCTTATAAAAAGTTATCGTTTTAAAATTATGCTATAGCTTTTATAACAACGCGGTTTTTAAACAACTTTTTACGTATTTTTAGGATTAAAAGAAACGAGACACTGAATCACTATTTTTAAATTAAGCCACGATGAGGAATAAAATATGCGTTTTTCCAAGCGATTTTTTACAAAAGGAACAATTGCCTTTAGCGCATTGTTATTATTTAGCCCTTTACTGACATTTGCATCAGACGATGATGACGCAAAATTCAAACCAAAGGAAATTCGTGTTTGGCAACAAATTAACGTTCCCGCACATATGCAAGTCAAGAATGACGATGGCAATATGCAGGATATTTTTCCAGGCTGCGCCTTCGGATACAATCCCGCCAATCCAACACAACCTTTGGATCCAGAACATGCATATCATTTTTATTTCAAACAAGGTAAAGAAGACAAGTTATTGTTCTTTTTTAATGGCGGCGGTGCATGTTGGAATGATCACACCTGCCTTACCTCACTGAAAGTTGGTGATCGCCCGGCATACAATCCCAGCTTAGCCAATGCAAACACAGCAAATGATACTGGTATTTTAAGCTCAACTCGTGAAGAAAATCCTTATCGCGACTGGAGTATGGTCTTCATCCCTTACTGCACTGGTGACATTCACGCCGGCAAAAAGAACTCCATCTATACAGATTTAACAGGATTGGTAACCGGAGTTCCCGGCGCACCTGTAATGGTTCAACATCGAGGATTTGATAATTTTCTAGCCGTGCGTGACTGGGCCAAGAATAAATTCAGTAACGACAAAGGGAAATCAGAGCTTGAAGAGTTATTGGTTGCTGGTTCAAGTGCTGGTGGATATGGCGCCACGTTAAATTTTCCCTACATCAAAAATGCCTTTCCTAAAGCCGAGGCAGCATTAATGTCTGATGGCTCTACAGCCGTACTTACCCAAGATTTTTTAGATGAAGTATTTTCTGCCGGCAGCCCATGGGCAACAGATTTAACTTTTCCAAACTGGGTAACAAGTTTTGATCAATTTGGAGCATACAATGCGACGACATTTAATCAAACACTGATAACTGGACTAGCAGGTTTCTATGACGATGTTCGAATTGGACAATACACCACCGCCTGGGATTTGGTGCAAACTCAATTTTTGAACATTATGAAAAACCCAGACAATCCCATGGCATGGGGCAATATTCCGCCTCAGACATTCTGTGAATGGAATGTGCGTATGAGCAATTCTCTTGCACTCACTGCGTCAGCATCCAATTATCGTTATTACATTGGCAAAGGCGAAGTTCATACTGTATTAACTGACGCCTTCGCTCAGGATATTTATTATACGGAAAGCAGTGCAGATGGTGTTCAGTTTACTGACTGGATTGACAACTTGAATGACGATGACAAAAAAGTTAATTGGCAAAACTCAAGCTGCACCGACTGTGCTCCTTATAGCCCTGAACTTGCCCCACTTCCGCTTCTTTGCTCAACAATGTAACGCTGCGACTGTAGCGCATACTTAATTGGTATGCGCTACACAGCGCCATGAATTATCACACCATTCACATGCACTAACACTGTAATCAGTGTATTATTTCGAAATACTCTCTTTCATATGTGACCCTCATTGGATTTGCAACATCTTTCCGTGAACAATCACAGCAATTCATAAATTGATAAAAAATTAACAGGTAAGTTATGGATACTACATACACAGGCAATGATGTTTTATTTATTTTAATGGGTGCAATCATGGTTTTAGCCATGCACGCTGGTTTTGCATTCCTGGAAGTTGGAACAGTGAGAAAAAAGAACCAGGTTAATGCTCTGGTTAAAATCATTTGTGATTTTGCAGTTTCCACCATTGCCTACTTTTTCATCGGATTTGGCATCGCTTACGGTGTTGATTTTTTCGCCAGCGCCGAAACCTTATCAGAAAAAAATGGTTATGAATTAGTGAAATTTTTCTTTCTTATGACCTTCGCAGCTGCAATTCCTGCAATTGTGTCGGGAGGTATTGCCGAACGTGCCAAATTTTATCCTCAGTTACTCGCCACAGCTTTAATTGTTGCGTTTGCCTATCCATTCTTTGAAGGCATTGTCTGGAATGGCAATTTTGGTATTCAGGATTGGTTAGAAGCCACTTTTGGCGCTCAATTTCACGACTTCGCCGGTTCAGTAGTTGTGCATGCAATGGGTGGCTGGATTGCACTCGGCGCTGTTATATTGTTAGGCGCAAGATACGGAAGATATACCAAAGCAGGACTTGTTGTCAGTCACCCTCCATCCAGCATTCCTTTTCTTGCTCTTGGCGCATGGATTCTCACCGTTGGTTGGTTTGGTTTTAATGTAATGTCAGCGCAAACCGTAGAAGCCGTTAGTGGCCTTGTTGCGTTAAATTCATTGATGGCAATGGTAGGCGGAATTCTTGCTGCATTAATTATGGGTAAAAATGACCCAGGTTTCGTACATAATGGCCCGCTTGCGGGGCTGGTAGCAATTTGTGCCGGTTCGGATCTCATGCACCCCATGGGTGCATTGATTACCGGTGCAATCGCTGGCGGACTGTTTGTCTGGACATTTACTCTCACACAAAACAAATGGAAGATTGATGATGTACTCGGTGTCTGGCCATTACACGGATTGTGTGGCGCCTGGGGCGGAATCGCCGCCGGTATTTTCGGCCAACAAGCTTTAGGTGGCATGGGTGGCGTGAGTTTTATGTCACAGTTATTTGGCACAATCCTGGGTGTAGTTATCGCAAGCACGGCAGGCTTTATGATTTATAGCATCGTTAAAAACTTTGCTGGCTTTCGTTTATCACAGGAAGATGAATACAATGGTGCAGATTTGAGTATTCATAAAATTCAATCCGAATACGACAAATAGAATTTAGTATCAGAAAAACTGCAAAGGGAGACATAGTCTCCCTTTTTTATTATATTCAGCACATGCCCTAATATTTACATTAATGTGAGATTCACAATTCCTTTATTGGTTAAAAATCGTTAACCGTCTCCCCCTGCAACAAAGCCTGGTAACTTCGAATAGCATCAGCCATGAATTCAGTAAATGCACGAACACGAGCAGTTTGTCGAAGATCCCTATGCGTAAGCAACCATATGTCTCGGCTTTGTTGTACCATGGCACCAGGCAAACGTTGTAATGATGGCTCAGGATCACCTAAAAAACAGGGCAACATACTAATACCCAAACCCGCTTTGGCTGCAGCAAACTGCGTTAGAACATGATTCACCTGATGTTGAATAGGCGATTTAGGGAATTCACTCGTTTTTACCCATTGAGGTAACTGCATACTGTCATCCCAACCAATCCAACGTAAAGTTTCAGGCTGATTTATAACGTCATGAGTTGTCATGTATTCTCGTGATGCATAAATGCACCGATAATAGGCAAGCAATCGTCGCCCAACCAGATGCTCAGGTGGACTACCATTGGTTACGCGAATTGCCACATCTGCTTCGCGTTTGGAAAGACTAAACTCCTCATCAGAAATTACCAGCTCAATATTAATGCCGGGATATGTTTGCGCGAATTTTTCAAAATCCCTCATAAGTAAATGCGTGGCAAGTGCTTCAGGTAATGTCACACGCAAGTCGCCACTTAATGCCGTATCTCGACCAAATACTTTCCGCTCTAAAGCACTGGTTTGTTCTTCCATTTGATGGGCGAAACTGACAATTTCTTCGCCTGCAGGGGTAATAACATATCCAGAGGGTAATTTATCAAACAGGCGCACGCCCAACTGCTGTTCCAATTGAGAAATACGCCTCGAAACCGTGGAATGATTGACACCAAGCTTTGCTGCCGCGCCTCGAATAGAGCCAGTTCGACTCACTGCCAAAAAATATCGAATATCATCCCAATCCATATCTGGTTTATTTTTGCACCATAGTGTTGCTTTTTTCACGAGTTCCGGAGAGTAGAAACAACAGCTAGTATACAAATATTGAGCAGCAACACCAAGAAGATATTCACTATCCGAAAACGTGTTGCATTTTACTAAACGGAAACACAAACAGAGGCAAATATGCGAAGAAAAAACATCACCATAATTGGCGCAGGAAAAATGGCGACTATTTTAAGCCGTTATTTTTCAAATGCGGGTCATAACGTTTACATCGGAGCTCGGGAAATGACGAAAGCAACACAGCTGGCTGAAAAAATTGGCAATGGAGTAGAAAGCCATTCGATTAAAGAATCCATTCAGCTCGGCGACATCATATTCCTTGCCGTTCCCTACTTACAAATCAAAGATACGATTAATTTAACAGGACCATTGAGCGGAAAAATTGTTGTCGACATGTCCAATCCCTTCAAACCGGATTTTAGTGGCTTGTTAGTTGGAGGCAACACTTCCGCAGCAGAAGAATTAGCAAAAATATTGCCTGAGGCTCACATTGTCAAAGCATTTAATACTGTGTTTGCAACAGTGTTGGATAGAGGGCCTGACTATCAAAATAATTGTGCGCAAGTATTTTTTGCAGGTGATGATGAATCAGCTAAACAAGAAATCGCTGAACTTATTGAAGCCACAGGATTTGAGCCTATAGACACCGGAAAGCTTTTAAGTGCGCGCTTTCTCGAGCCACTCTCGGCTTTGCTTATTCAAACAGACAATCACCTTAAAGATCCCGTGCAAATCACAGCAGCCATGTTGGCACGCCCGAGCGTTCCTCAGTAATAAAATTAACTCATCAATAAGAGCCGGTGATCAATCCTGTAGCCGGCACTCTTGAGCAAGGTATTTCTAAACACATCCAAGATACAGCTGTTTGATCATCAACAAGGAAAACACGCAAATGATTAACAAAGTTGCACATAATCTCGTTAAGTGGCGCTGGTTATATGCGCTACTCTCATTAATCCTCATCGGTATGCTGGCAAGCGGTGGACGTTATATCAGCTTTGCTACCGATTATGAAGTTTGGTTTTCAAAAGACAATCCACAACTTCGCGACTTTTTAACTTTACAAAAAACATACGACAAATCTGACAACGTAATATTCTTAATCACACCAAAAGACAAGAACGTTTTTTCAAAAAAAACTTTGGGTAGTATCGAATGGTTAACCACTCAAGCTTGGCAAATTCCTTTTTCTACACGCGTTGATTCGCTGAGTAATTTTCAACACAGCTACGCCATTGATGACGACCTAATCGTTGGCGATTTATACAAAAATGCAAAGCAGCTATCACCAAGCGAAATCAATAAGATAAAAAATATTGCGCTCAATGAACCTTTACTATTAAACCGCGCCATATCACCAGACGCCTCGGTAACAGCGGTAAATGTCACAATAAATTTGCCGAAAAACAATCCTGAGGGCAACCCAACCGTCACTGCATTTGCCCGTGACCTGATAAAACAACTGCAAGCACGAAACCCAAATCTTGAACTGCACTTAACGGGTTTAGTCGTCATGGATAATGCATTTATGGAGGCGTCCATGCAGGATATGAGCTCACTAACATTGATTATGTTTGGATTAATATTGTTGGGATTACTCATATTCCTTAAAAGTATCACTGCCACATTAAGCATTTTAGTGATAATCATTCTGTCAATACTTGCCACCATGGGATTTTCTGGTTGGCTCGATGTAAAACTCACACCTGTATCTGCAAGCTCACCCACCATAGTAATGACAATCGTGGTTGCCAGTGCCGTTCACATACTAGTTACCATGATTCACAGCATGCGTAACGGCATGTTAAAACGCGACGCACTGATTGAAAGCTTACGCGTGAATATTCAGCCTGTAACTTTGGCAACAATCACAACCGTGGTTGGCTTTATGTCCATGCATTTTTCTGATGTACCACCTTTCCATAATCTGGGGAACATGGTCGCGCTGGGTGTAACGGTCTCCTTTATTCTTTGCATGGCTTTTTTACCTACCTTGCTCATGCTGTTACCCATGAAGATCAAGACATCGGAGAAACAGAAAAAACAACACTTATCAAAATTAAGTGAATTTGTTATTCGCAACAATAATAAATTGCTCTGGTCTACAAGTTGTGTCGCGATTTTCTTGTTCACACTCATTCCATTAAACACTGTTAACGACAATATCTGGGAATATTTCGACGAATCCGTAACTTTCCGCACAGATACGGACTACGCCTCAGAACATTTAACCGGCCCCTATTATCTTGAATATTCTATAGCCTCCAGAGAAGCAGGCGGTGTTAGCCTGCCAGATTATCTGAGTATCGTGGGCGAGTTTGGTGAATGGTTAAATCAGCAACCAGAAGTTGTTCATGTTAATTCCATTACCGACATAATGAAGAGGCTTAATAAAAATCTGCATGCCGATGACGATAAATGGTATCGCCTACCGGAGAACAGAGACCTGGCGGCACAATATTTATTACTTTATGAAATGTCATTACCTTACGGGCTGGATCTCAACAATCAAGTTAATGTAGATAAATCTGCAACGCGTATAGTCGCATCACTTCACAACCTTTCGAATAATGAGATGATATCTTTCCATCGTCGCGCTGAAAACTGGTTAAGCACTAATGCACCCACTTACAAGCTCGTCGCAGGCAGCCCAATGTATATGTTCTCGCACATCAGTTTACGTACAGTTCATCAAATGATTGGCGGTGTGGCTTTTGCGCTATTTTTAATATCGACACTGATTATCTTGTCCCTTCGATCATTTAAAATTGGACTGATCAGTTTAATACCAAATCTTGTACCGCCAACAATGGCTTTTGGCATCTGGGCAATATTTATTGGTGAAGTTGGCTTTGCACTTGCTGTAGGTTTAGGTATGACTATTGGCATCATCGTTGATGACACAGTTCACTTTCTCAGTAAGTATTTGCGCGCCAGACGCGAAAAAAACTTAAATGCCGAAGACGCAGTTCGCTATGCTTTCGATCATGTTGGTTCAGCGCTTATCATAACGACGGTTGTGCTGATTGCGGGCTTTTCTGTAATGACTTTTTCAACATTCAAATTAAATTTCGACTTGGGTTTAATAACAAGTGTAACCATTGGCATCGCGTTAATTATAGACTTCTTGTTATTGCCTGCATTGCTACTGAAATTTGATACCTATGACTATTCCGCAGCAAGCAAAACCATTAACTCAGAAAACAACACAAAAACGCGAACATTAGCCATGGAGGAAGCATAGAATGAACAAGTGGATCATAGCCTGTATCGCAAGTGCAAGTTTTTCAAATTTCGTTTACGCAGAAACTGAACAAAATAAAGGTTTGGAAATCGCTAAAGAAGTTGAGCGGCGAGATCAGGGCTGGGGTGATGCCACCACCAAACTGAAAATGATATTACGAAATCGTCAAGGGGAAGAAAGTGGCAGAAACATTCGTCTGAAAATATTGGAAGTCAAAAGTGATGGTGACAAGAGTCAAACAATTTTTGATAATCCGGCGGATGTAAAAGGAACTGCATTTCTATCCTACTCTCACACCACTAAGCCAGATGATCAATGGTTGTACTTGCCAGCACTGAAACGTATCAAACGTATTTCTTCGTCAAATAAATCAGGCCCTTTTATGGGAAGTCAATTTGCATTTGAAGACCTCGCTTCATTTGAAGTTGATAAATATACTTATAAATACTTACGAGACGAAGTATTGCAAGGCACAGATTCGTTTATAGTCGAGATGTACCCGCAATACGAGTTTTCAGGCTATAAACGTCAAATCGTCTGGATCGATAAACAACGCTATATTCCGCTGAAAGTGGAATATTATGATCGTAAAAACGAACTTCTAAAAACACTAACCTTCAAAACCTACAAACAATATTTAAATCATTACTGGCGCGCTCATCAACAAGTCATGGAGAATCATCAAAGCGGGAAAAGCACACTATTGGTATTAAATGATTACAAGTTTCATGTTGGCTTAAAAGAAAAAGACTTTAACCGAAACAGTTTGAAGCGTATACGATAAACTATTCATTAAACTATTTCAGGCCCTTCGATATATCAAAGGGCCTGAATTAAATTAATAGTAGATAAAATCATCAATTAAGCCTTCTTGAAAAAACTAAAATTCTCACTAACGAAACTTAGCCCTTAAGGTTGCATAAAATAGCGCAATATGGATTTAATAACTGATACTATATCAGGAATGAAATGGCAGGCCTGTTTTGAAGATGATAAAAAAAGCAATAACAGAAGGATAGAGCTACAAGCTCAATCTTTTCAGCATTTACCAAATATCAAGTAAGTCAATACCGGCCAAAATATCCCCTGTACACGCGAAGGTGACAAAAAACACAAGCAGTGCTACTTGCAATAACGAATGAGTAATGCCTGAATGACAGATTCCATAGAAAAAATATTAGCCAACCTCAAGCCAGAAGATAATTCAACTTTTTGTAGCAAGGTGGTAACAGCCCTTGATGATTTACAAATTCAGGTTAAAGGTGTGGGAGATTTGCGTTTGCCACTGAAACCTCGAATCATTAAATCTCTCATCAAACAATCAAGACCAGCCAAGTACGGCTTGAAAGAACAAACCCTATTGGATAAAAAAGTTCGAGATGTATGGGAGATTCCGAAGAGCCGGGTTAAAATCAATCAACGACATTGGAAAAAATCGTTTGACGCCGCTTTGTTACAATTAAAAACGTCACTTGGCTTAAGTGAGCAATCCAAGTTAAAAGCCGAACTCCACAATCTAATCATCTACGAACCAGGACAGTTTTTCAAACCGCATCAGGATTCAGAAAAGTGCGACGATATGGTCGCCACTCTGGTGGTAATACTGCCATCATTCTATCGTGGCGGCACACTCATTGTTGATCACCAAGATGAGAAAAAACGCTTCACCAGCAGAAGCAGCCCTGAAGACAAGTTAACATTTATCGCATTTTATGCGGACTGCCATCATGAGGTTCGCCCCGTGACCGAAGGCTATCGTGTCGCACTCACCTATAATTTGACATTAAAATCCGGGGTAGACTTCACTAATAGCCATTCAGATAGTGCATCGCAAGAAAAGTTAGCCAGCGCCTTGAGTGAATATTTCGAGAATAATCAATCAGACGAACCTCAATACCTATCGAGTAGGGCGACTTGTAAAAAATTTGCATATCTTTTGGATCATGAATATACCGCCAAAGGCTTGCATTGGTCACGACTGAAAAACAATGATAGAACGCGAGTAAACGCTTTTAGAGAGGTCGCAAACAAACTCGACATGGACATCTATCTTGGTTTAATTGATGTTCATGAATCCTGGGAGTGTCAGGATGATACGGATTGGGGCTATGGTCGGCGTCATCGTTATTGGGAATATGAAGAAGAAATCAAAATAGAAAATGAACAGGAAGATGAATATACCTTAGGCGAGTTGTTATTTACTGAATCAGAATTTAAGTCGTGCATGGATATTCAGGGTAACCCGATAAACATGTCTGGTTTATTAATTCGCGACAATGAAATTTTCTGCACCAAGGAGATGGAAGAGTTTAAACCCTTTGAATCAGAATATGAAGGCTACATGGGTAACTGGGGAAATACCATGGATCGTTGGTATCACCGTGCAGCCATTATTCTGTGGCGAAAAATAGATCACCATCTCATGCTGCTTGAATGTAGCCCGACAGAATTCCTCAATAAAATTTTCCTCCTTGCGAAAAAGAAAGCGGAGCATAAAAATGTTCAGCGTATCGTTACTCATATTCTACCGAGCTGGCGTGGGCTAAGAAATGATGATAATTCACGAAATTTATCTCGCGTACTGCAGCTGGCATTAATAATCGATAACCCTGAAAGTGCAACTCAATTAGTAAATATATTAGGCGAAAAAGCCGTATGCAAAGAGACAACAAATGAATTGATTGAGCTGGCTAACACTTATGGTGTTACCTGGTGTACCAAAAACATGCACACCTGGCTTTTGAGCAAATATGGAATGAGGAAAGAAAAACTTATTCTTGTTGATCCTCTGCTGCCAATCATTAAAATTTTGGTTTCAGATTCATCAAAAAACAGTTCGAAACTGGCAAGCTGGTTACTCAAGCATCAATTAGATGCCTTAAAGCAAGCTTTTGATTCGGATGCAAAAACCTATCAACAAGCAGAACTTGATGCGAAAGCATCAAACCGAGTTAAAATTCTAACCGACCTCATGCAAGCTAGCTTAGTTACGAAAGCGTTTCCTGTTTACGATGAATTAGTGTTATATACGATCAAAAATAAAAATATCTTCCCCGCCGTTGAAATAACATCCGCGATATTAAAAACGCATCGCTATACTCGGAAACTAACTTTAGCTAAACAACAATACATTAAACTGAAAACTCACGCGCTTAACGAAATTAATTCAGCACTAAATTCTAAACCGCGCAGCTCAAACGACTGGTCGATTAAAGATAAAAACCTGTGCAACTGTGGCGATTGCCAAGTTTTAAATAAATTCTTACTGGATTCAAGCAAACAGAAAATGATTTGGCCATTAGCAAAAAAACGTCGACAACATATACACCACGTGGTTAATAATATGAAGTTACCAGTGACGCATACTACCGAGAGAGCTGGATCACCTCACAAGCTGCACTTAACAAAAACCGAGCAATTATTTAAACGCGAAGCTTCACTTCGAGATAAGTATAAAAAAGCACTGGTTTCGTTGGAGAAACATGATAGTTAGTGGATACGTATTGGTTTCGACTTAGTCTGAGCTGGTAGTATTGTAGCGTCTAAAATCTCTCAAGGAATTTTTGATAGTCGCTAAAAACTTTCGAAACTTTTTGAAAATGGTGGACTTGGAAGGACTCGAACCTTCGAGCAATGGATTATGAGAAAATGAATCCTTAAGGTGCACTACGGATTACGCGGTCTACAGGCTGTTTTTTGGAAAAATGACACTTTCCACTAAATAAGCAGGATTTTTATGGCTGTTTTTTATTGAATGCTTTTTGAACAAATAGAGTGGCCATAACGATGAGAATATAGTCAAACCAGTTTTTAAGAAGTGCTTTTACCGAATACATATCGGTAGAAACATCCTTGATGTAGAGATAAAACAAATATGAAAACGCTAAGAGAAAAAGTAGCATTAACGCAGCAAGAGAAATTGCAACACCCCAGGAGGCAACCAATTTTATTTTTTTTAAATTCTTACCTAAATTGTAATTGTCTACTTTTTCAAGTTTGTTTATCTCTAAATCATCTTTCGTAAAATCATCTTTCTCATACACACTTTTTGCGAGATTATTCGACGTTGTCTTTGCTAGCTTTTCAAAAAGTTCGTTATTAGGTATTCTGTTATTTTTTTTGTAAAGTGATCATGAATTTCTTTATCATCAATATCCAAATCAGGCACGTCTTGTTTATATACTTTGCTCCATGGTGTATCTGCTTCATGTGTTTTTTGTCTCAACGAACTTGCAGAAAAATTCTTGTAAACATCCCAAACTTTTTCAAGCACGAGCTGTATTTGTGAGTAAGCGTTCAATATACCACGTTATATTCAGTTAGCCAGATCGCCTGCTAATATCTTCTTCGACATCAATCGAGAGGAGAGCCGCAATGTCAAATCACGCTTCACCCATTAATCTTGCTATCGATCAACACCCAAAGAAAATTCGCCGTAGCCAATCGCAATGGCAAGCCATTTTCAAAGAATTCACACTCAGTGGTTTAGGCAGCCAGGCGTTTTGTAGAAAGCATGGCATAGCGGAGAGTTCTTTTTACAAATGGCGATCAAAGCTGTCCGATGAAACACCAGAAACTCAGGCTGATA
>Ga0316207_10000132_pt1 | contig 155586 bp, 154 predicted proteins | sample 6weekpyrite_MG_FD_204943 | JGI IMG/M metagenome (GOLD analysis project Ga0316207, IMG submission 204943) | Microbial mat bacterial communities from mineral coupon in-situ incubated in ocean water Damariscotta River, Maine, United States -... | ecosystem: Environmental > Aquatic > Marine >... | reverse complement strand
TTTCCTGATGGCCTTAGTTCTTTCTGCGGAAATAGTGGTTCTATTATTTCCCATTGTTTGTTTGTTAATTCCATACTCTGGAATCAGCAATACCCGTACCAGCTATTTTTGAGATGGGTTCTAGTAATAACTACTTTTAATTTGTCAAAATATTCATCATTTTCATCTAAAAGACCATCTCTATTATCATCTAATGGAAATAAGTCCATAACGTTTAGATTTTCTGATAAAGCATCTATAGTGTCACTTTCATTTAAATCAAATATTAAGCTACCTGTTATTCCATCAATGTCAATTGTTGCATTAAACAATCCATCACTTTTCACTTGGAACTTGAGAAAAACATAGCCACTACTTCTTCCGTGAGTATTATAATCACCACTCATATAGTTAGCTACAGGATTACTATTTGTAATTGATTTAATATCTAAAGAATAATCATCACTACCGCTTCTGTTATTCATAGCATATTCTGGACTAAAATCTTTATCAAAGATGTTAGATTGGCTTCTAAGGTCTTTAATAATATTCATTTGTTGCAGTGTTACAGTACCATGCTTTTTTGAACTTAACTTTATTGTTTCAGGCGTATGGCTTCCTACAATTGTATTATCTGGATTAGTGAAAAACATCTAAAAGCCTTTTGCTAAATTTATATACATTAAAAATAAATATTATTACACGACTAAATCGACTAAAATATCATTTTATTAAATATAGTTATTTTATTATGATAATAATCAATAAATAAATTGACGTAAATCAGAGTAAGTCAGGGGACATTAGTAAATCTAAATCAGGGGACATAATACCTATTTTTATCTATTCCAGCTTTCTTTGGTTTTAAGTATAGATTTCTTTATCTTTGTAGAGGTATAAAATATCCCCTTACTTTATACGCCTCTTTACATAACATGATGAGGAATATCCGGTAATACTTTTCTTGCCATGAGCTATTGTATCCCCTGATTTAAATATATAAAAGGTCGTCATTTCTTAATAGCTTATAAAGTTCCATTCAGTAACTTTTGTTTTAACTATCATAACAGAGTCTTGTTTGAATTTTTTAGCATATCTTTTTGCAATCATTTTTGCTTTATTAATATCATTTTCTTTTAAAATTATAGTGACTATTTTTGATTTTTCCGGTTTTCCTTTATAATATCCAACTGAGTCAACAATATTAAATCCAGTAAAAGTTTTTGCTAATTCCTGACTTTCAAACTGTTGCCAATCATATAGAGAAACTGCCGAACCATTGGGAAGGGAAAGTCCAAAATACATTCGAAGTTTAAATATGTTATCAGCAAAACAATATGTTGTACTTATCAAAATATAAATAATTGTACTTTTTAATAAATGAGATTTTTTAACCATAATATGTTCCTTTTTCTTAATGACCATATACCACTCTCACCTTTTTCCCTTGCTATTCTTGCCATGAGCTGTTGTATCATAAATAGGTATTGTGTCACCGGATTTTAAGAACCCGCCTGCGGGTTTTTGATTGACTCCTCTGATTTGTTATATGATTTAGATAGAACTCGATCTAATGAAAAAATTATCGTTACAGTAATCATTACGGAAGATAAATACATAAATGCAAAAAGATTTATATAGTTAAAATAATAGAGAATGAAAAATAGAACAATGTAATCTAAAGTAAATTTGACTCTATAGTCTTCATGTTTACCAAAAAGTATAATTAAATATAAGTGAATTACTCCAAGCCAATTATATTTTGCACCTAGTGTTTGATTATAAAACTCATGCATTTTTTTTAATTGATCTTCAGTCGTATCAATTTGCATTGTAGTCAGATAACTTTTATTGTCTAAGTAATCTTGAATTTTGTATTCACCAACACCTTGAATAGTTGCATCAAAAATTTTTCCGTTTCCAATGTACATTGATGTATGGCTAAACATACCATTTGTATAATACATGACTATCCACGCTAGTAATGAAAAACGCGTATGAAGAAAAATAATTACAGGTGGTTTTAAATCATTGAAAGAGGAAAAGTTTTTTTTTGTAGCTAATTTTCCTCCCACTTTTTTAATATTTTTTTTTGAATATTTTCCTAATTGGAAACAGTAGAGAATAAAATCAATAACAGCAAATATCATTCTTCATCTTTGTCTTTATGTGCTTTTGTACCAAAATAGAACGAAACCACAATCAAAATTAAGTTTTGAAGCAGTTCTGGAACAGATTTTTCATTTATCCATAGATAGCAAGCAGTTAAAACAAGGATAGTTGCTATTAATGCAGTGTGATTTTCTCTAACTGCAGCAAAAAATAGTGAAATAGGATTTGTGTTGGGATTGAACATCATACTTCCTTCATATAACGTTTGAAATCTTTCTATTTTCTCTTAAATCAAGAGACACAATGCCAAGATTGGAACATTCAAGGACTCAAGGCTGTATTATATCATTAAAATATAATATTCCCCTACTTCTACACCCATATACACAATTGTAATTTTTTTAGAGTTTACTAGTTCATCATTACTTAGTATATAGCTCCCCTTTGTGTCAATTCCATAATATTTTAGCCGTTGTAACATCTCTTTATCATTACTTGAAACTGATGAAATCCCGAGCTTTTTTAGCTCAACAGACAGCTCTTTTGCAATATGGTTTTTTCTAACAAAATGTTTATTAGGATTTTTTAAAAAGAGGTACCAAAGTGGGTTAAATATCATCGAAAGTGAGCTTAGGAGCAAGACTCCTACCGTGACTGATAGAAATCTTCTATATGAGGATCGATGCTCTTTTAGACGTACCCTATAACTGCGTAAAAACATCTGTGCAACTAGCGGCATTGAGATAACTAAAAAAGGAGCAAATGATTCAATAGGTACACGTTGTCTAAACGAGAGTAAAAGAGTGAATCCCAATGAAGTAATTGCTATAAAAAAGAGTAGATTTTTTTTCTCTTTGATCAACATTCTATAGAGCGTGTAAAAGAGATAGATAAAAAGAAGAGGTGAAAATATAGCCGAATAGACTGCAAATGTATCTAAGAAGTATGTTTTTGGTTTGCCGTGTGTTTCAAATCCAAGTAGCGTCATCGACAAAATAAAAAGTACGAACATGGAAAGGGCAAAATATGATCTCTTCTCATAGAGTGCGTAGATAAAAAGGGCAAGATAGAGCATTGCAAAAGCAGGATCGACAAATAGTACAAATGCAAGAACAAAATATGAGTAAATCTCGTTTTTCTCTCTTACGAAAAGGTAAAAAAGCGTTAAAAATATCACAACACCTGCCATATTCACAGCTAAAGATGCACTGATGACTCCGGGCAAAAGAGAGTAGACACTAACCATATAGAGTCTCTCTCTAGGATTTTCTAACATAGGTTTCGATACTTCATAGAGTAGGTAAACACTTAAGAGATGAAACACAATCATCGGCAAGCGAAGTGCAATATCATTTTGTCCAAAAAGTGATGTTGCAACTCTGACTATGTGTGCAAGCGGTGAATTGGAATGGAAAAAAAGTTCACTCTCTAAAAAACTGATAGAGAGCGTATTGGCTATTAAAAGTAGAACAAGGCTATTTACAAAAAGTAAAAAACCTAATTTTAAATTCATAACTTCAAAAAGTTATCAATCATCTCGTGTCCATGTTCACTCATTATCGATTCAGGGTGAAATTGCACTCCATAGACATTTTCCCCCTCAATCTCAAGTGCCATAATCTCACCGTCATCATCACTGTAAGCAGTCGGAACGATGGCTGAAGGAAGATCCTCTTTTTGTACCACGAGTGAATGGTAACGTGTTGCTGTAAAATGCTCAGGTAGATCTTTAAAAATAGCCGTCTCTTTTGTTTTGTTTATCGTTGAAGTCTTACCGTGCATCATATTTTTTGCACGTACAACTTTTCCACCAAAAACTTGAGCGATTGTTTGATGTCCTAAACAGATACCTAAAATTGGAGTTTTTCCAGAAAAGTGTTCCACACACTCTAAGCTCACCCCTGCCTCGTTCGGTGTTGCAGGACCCGGTGAAATGATAATCTTTTCAGGATGCAGTGCTTCAATCTCATCAATGCTTAACTCATCATTGCGTATAACTTTTAAATTTGCACCGAGTTCTTGACAATACTGAACTATGTTATAGGTGAAACTGTCATAATTATCTATCATTAGTACCATAACTACACTCTTCCTTTACAACTATACTTTCGTATGCCCCGTATAGAGCTTATCTAAAAGTGAACTTACAAACTCTTTAGGATTAAACTCTATCAAATCCTCTGCTTTTTCACCCACTCCGATATAAGCGATCGGAAGCTGCAACTCATTTGCGATACTAAAGAGCGCCCCACCCTTTGCCGTACCGTCAAGTTTTGTGATAATTATACCGTCAATTCCAATCATCTCATTAAAAGCAGCTGCTTGATTGATTGCAGATGTTCCTTGTGTACCATCAAGTACCAAAAGCTTTTGATGCGGTGCACCGCTCATTGCCTTTTCACATACTCTTACGATCTTTTTCAGCTCATTTGCTAAATTTACCTGTGTATGCAGACGTCCGGCAGTGTCGATGATAACATTATGAGCATTTTTTGCTTTGGCACTCTCTATTGCATCATACGCAACAGCAGAAGGATCGTGCCCTTGCTGAGATGCTACGATATTTACATCTATCTTCTTTGCCCAACGACTCAGCTGCTCAATTGCTGCAGCTCTAAAGGTATCTGAAGCTCCTAGCACAACGCCTTTTCCTCTTTTTTTATAGCGCTGTGCAAGTTTCGCTATAGTCGTAGTTTTTCCAGCACCGTTTACACCGATGATAAGCTGAACAAAAGGATGATGCGGTGGATCAAGCTCTATTGAGACGTCGGGAAAACATTTAAGTAGATGCGGCTCTAACATTTCACGAGAAACTTCACTTGGAAGTTCAGATAAAATCTCTTCAACTAGCTCATAATTGACATCAGATTCAACTAAAATATCTTCTAAAAGCTCTTTATCGATATTTTCAATGACGTCCAACAGAAGGACATCATCAAGTTTTTTAACCGCATCAACGGTCTTTTTTAGAAAGTCAAACATTGCCATTTTAGAGCTTTAATGCGTCGTTAATATCACTCTCAATCATCTCTTCTGGTATAGCTCCGATATAGTGCGTATAGTACTTACCCTTTTTATACATTGCCATTAATGGAATTGGAAATGATCTCGGTAAGTTGATATTTTTTGCCACTTCACTTGAGAGATCCATGTTGTCTTCAGCGTTGCTGATCGCATAATCTGCACCATATTTATCTACAAACTTTTGAACATAAGAGTTTGGTTTATCACTCTCAAGCAATACACCTAAAATTAAAATTTTGTCCCCATATTTTTTCTGCAAATTTGCCAAATGTGGGGCCGTTGCTTTACACGGTGGACACCATGTTGCAAAAAAGTCTAAGATGATAACTTTGTTTTCATGCCCTTTGATCGTAAAACCCTTCTCGTTTGCACTCACCTCATAATTTGTTCCGCTTAGATCTTTTAAGTTATAAACAGAAGGTTCTTCAAGCAGTACAGATTGCGCTACTTTCGGTTTTTTATCTTCACAGCCGCTAAAAAATAGTGCTGCCGCCATTAAAAAGAGTGTAAATTTAAATTTCATAATCAGATGCCTTTGGTACAATTAAAAATGGCATTATACGCCATAAAAGGTTAATAAATGAATAAAGAGCAATTTCGAGAAATTTGCCTGAAAAAGTTACAAAAAGCTTCTACTCTAAATAAAGCGCATAAAGATAGAATAATCGTTCACTCATTACAAAAAATTCTACGTGAACTGAAACCAAAAAGTGTACTAGCCTATATCAGCATGGCCCACGAGCCCGATATATCGCATCTCTTTACATTTATCAAAGAGAGATCAGAGCTTTTTATCCCGTTTATGGTTGGAAAAAGTTTTAAGATGGTAAAATACAGACTTCCACTAAAGAGTGCAAAGTTTGGCATTTTTCAAGCTGGAAATTCGCACCGAAAAATAAGTAAAGTAGATGTGATGATTGTCCCTGTCGTCGGGGTAGACAGGAATTTGAAGCGTATAGGGTTTGGCAAAGGTATGTATGATAGGTTTCATGCATCCTTAACTAATAAACCAATAATCATTTTTGTACAGACCTGCGCTTGTATAACTAAAAAAGACATAACAAATATTTATGATATTAAAGCTGACTATTTTGTAACCTCAGAAAGATATGTGTTGGCATCAAGGCCAGAGAATGTTACTCGTAGAACTGTTAATAGGTGGAGGCGTTGCAACAATTAGCGGCATCGCCGGATTCCTTATTTCAAAAAAAATTACCGCTGCTAACTTTGAGGTCTATACTGATCAGGCAAAGGCAAAAGCCGGAGCAATCGAGCATGAAGCAGAACTGCTACTCAAAAAATCGCGTGTTCAGGCACAAGAGCTTGAAAGTGACCTCATTTCCAAGTTTGAGCAAGATACAAAAAATCTACAAAAAGATTTTTACAAAAAAGAGCAGACACTTGTTGAACAGGCATATAAGCTTGATGAGCAAAAACGTAAAAATGAATCGATCAAAAAACGTATAGAGCAAGAAGAGATTGAGATAAAACATCGTAAACAGAGCTATGATGAGCGTATCGATGAGATGAACCGTATCCTTGAGAGCGGTGCGGGAATGACGCGTGATGAGGCGAAGCAGAAACTACTGCAAAAGATTGAAGAGCAAAGTAGAGGCGAAATCGCTCATATAGTTCGGAAATATGAGAATGAAGCAAAAGAGCAGGCACTAAAAAAAGCGAACTTTATCATAGCTCAAGCAACAACGCGTTTTGCTCCTGAATTTGTTCAAGAGCGACTTGTCAATGTCGTCAACCTGCCTGATGATGAACTTAAAGGTCGTATTATCGGTAAAGAGGGAAGAAATATCAAAACCCTAGAAAATCTTCTGGGAGTTGACATCATAATAGATGATACGCCTAATGCTATTGTTCTAAGTAGCTTTAACCTTTATAGACGCGCTGTAGCTACAAGAACAATTGAACTCTTAGTTGAAGATGGAAGAATTCAGCCTGCAAGAATAGAAGATATCTATGAAAAAGTAACGCATGAGTTTGAAGAGATCACAAGACAAGAGGGTGAGGATATAATCCATGAACTTGGAATTTCTGTTATGGATCCTGAACTTACACATTTGATTGGACGACTAAGATATAGAGCAAGTTTTGGTCAAAATGCATTGGCTCACTCTTTAGAGGTTGCACATCTAGCAGGGATTATGGCAGCGGAAATGGGCGGTGATCCTATCTTGGCAAAACGTGCGGGAATTTTACATGATATCGGTAAAGCGCTAACTCATGAACATGTCGGCTCACACGTTGATTTGGGTGCAGAAGTTTGTACACGCGCAGATGAACATGAGGTGGTTATCAATGCCATCTATGCACACCACAGTCTGCAAGAACCAAACAGTATTGAATCAGCAGCCGTCTGTACGGCAGATGCACTATCCGCTGCAAGACCGGGTGCAAGACGAGAAGTACTTGAGAGCTTTATCAAACGTGTAAAAGATATTGAAGATATTGCTTCAACTAAACCTGGTGTAAAACAGGCTTATGCTATCAATGCGGGACGTGAACTTCGAATCACAGTAAATGCCGAGCTAGTTAATGATGATGAAGCGGTGCTACTTTCACGTGAGATTGCTCAAGAGATTGAAAAAGGGGTTCAATATCCAGGAGATATTAAAGTGACCGTAATACGAGAAACTAGAGCTATCGAGTTTGCCCACTAAATGAATTTAGACGAAATACGCAAAGAGCGTCAAAAATGGATGAGCTGGAAAAATACGGCTCCTATTTTTGAAGCTATCTTAAAACTACCAAATATAGAATCTTCACTCCAAATTGGTGATACAATCACACTGCAAGCCAAAATATCTGAAGAGTTGGCACAAAAAATAGAAGAGATAGCAAAAAATCTACGTCCGTGGCGCAAAGGTCCCTTTAATCTTTTTAATCTTTTCATAGATTCAGAATGGAAAAGCAATATTAAATATAACCTCATAAGTGATTATTTTAACTTAGAGGGAAAAGTCGTAGCAGATGTGGGATGCAACAACGGCTACTACATGTTTAGAATGTTAGAGCAAAATCCAAAAGAGCTTGTAGGGTTTGATCCCTCGGCTGTATATAAACTCCAGTTTGATTTCATAAACCATTTTGCGAAAACGGATATAAAGTATGAACTCTTAGGTGTTGAACATCTTGAATATTATGAACATAAATTTGATACAATATTTTGCTTAGGCGTTCTCTATCACAGGTCTGATCCGATCTCTATGCTCAAATCACTAAAAAAATCACTCAATTCTGGTGGTGAAGTGATACTTGACACCTTTATGATAGACGGGGATGAGAGTGTGGCTTTGTGCCCTGCAAAAACGTACTCTAAAATTCCAAATGTTCATTTTGTGCCAACAGTTCCTGCACTTGAAAACTGGTCGATAAAAGCTGGATTTACTTCCTTTGAAGTACTTACCTATTCGGTAACGACAAATGAGGAGCAGCGAAAAACTGAGTGGATAGAGGGGCAAAGTTTGGAAGACTTTTTAGATCCAAATGATAGTACAAAAACGGTAGAGGGCTACCCTGCTCCCAAACGTGTTTACGTTCGCTTAAAAGTTTAATACAATGAAGCATATGTATGTTACCGATCTAGACCATACTTTTTTGCGTAATGATCTTACTATCAGTGATTTTACAAAAGAGACATGGAATGCATGTTCAAAGCATTCGCTTCTAACCGTTGCAACGGCTAGAAGCTATAAAAAAACAACTGAGTTTTTACATATGCTTCATCTTGATCTTCCAATGATCCTCTTAGACGGAGCACTCATCGTTAATGAACACTCAAAAATTATCGCCACAAAACTGATAAACAGAGATCATACAAATGAAGTAATCATAGAGAGTAGCAAGTTTGATATCCACCCTTTTATACTCTCAATGGAAAATAGCGGTATTAATGAAAAATTTATCTATCCAAAATTGAGAAACTACTATCAAGAGGAGCTTCTTAAACGATATAAAGATGATGATAATCTTTCTGAACACACCGGTATCACACCAGATGAGCAAAACCTAAAGCTTGTTTTCATGGGTGAAGAGAGCCAACTGCGCCCTCTTACAAATCATCTTCAAGCAACGTTTGGAGATTCACTAGAGTTCAAACTTGCACCCGAAGCATATTTGGGATGCTACTTTCTAACTATACTGCATCCACAAGCCGATAAAGCACACGGACTGCAAACTTTGAGCGAATATACCTCACAAAATTATCTCGATATGACAGTTTTCGGTGATAACCTCAACGACCTTGGCATGTTTAATCTTGCAGGCAAAGCGGTAGCGGTTAAAAATGCGCAGAAAGAGGTAAAAGATGCTGCCCATATCGTTCTTCCTCATACAAATGATGAAGACGCCGTAGCACACTACTTAAAGAGTAACTGTGCAAAATAGACAATCATCCCTATGGCCGATGATCATAATTGGAATACTATTTTTCATTTTTGGCTTTGTTACGTGGATAAACGGCTCACTGATACCCTTTTTAAAGATCATCTGTGACCTCAATGACTTTGAAGCCCTTTTCGTTACATTTGCATTTTATATCTCCTATACCGTTATGGCCTATCCGATGTCTTATCTGCTTGACAAAGTGGGATATAAAAAGGGTATGATGCTTGGTCTTGCAATTATGTCAGTGGGTTCTCTGATTTTTATTCCCGCAGCCCTAACTGCTCAGTACTCGATTTTTTTAGTAGCTCTATTTAGTCTCGGTACCGGTCTAACCATTTTACAAACAGCATCAAATCCCTATGTAGTTCGTATCGGTCCGATTGAAAGTGCTGCAATGCGTATCAGCATAATGGGACTGATCAATAAGGGTGCGGGTGTCATCGTACCACTTCTGTTTACCGCTTTAATATTATCTGATATCAAAACTGAGGATATGAACACAATTGCTTCAAAGGATCTCTCAGAACGTTTAATTATGCCCTATCTCTACATGAGCGCTGTTTTACTCTCACTCATTGCATTAGTAAAATTTTCATCTCTTCCTGAACTTGAATTTGAACAAAATGAAGAAGATAATGAAATTTCAATCTTTACTTTTCCGCAAGTAATATTAGGCAGTATCGCTCTTTTTGTTTATGTAGGTGTTGAAGTAATCGCAGCAGATACTATCGGACTGTTTGGTCAAACTCTCGGTCTTAAAGAGTTTACCTCTTTAACTTCTTATACGATGATCTTTATGGTTTTTGGATATCTAATAGGTGTAGTTTTTATCCCAAAATATCTCACTCAAGAAAAAGCTCTTCAGTTCTCTGCAATTACGGGAATATTAATTAGTATTGCAATTCTCTTTAGTCCCCATACAAATGTAGAAATTTTTGATCTTCCCTTAAGTATATTGCTTGTTGCACTGCTTGGTCTAGCAAATGCGCTTGTTTGGCCAACCATCTGGCCGCTGGCACTTACAGGTCTAAATGCTAAGCATACTGCAAAAGCGAGTGCACTACTTATCATGGCTATAGCCGGAGGAGCAATAATGCCGCTATTTTTTGGAAAAATCTCCGAATTTAGTCAAGATATACAGCTTGCCTACTCAATTTTAGTTCCTAGTTATATTTTTATACTCTACTATGCTACAAAGGGTCATAAAATTAGAAGTTGGAACTAGCCATTGAGTATAGCTAAGCGCTCCGGCGTACCTACATCACTCCAAATACCTTTATATAATTCACCTCCAATAAGACCCTTATCCATATAACCTCTTAAAAGCGGTGCCAATGCACTCTTTCCATATTTTAAATCATGAAACATTTTTGGACTGTAATAACCGATACCTGAAAATGTATACTTTCTATCACCTTGGCTTTTTAATAGACCATTACTTATAGAGAAGTCACCGTTCATATTATGTTCAGGGTTATCTACAAGTATCAGGTGTGCTAAATTCTCACCTAAGTCTATGTTTGGATCAAAATTGAAATCTGTCCATATATCAGCATTGACAACTAAAAAAGGCTCACTGCCTAAAAGCGGCAATGCTTTAACAATCCCCCCTGCACTCTCTAATGCACCCTCTTCTTGTTCGTCCGAGTAGCTAACTTTAGCTCCGTATCGTGAACCCTCAGCTATATAATCAATTATTTTATATCCAAGATGTGCAACGTTAATGATTATCTCTTCAAATCCGGCTTCTACCAAATGTTCAATATGCCATACGATAAGGGGTTTACCCTTTACCTCTAGTAGAGGTTTTGGGATAGTATCGGTTAGTGGGCGCATACGTGTACCTAGACCGGCAGCTAAAATCATTGCTTTCATCTATAACCTAATACCATGAAGTATTGTAACGAGTCCCTCTAACTCACTATATTTTTTTGCCGTTGTAATTACATACTTGAGTGTAAGCGGTAGATCGTTTAAATAGTTACTTTTACCGTCTCGGTGATGAAGTCTTGCAAAAACGCCCAAAACTTTGATGTGACGCTGCAAGCCCATAAAATCGAACCATCTAATAAAAGTTTCATCATCAACTGCAACAGTGCTCATATCTCTAAATTTAAGTGCCAATTCGTTAATATCATCTGTTTCAAACTCAATATAACAATCTTTCAAAAGTGATACTAAATCATAAGTAAGTGCTCCATTCATTGCATCTTGATAGTCAATTACTCCTATGGAATGATCGGGTTTTAACATTAGGTTTCTAGAGTGGTAGTCGCGATGTACAAATATGTTTTGAGGTTGCGATAAAACTATATCTTCGATCAGTTTCAAGGCATGATCCAAAGTTTCAATCTGATCATTTGAAAGCTTTATATTGAGGTGTTTTTCAAGAAACCACTCTTTCATTAAACCCATTTCAAAACGAAGAAATTCTCTATCGTACGCAGCCAGTTCAGAACTGTCAATCTTTTGAATTTTTACTATTTCCTCAATGGCTTTCATATAGAGCTGTTTAAAATTATCTTTTGTAAGGAGATTTAAATAGTGAATATTTCCAAAATCTTCTATGAGCAAATAACCTTTTTCTATATCGGTTTCTAAAATTCTAGGAGCATTTACAGAAGCTTCAAGGAGTTTTTTGGTTACTGCAATAAATGGAGGCAAACTTCCCTTTTCTAAAGAGGCATCCATTAGTATGTAACTTTTATCATCTAAAATCACCCTAAAGTAGCGTCTAAAACTCGCATCTGCAGATGCAACCTCAATTTTTGCATCTTTATAAATTGTCGTATTTAGCCACTCTTTAATTTTTTGCATATATTGCTCCTAAAACACTGTTTTGTGATGCACCAGTTACATCTTTTAAATCAACTGCTTCTTTATGTACTCTTTTCTTAGCAAACCAGGCAAATGCCATTGCTTCTAAATAGTCAGAACTCACACCCTGCGCATCAGTTGTAGTAACTCTCAGATGACGCAACTCCTCTTGAAGTCGCTGCATTAAGAAACTATTTTTTGATCCACCGCCACATACTAGCAAAAGTTGCAACGGATATTTTTTCAGCTCTAAAACGATGGACTGGACAGTGAACTCTAAAAGAGTTGCCTGAATATCTTGAAAAGGAACATTACTGAAATCTCTTAAATGAGCCATGAGCCAAGCTTCATTAAAAAGCTCTCTTCCGGTACTTTTCGGTGCTTTCTTTTTAAAATAGGGATCACTTAGAAAACTCTCTAGCAAGGGCTGATGCATTCTGCCGCTTTTTGCCCAACTACCATTTTCATCATAAGAGAGGTTTTTATGTTTTTGTACCCACAGATCAAGTAAGACATTTCCCGTACCCGTATCAAATCCTAAAAGAGGCTCTTGTAAAAGTGTAATATTGGCAATACCACCAATATTTAAAACTGCCGTTGCATCAAAATCTCCAAAAAGAAATTTATGAAATGCAGGAGCAAACGGGGCACCTTGACCGCCGTAAGCCATATCTTTTCTTCTAAAATCACTTACTACATCTATGCCAGTTCTTGCCGCTACAATATTTGCATCACCTAACTGCATAGAGAAATGTTCACTCTCATGCCAAAGTGTTTGACCATGCAGTCCGATTGCTCTAATATCTTTTCTCTCTAGATTTTCACTCTGTAAAAAAGCGTTCACTGCATCAGCAAACAGTAATCCTAACTCATGATCAATTTTTCCAACTTGATAAAGTGTGGTTGTTGTATTGATTGCTTCGAGTATCTGCACTTTTAACTCGGCATTAAATTCATAAGCATAGCTCTGTAATAATTTACAGCTGTTATCATCTATCTCACACAGTGCGATATCAACAGCGTCCAAACTGGTACCACTCATTACACCGATATATAACTCACCCATTTTCATTACTTTAAAAATTTTTTTGTATTCTAGTATAATTGCACTTATGAAATTTACAGTTGAACAAACAGACGGTAATGCAAGAGCATCTACCATAGTAACCGCACATAGTACGATCCAAACTCCTGTCTTTATGCCTGTCGGAACAGTTGGCAGTGTAAAGTCTCTTGATATGCATGATATGATAGAGGAATTGGATGCAAAAATCATTTTAGGAAACACCTATCATCTCTATCTAAGACCTAATGATGAAACCATAGCTCAATTGGGTGGATTGCATGAATTTACCACATACAACCGCTCATTTTTAACCGATAGCGGAGGTTTTCAAGCTTTTAGTCTCAGTGACATTAGCAAAGCAAAAGAGAACGGTATTGAATTTAGAAGCCATATAGACGGTAGTAAACACTTCTTTACTCCCAAAAAGGTGATCGATATCCAAAATAACCTCGGTTCTGACATCATAATGATTTTAGATGACCTCATCGCCCTTCCTGCTTCAAAAGAGAGAATTCAGCTCTCAGTTGAGAGAACCACTGCGTGGGCGAAAGAATCAATCGAATATCATAGAGAAAATCAAAAAAATGGAATTGGCGTAGATCAAAATATCTTTGCAATCGTTCAAGGTGGAACCGATAAAGAGTTTCGTACAATGTCGGCTAATCAACTTACCCAATTTGATTTTGACGGTTTTGCGATCGGCGGTTTAAGTGTCGGTGAATCAAATGAGCAGATGTATGAAACGGTTGCACATACGACACCTCTTCTGCCTCAAGATAAACCTCGCTATTTGATGGGGGTTGGTACACCTGAAGATCTGGTTGAAAATGTGGAACGCGGTATCGATATGTTTGATTGTGTTATGCCCACAAGAAATGCAAGAAACGGTACGCTCTTTACCTCATACGGTAGAATTAACATAAAATCTGCTCGCTTTAAAGTTGATAAAGAACCGATCGACAAAGAGTGCTCGTGCCATACCTGTAAACGTTACACAAAGGCCTATATGCACCACCTTTATCGTTCAAAAGAGTTAACCTATTTTAGATTGGCATCGCTACATAATCTGCACTATTATCTTAATTTAATGAAGCAGATGAGAGAGGCAATACTGAATAAAAATTTCGCTAATTTTAAAAAAGAGTTTTACCAAAAAAGAACATAGTATATTTTAACTTTTTCTGTTATAATTCTCACTTCTTAGAGGACATATGTATGAACAGAAGAGAATTTTTACAAAAAAGTACAGCTGCCGCCACAGCGTTATCTTTTCCAAACATCATACACGCTTATAACAAAAAACCTACCATAAAAGTGGTAGGTACTCACGTGACTTTGCAAGAAAAAATCAGACAAAAGGCTGAGCAAGACCTTGGCATAAATATAGAATTTTACCCTGGGGGAAGTGCTGAAGTCATTTTAAAAGCAGCAACAGATCCATCTTCTTTTGATTTGTATGAACAGTGGTCAAATAGTATCAAAATTTTGTGGCAAGCTGATGCAATCGCCCCTATAGAGATATCGCGTCTTAAGTTTTGGCAAGAGATAAATTCGCTTACAAAAGAGGGAAAAATTTCACCAGACGCTTCGATCGGTCATGGGGATGCCCCGTACAAACTCCTTTATGTACAAAAAGATGGTTCTATCGGCTCAAATAAAACAGAACATATTAGTTTTTTGCCCTATGTCCATAATGCAGATTCCTTTGGATATAACTCTAATATCATTGAGAAAGGAATCCCCTACGAAACAGAGAGCTGGGGTTGGCTTCTAAATGAAAAGTACAGAGGTAAAGTTGCACTTGTAAATGCCCCTACAATTGGGATTTTTGATGCAGCACTTGCAGTTCAAGCTCTTGGATTGATGGAGTTTAAAGATATCGGAAATATGAGTAGAGATGAAGTAGACAAACTTTTTTCTATATTGATCAAATATAAGAAAAAAGGTCACTTTCGTGGGGTATGGTCATCTGTTCCTCACTCTGTTGATTTTATGAGTTCGGGTGAAGTTGATATTCAAAGTATGTTCTCTCCGGGAGTATCATCACTAAACGGTCAAGGAATTCCTTGTATTTATGCCGCACCCAAAGAGGGATACCGCGCATGGCACGGTGTTATGTGTCTGTCTAAAAATTCATCCGGCGAGAGAAAAGATGCTGCTTATGAATTTATGAATTGGTGGCTCTCAGGCTGGGCAGGTGCTTTCATCGCCAGACAGGGGTACTACATATCTAATCCTGAACGATCAAAACCTTTTATGTCAAATTCTGAATGGGATTACTGGTATGAGGGAAAGATTGCCACTGAAGACCTTAGAGGAACCGATGGCAAAATTTCTGTTCGTCAAGGCGATATGAGAAGAGGTGGCTCCTACATAAAAAGATTTGAAAACATTGCAGTTTGGAATAGTGTTATGGATACTTATGAATACACATTGAGTAAATGGAATGAATTTTTACTGGCATAACGATGGAAGAATTTTTAAAAAATCATATTAAACTTAAACATAGAATATATCTAAGTTACGCAATATCTTCTCTATTTTTATTGGCAGTCATTGTTATATCCTTTTTTGCTTTTAAAAGTACTTCCAACGATTTTGTAAATTTTTTAAAGATAAGTACAAATTCACAAATCAATTTTGAAATTATAAAAAACGTCGAACGTATTCAAAACCAAGTTTTACTCTACACCTCAAGTGATCTTTCTTCATCTGCAGATAAAGTTGATCTGTTACACGAGGAGGTATTAAACTTGATACAAAACTCGACGATTGTACAAGAGGACAGAAGTGGCAGACTTACACCCATGCTTAATAACCTAAAAGAGTATTATAAAACTTTTGAAGAGTTAAAAAAACAAAAAAAACTTCGTGACTCCTTACTTAGGCAAATAAGGGAATCGGCAAATATAATAGAACACTCTTTTCACTCCTTTAATAGAAAAAAAGTTGTAAACAAGTTAATAATTTCAAAACTCCTTAACGATTTTCTACAAATTGAAAAGAATGCATTTAGATACTTTGATACTTTAGACGGTAATTATGTTAAAAATGCAAAAAAAAGTATTAAGAACATAAATGAACAGCTTGCTCTTTTACAACTTAAAGAGAAAAACCCTTTATTTGAAGAGATCAGCAGTTCTATCTTACAATATGAAAAAATCTTTTTAGAGGCCGTACAAAGAACAAGAGGTTATCTCTATTTAGTAAACGTTGTAATGGCAGCACAAGCCTATGAAATCCTCTATAATGCTGATAAATTAAATGACAATCTTCTTAACAGCTCAAATCAATCCAAAAAAAATATTATGAATGTTATAAAAAATACCACCGAATTTTTGCCGCTTGTGGGACTAACTTTTTTAGTTCTTCTAGCGATTTTTTCATATATCATCTTAAAAAGTATAACTTCGCCGATAACCTCTCTTACCGAGACATTTAACGGATTGGCGCAAGATGAAAATATCAAGATTAAAGAGTATAAACTAAACGATGAACTTGGAGATTTAACTAAAGCGGCAACCGTATTTAAGAATACGAATGCAACAACAAAAGAGCTGCTTAAAAAATCCCAAACACTCACAGGAGAACTTGAAACGAAGCAGATGGAGTTGGAGAGATCCAATGATGAGTTAGAGCAGTTTGTATACACTGTTTCTCACGATCTAAAATCTCCTCTTGTGACAAGTATGGGTTTTATCGGTATTATAAAAAAATTGGCAGGCGAGGGAAAACTCGAAGAGGCAATAAGCAAATTAGATAAGGTTGTAAAATCTAATGATAGAATGAACCAGCTTATCGGTGACCTGCTTGATTTAAGCCGTGTCGGAAGAATAGATTTTGAAAAAAAATCCATTGATATGAGTCTACTATTAGAGAATTTTAAACAGACACAAAAAATTACCCTCAGAGAAAATGATATAACACTTAAGATAGAACAAAATCTTCCGACTATCTATGCCAATGAGAGTAGAGTACTGCAAATTTTTGAAAATTTAATCAGTAATGCTATAAAATATGCAAAAAATCCAAACGGTACAATTCTAGAAATCGGATCAAAAGATGAAGCCAACAATCATTTAATCTTTTGTAAAGATAATGGTCCTGGAATTTCCAAAGAGTATCATAAAAAAATATTTGCACTCTTTTATAGACTTGACAATAGCATGGAAGGAACAGGTATCGGTCTGGCAATTATTCAAAAAGTAATGAAGTTTCACGGCGGTTATGTATGGGTTGAATCACAAGAGGGAAAAGGTGCAACATTTTGGTTGAGATTTCCAAAAGGTAAAAAAGATGAGCGAAAATAAAAAAGAGACTATACTTTTGATAGAAGATGATGACGATCACGCCGAAATCATAGAGTTTTATATCCAAGAAAACAGTTCAGACTATGATATAGTACGTTTAGCCGATGGAAAACTTGCTCTAGACTACATTAAAGAGCTTCAAACAGACCCATGGCTCATACTACTAGATTTAAAAGTTCCAAAATTTGACGGTCATGAAATATTAAAATATATAAAAAGTAACGATACAATCAAACATTTACCCGTTGTTGTTTTTACCACATCAAACTCGGATAAAGATATCACTAGTGCACTAGAACTAGGAGCAAATAGTTACTTAGTAAAACCGACCGATCCTGATGAGTTCTTACAAAATATCGCCCTTTTGCTTGCATACTGGAAAATCAACAAACGCTCTCATATCACTGAGGAAACATCCAGATGAAAATTCTTCTCTTAGAAGACAACATAGACCATGTAGACCTTTTTGAAGCACATCTGCATATGAGCTCCTATGCAAAAGCAACTCTGGAAGTAGCCGACACTTTAACAAAAGGCAAAGAGCTACTCAATAAAAACGGTTATGATATTCTCTTTTTAGATCTCTCTTTAAAAGATAGCGATGTTCAAAACAGTATAAAACATATAAAAGATCTCGTGATATACTGTCCGGTTGTAGTACTAACATCACTTGATGATAGAGATATACTTTTAGAGAGCATTGATAAGGGTGCAGATGACTGTTTTGCAAAAGCAGAACTAACTTCACTGAAACTTGAACGTAGTATAAGATTTAATATAGACAGATACAACGATAAACAGGCACTCAAGCAGCTCAATGAAAACCTTCGTAAACGGGTGGATGAACAGGTACAACATATTAGAGAAAAGGATGCCATTCTAGTACAACAGGCAAAGCTTGCAGCTATGGGGGAGATGATCGGTGCTATCGCACACCAATGGAGACAACCGCTGAACTCTCTGGCTATAAATATCGGCAGCCTTGAAGAGTATTACAATCTAGGAATAATCGATAAAGATTTTATAGAAAACTATGTAAAAAATAATACCAACACTATTCAGTTTATGTCCAAGACGATCGATGATTTTAGAAACTTTTTTAGGATTGATAAAGAGAGATCAACATTCAGCATAAAAAAGATTATCGAAGATGTAATATCACTGCAAAAGTCTATTTTTGAAAAATATAGAATTATCATTGAGATGAGCATTGAAGACTATACGATCAATACATACGAAAATGAGTTCAAACAGGCAATGCTGAACATTATAAATAATGCTAAAGATGCACTCATTTACAAAAATGTTGAAAATCCAATCATTAAAATATCAAGTAGTACTAAAATTGATATGGGTATAATTTCGGTTGAAGATAATGCCGGCGGTATTGAAGAAACTATTTTAGAAAGAATATTTGAACCCTACTTTACTACAAAAGAGCAGAGTCAAGGTACAGGAATGGGTCTTTATATGACAAAAACAATTATTGAACAAAACATGCACGGAAAAATTGAAGTTTTTAATGAAAAAAAAGGTGCAAAATTTATAATAATGCTTGAGCGGTAATGACAAAATATATATCACAACTATCAATCCTCTATGTAGAAGATGACTACGGAATAAGACAAGCACTCGGTACGACTTTGGAGATGTGGGCTAAAAAGCTCTATATAGCTGAAGATGCCCTAACCGGTCTTGAGCTTTATGAAAAATATAGTCCCGATATCATTATCAGTGATATTAAAATGCCTGGAATGGACGGCATGCAAATGATTAGGAAGATCAGAGAAAAAAATTCCGATATTCCTATACTTATAATTACCGCTCTTAATGATACGGATGTTTTGCACAATGCGATAGAGCTTCAAGTTGACCACTATATCATGAAGCCGGTATCGATAAAAGATCTGAAAAGACATTTAGAATCAAACGCAAAAAGTATTCTATTTGAAAGAGAGCAGATACGACACAATAAACTCCTGCAAAAGATTATAGATAAAGATAAAGATATGCTAGTGGTGATAAACTACAACAAAATTATTTTTGCGAACCAAGCTTTAAAAGAGTTTTTTCACTATAACTACGAGAAAATAAAAAAGAACACAGAAGATTTTTTTAAAGAGTTCATCTCCATAGAGGGGTTCCTTCACTCTGAGATGTTAAGAGATGATGACACCTTTATAGATCTCATTAAACGCACAGAAGATTCCAAACGGATAGTCTCTTTATACAATTTTGATGACGGGGAGCCTAAGGCCTATTATATCAATATCTCTCAGATCGAAGATGATCTCTATATCCTTCATTTTATCGATATTACCGAAATGGCAATAGAAAAAAAACTTTTAGAGAAAAAAGCGTACTATGATAAACTCACACAGATTTTTAACCGTACTAAATTCGATGATTTGTTAGAGTATGAGGTAAAAAGAAATCACCGCTACAATTCAAACCTATCGCTTATACTCTTTGATATTGACCACTTTAAAAGTGTCAACGATACATACGGTCATATGGTAGGTGATGAAGTTCTAAAAACAATTGCTAAAGTCGTAAAAGAGAAAATAAGAGAGACTGATATCTTTGCTAGATGGGGAGGAGAGGAGTTTGTCATCCTTATGCCCCAAACTGATATTGACAATGCAATAACTATCGCTGAATACATAAGAGAACTTTTAGAAAGTACGGTACACAAAGATGTAGGAAAAAGTACCTGTAGTTTTGGGCTCACCTCATTAAAAGAGAACGATAGAATTGAAGAGTTCTTAGAAAGAGCCGATGATGCGCTCTATAAAGCAAAAAAGAATGGACGAAATAGAGTGGAGATAGAATTATGAAACTAGGTGTAAATATCGATCATATTGCCGTATTAAGAGAGGCTAGAAAAATAAATGATCCTGATCCCCTTGATGCACTGCCGATACTCAAACGTACTAAAACTGATCAGATAACTATCCATCTAAGAGAAGACAGACGTCATATTAATGATTTAGATGCAAAAAAAATAATAGAGCAAGCACATATCCCCGTTAATTTAGAGTGCTCCGTTAATGATGATATTATCGACATCGTCTGCTCACTTAAACCTCACCGTGCGACACTGGTGCCCGAAAAAAGAGAGGAAGTCACCACAGAGGGTGGATTAGATGTTTTTGGATTGGAAGACAATCTTACAAAAGCTATAAAAAAACTAAAAGAGCATGAAATCGGCGTATCGCTTTTTATAGATCCTGATGAGAAAACGATACACAAATGTGCTGAACTCGATGTAGATATGATAGAGCTGCATACGGGAAGCTATGCAAATATCTATGCTATGCTCTATAGCAATCTTTCAAAAATGCACAATAGCATAAAAGAGTTAGAACTCTCCCGAAAAGAGCTTCTAGACAAACTACAACACTCTTTGGAAGCTATAGAAAAAAGTTCTGTATTAGGTATTTCACTTGGTATGGAAGTGGCAGCAGGACATGGGCTTAACTATCAAAATGTTCATGATATTAAAAATATATCTGCCATTACCGAACTCAATATCGGTCAAAGCATAATTGCACGTTCAGTTTTTACAGGACTTGAAAAAGCGATAACCGATATGCAAGAGCTTATTTGAATAAAATTGCTATAAGTATCGGTGACCTTAACGGTATCGGTATAGAGATTGCACTACGTTCACATGAAGAGATCACTGCTTTTTGTGAACCGATCTACTGTATAGACGAAACTCTGCTCTTAGAGGCTTCAAAACTTTTAAACATTCCTATCCCAAACAATATGCAACTTGCACACATCGGCGATACATTTGAAATAATGCCTAATCAAGTTACTTCAAAGAGCGGTGGGTATAGTTTTAGATCATTTAAAAAAGCCTACGATTTAGTTAGTAGTGGTGGCGCGGATGCAATATGTACCCTGCCTATACATAAAGAGGCATGGAGTTTGGCGGGAATTAATTACAAAGGGCATACAGATGCACTAAGAGATTTTACAGGTGAAGAGGCCATCATGGTTTTGGGATGTGAAGAGCTCTATGTTGCCCTCTTCAGTGAGCATATCGCGCTTAAAGATGTCCCTTCAATGGTTACCAAACAAAATCTAGTAGAATTTTTCACCCTGTACTATGAAAAGATGAAAAATGAAGTTATCGGCGTATTGGGACTTAATCCTCATGCGGGTGATAACGGTGTGATAGGAGATGAAGAAAAAATCATACGTGAGGCGATAGATAGTATTAATAAGCAGTTAGGAAAAGAAGTTTTTATAGGTCCTCTAGTTCCTGATACGGCGTTTACAAAAAACTCTCTACGACAGTGCAATAGAATTATAGCGATGTATCACGATCAAGGTTTAGCACCGCTCAAAGCGCTCTACTTTGATGAGAGTATCAACATATCTCTAAGTAGAAAGATAGTGAGAACTTCAGTCGATCACGGTACGGCAATGGATATTGCCTATAAAAATGCAAATCCAAATAGAAAAAGCTATATCAATGCGATCAAAGCCGCCGTTAATGCACTTAACGGCTAGCTTTTAACTCTTTTAACGCTTCAATAACATCATCAACATTATCATAAGGAAGATGTACTTTCCAATCCGGCTCATCACCTGAGAGTGAAATGGCAATACTTGCAACTGAAGCAGACCCAGCTCCGTATGGCTCATCTAGATTTTGAATAGAAATCGTACCCTTTTTTGTTCCTGCGAGTGCAATAGTTTTCATAATAAGACCCTTCATTAAATTTGGTCAATTATAACCTAAAATAATTACTTTTGCTTTAAAAGTCTTGAAAAAATTGCTTGAAGTTTTAACCACTGTTTCTGTTCGATCAACGGGAAACCACCGTATACTTTACCAGACTCTTTTATACTCTTAACAACACCACCACGAGCTGCAATTGTAGTAAATGGAGCTACTTCTAAGTGTCCTGCGGTTGCACTTTGTCCGCCCATTACAACATTTCTTCCTAGTTTTGTAGATCCTGAAAGTCCTACTTGTCCGGTGATAATCGAGTATTCACCGATTTCACAATTATGTGCAACATGTACTAAGTTATCGAGTTTTGCACCGCGTTTGATGATAGTAGATGAAAAAACAGCTCTGTCTATAGAGGTGTTAGCACCAAGTTCTACATCATCTTCAATAATTACATTACCGTTTTGATATATCTTAACATGTTCGCCGGTTTTAGTATGAGCAAAACCAAAACCGTCACTTCCAACGGCGCATCCGGCATGGATTAAACAGTTCTTTCCAACAGTACAATCACGATAGATGGTAACATTTGGATGAATAATAGTTCCCCTACCGACTTTAACATTATCACCTATAAAGACACCCGGCATCAAAGTCACGTTATCGCCGATAATTGAGCCTTTACCGATGTAGACGTTAGGAGCTATTGTACAGTTGCTTCCTATTGTGGCATCATTATCATGTAGTTCAATGACTTTAGGCGCAAATAGCTTACTTGCAAGTGCTAACTTCATATAAGGCTCATCGCTTTCGAGTGCTATTGTGTTAGAAGGGAGTTCATGCGATAAATTAGGATGAATAAGTACTGCTACTGCTTTTGTCTCTTTAAGATCAGCTAAATATTTAGGATTATCTAGAAAACTGATCTCATCAGAAGCGGCATCTTTTAAAGTATTGATACCGCTTATCTCGATACTGCCTTTTTCCCGGTCTAGTTCAATTCCAAGTTCAAGTGCAATATCAAAAAGTTTCATTTAACGCTCAACCGCGACAACACCGCTTCTTACAATCTCTTTTGGATTGTATTTGGTGATCGCTTTTAAGAAGTAACGAACTCTTTGCGGCTCATCTGTCACCATTGCAATGATAGAATCATTGCCGACATTGACGATCTTTCCGTTATAAGCACGGCAAAGTGCATCAACATCACTGAGACTCTCACCGATTGGTACCTTTACCAATGCCATCTCTTTTTCTATCTGTTCACTATGTTCTATTACTTTATAAACAGGTATAAGCTTATGAAGCTGCTTGATAATCTGCTCCATCATCTTCACATCACCAGATGTCTCAATCGTAACTCTTGACATCTTACTATCTGGAACCGGTGCTACTGTTAATGAATCGATATTATAACCACGTCCTGCAAAAAGACCCGTAATCCTTGAGAGAACACTTGATTCGTTTAGTACAATTACCGATACTATTCGTCTTTCTTCTCTCATATTAATCCTTATCCGTTAACATCATATTAAATAGTGATCCACCCGAAGGAACCATTGGTAAAACATTCTCGTGTCTATCTACGACAACATCGATGATAGCAACTACATTTTTACTGATCGCATCTTTTAGTGCTGTATCAAACTCCTCTTTTGTGGTGACACGGTAGCCTACTCCACCAAACGATTCAGCGAGCTTAACAAAATCAGGCTGCATTGATAGATCTGTCTCAGAGTGACGTTTATCATAAAAAAGTGTCTGCCACTGTCTAACCATTCCTAGATAGTTATTATTAAGAATAACGTTAATTACAGGTAAACGATACTCCACGGCAGTCATCAACTCTTGAATATTCATCAAGATTGATCCATCTCCAGTAATATTAATACTTATCTTATCTTGTGCCGCGCGTTTTGCACCCATAGCAGCAGGGAAACCAAATCCCATTGTTCCAAGTCCACCGCTACTTACCCACTGTCTTGCTCTAGTAAACGGAAAAAACTGTGCTGTCCACATCTGATGCTGACCGACATCCGTAGATATGACTACGTCATCACTATCAACACTTTGACCAATTCTCTCTATAACCCATTGTGGCTTGATGTTTTTTCCTTCATCTTTATATGAAAGAGGATGCAAGTTATTGTAACGCTCAATCGTCTCACGCCATGGAGCATATTTATCAGGATCAACACTTTTTTCTAGCATCGGTATCATCTCTTCTAGAACTGCCGAGAGATCACCTACTATCGGGAAATTTGCATTAACAAGTTTTGAGATACTTGTCGGATCAACATCAACATGAATAATACGTGCAGATTTAGCAAACTCTGAGAGTTTACCCGTAACCCTATCATCAAATCTAACACCCAAACCTATAACTAAATCTGTCTCACTCATAGCCATATTTGCTGCGTAACTCCCGTGCATACCGACCATAGAGATAAGCAAATCATCATCAAATCGTAACGACCCACGTCCCATAAATGTCTCAACTGCAGGTATTTGTGTAATTTGAGAGAGTTTACGTACGGCTTCACTCGCATTTGAGTTAATAATACCCCCGCCTAGGTATAGTAGTGGTCTCTTTGCCTCAGCTATAGCTTCAACAGCTTTTTTGATCTGACGTTTATTTCCCTTAACCGTCGGCTTATATGTCGGAAGATCAATCGGTTGGCTATAATCAAACTCGGCAAGTTGTGCCGTAACATCCTTTGGTATATCAACGTGTACGGGACCTGGACGACCGCTTGCGGCAATATAAAATGCCTCTTTTAAAACACGTCCTAAATCAGATGCATCAGTTACCAAATAGTTGTGTTTTGTACAAGGTCTACTAATTCCTACTGAATCAATCTCTTGAAAAGCATCCGTACCGATTAGCGTCATTGGAACCTGTCCACTTACTACAACCATCGGAATTGAATCCATATACGCATCAGCCAGTCCAGTCACTGCGTTAGTAAAACCGGGACCGCTTGTAATCATCGCGACACCGACTTTTCCACTTGCTTTGGCATACCCCTCAGCAGCGTGTATTGCAGCCTGTTCGTGACGTGTCAGGATATGCTCAAACTTATCTTGTTTATAAATTTCATCATAAACGTTCATAATTGCACCACCAGGATATCCAAAGACGGTGTCAACACCTTCAGCGATGAACGCTTCGATTACCATCTGTGCTCCAGTCATTTGCATTTGAGCTCCTTTTTATAAAATTTTGCGATTATACTGAAAAAAAGGTATGATTATTATTATAGAGGATAAATACGCCAAAGAGAGGCTTGATAAACTCTCTTTAATTGGGCTAAAAATTCAGATAAAGATATCTACTTTTGCATAGAGGTACTACATTTTCCAACCGACATCAACTCTTTGTTCGTTTTTATATCAACAAGTATCGCACTATCGTTTAAACGGTGTGTATTATAATTAACCGTAATATATGTACTTTTGCCCTCTGCATCTTTAACTTCACAATAGAGATCTTTCCCGTCATTATAAAATTTCAATACCGAATTGTTATAACTATTTGACATCATGTAAGCTATGACCAAAAACAGAGCCAAAATTCCTGCTGTTATAGAAAATATCCCAAGTTTCATCTACTTTCCTAGTCTTAAAATTTATAAAGTCGTATTATAACTAACATTCTCTAGTTCTATTTATATAAAATATTTTTAAAAACTTTAACGTATTATTTTATTTAAAAATAGTAAAATTGCGCACCAAGATAGAGGATGTAGATGAGAAAAATACTAAGTATTATAGGTTTTTTAGGTATTTTCATGAATTTAGCAAATGCTAGTGCAACAGCGAGTCACACAGCATTTTATGCTGAACCTAAGGTTGTTTATACATTTGGAGAAACAGTACGTCATGAACACGCTAACCTTAAAGGTGATCATGGATACGGAATAGGCTTTGATATAGGTTATCTATTTACAAAACATTTTGGTCTTGAAATAGACGGAACATATTCAAGGTCAAAAGTAAAAGAGAGAAACTTACACGGTGTACTTCAAGAAGAGGACACGGCATCATTTTATTCATACGGTATCAACTCTGTTTTCACCTATCCAATGTCTAAACATTTTATTTTACTTGGTAAGTTAGGATATATGGCAGAGCATGAGGACTTAGGAAGTTTAAATATTGAAGGAACTGAACATGGAGCTGCCTGGGCTTTTGGATTAGAATATGAAGTGAACGAACATATAGAGATCTCTTGTGAGTATGAGGATGCGAACATAGACAGTGTTCGAGGAGCAAGCTTACAATTAGGATTGATTTACAAGTTTTTCTAAAACTTGTAAATTGCTCAATCAACTATTTTTTTTCCACTCGTTAAACGGATAGGGTTTTACCTCTGAATTAAACGTTACATACTGCAAAATATCATACACGTAGATATTTATCTCCGCACTAAATTTTTTGAGCCTCAAGTTAATATCATTTCTAATAAAAGTATGCACAATCTGAAAGATAACTATTGCACTGAGTACAATTTCTGCAATTGAATACAAAATTGCAAAGAGTACAATATATCCTGTGCGGATGAATTTCTCTTTAGTTGGTTGCGTCGGCTCCATTATCGCTCCTTAGATAAATTTTACGACAATTATATAGAAAGAAAATTACATTCTACCTTCTGCAGACAAATTTTCCTAAAGTTTTAGAACCCTTTTCATCCTTGACATAGATAAACATCTCGTTTGATTCTCCAAAACTACTGTGAAAATTGCTCTTTACCACCATACAAACATACTTTGCAATTGAATCACGATTGTTGCCGTTATCCGATACGGAAGTATTTAAAACAAGTTTTCCATCATGAGCTTCACTCCAACCTGCGTCTAAAATAATTCGTTCATCTTTTCTCTTCATATGTTGCATTAATTCAACTCTGACTTTTTTTGTTTCTGTACTGATATGCTTTACTGCACTTTTTTTATTCTCTTTCCAAACCGAGTATGATAGGATACCTACTATGACTAAGACAAATAATCCAATTAAAAAAATAATTTTTTTAGAAAAAGCTTGTTTTTGACTTTCCATGTACTGGTGCCTTAATAAGTTTTAACTCTTAAATCTTTTTTACAAACGCTGCGGTAACTTGCAATGCCCCAAATCCACTAATATGACAATCGATATTATGATCAGGTTTATCTAGCAGTTTTATATTTTTAATTTTTGTTCCAACTTTAATATTAGAAGATGCACCTTTTACTTTCAAATCTTTTATAACGGTCACGCTATCTCCGTCTTGCAAGACATTTCCGTTTGCATCCCTGATTACAAAACCCTCATCTTCTTCAGACGTCAGATCATCTTTTGACCACTCATGAGCACATTCTGGACATACAATTAAAAACCCGTCCTCATAGGTATAGCTACTATTGCACTTTGGACAATTCGGTAATTGCAAATATCACCCCTTTATCTATTAATCAAAATCTAAATTCTACCTTGCTTTACTAAGGACAACACCATGGCTAATGAATAACCGTCGTTTTCATAACCGTCCTCTTGACAGCTCTCGCACTTGTCTCCCATAGGACACTCATTGTTATTCATAAGCTCATCAAGAGTTGTAAAATTGTGTGTTTTAATACAAGTTGCAATATCTTTCATATTAAGATCATTGCAAATACATATTTCTCTCTCTAAATCAAACATGACATCTTCCAGTTTCAAATGTCGGTATTATCTCAAAAAAAAGAGTATTATGCAAACTATAAGTATTTAACTATTTTTTGACATTTTTAATGCCTCAAATATAGTAAGCAGATAATTTGGATCATTTTTCAGATGCCAAAGTCTAAATTTCTCTCTTTTTGAATCCAAAAGATTTTTTGGCATATTCCAAAAGCCCATCGTATAATCATTAAAAATACGATCTTTTACTTTCATCTGTGAAACTAATTGCACGTCAAAATGACGTTTATCTTTTTTAATACTTTTGAAATGTTTTTTAACTATATCCTCAGGTCCCTCTATAAACTGAGCAAAATCATCCCCTCCATAGATTAAAAAACTCGTAATGGCACGTTTGGCATTATTGATTTTTGCATTTTTTACTATCTGTGCGAGATCTTCGGGTTTAAACTCCTCAGCTACTTTACTGACATAAATCAATCTGTAAATTCCCTCAAATGTCTCATTTTCTATATCAGATTGTTTAGAAATAATTTCAAAAAGATTTTTAATATCTAGAGGTTTATGAAAATAGTAGCCTTGAATATATTCAGCCTGTAAACTCTGCAGTTCAAAAAGTTGATCTCTATTTTCTACACCTTCAGCGATAATTTTTTTGCTCAAAGCCTTTGACATTTTTACAATCGCTTTTACGATTGATCTGCTCTCCTGATCTCTGCCAAGACCGTCAATAAAAGCCTTGTCTATTTTAATTTTTGCAATAGGAAGTTTCATTAATTGCAATAGCGAAGAGTAACCGGTACCAAAATCATCAACTGCTACGTTAAAACCCTTTTTTGCAAATTTATTTAATACGTCTAAGCTCATATTTGTATCATTCATAATAGATGTTTCAGTTATTTCAAGAACTAAATTTACAGGATTTATCTCATATAGTTCAATAATTTTCATAAAATCTTCATACAATTTCTCATCTAACTGTACAGTTGATACATTCACTGATATATAGGGGGTATTTTTAGGATAGAGCATCTGTAAGGTTTGCATATTTTTACATACCTCTTCAAAGACCCATTTTCCTATTGGGATGATACTTCCGTTCTTTTCAGCGACCTTGATAAACTCATCGGGAGATACAACACCTAAACTCTTTGAGTTCCAACGTAGCAGTGCCTCTGCACCCCTTATTTTTCCTGTTTCAGCCGCGACTATCGGTTGGTAAACGAGTCTAAATTCTCCCTTTTTCTGCGCACTTCTTAAACCGCTAGAAATTTCCAACTCTCTTTTTGCATACTCATGAAGTGTCTCTGAAAAGAGATTCCAATTATCCCTTCCATGTCTTTTTGATAGATACATAGCAGCATCTGAATCTCTTAACATATCTGCAGCTACGTGTGTATTGCCATGACCTATTGCAACACCGATACTGGCGGTAGTGTACACCTCTTGATTATTTATAAAAATAGGTTCACGCATATTTTCATTGATATTTTGTGCAAGTTTAGAAATTGTTTGAGTATCGTCAAATTTTTCACTTACGATGACAAACTCATCACCGCCAATTCTTCCTATAATATCACCTGCTCCAACAACTTTGGTAAGAGTTTTTCCAACATTTACGAGAATCTCGTCTCCGGCTTCATGACCGAAAGTATCGTTGATCAATTTAAAGTTATCTATATCTATAAAGAGTACCGCAACGTTATTTCCATTTAATTTTGAACGCTCTAACGCATTGCTCAGTCGCTCGGTAATTAACTTTCTATTGGCTAGAGAGGTAAGTGTATCATGAGTTGCCTGCCATTGCAGTCTCTCTTCATGTGCTTTGTTCTTTGTTATATCTATCAATGTGGCGACTAAAAGATCTTTTCCATCTACGTTGGATTTAAGTATACTTGCCTCGGCACTAAAATAGGTTCCATCCTTTTTATATCCCGTCACTTCAGACCTTTGACCCATCTTTAATGTCTGTAAATTTGAGGCGACAAAATCATTGAGATGTTTTTTATGTTTTTCTCTTAGATGAGGAGGTATCAGCATATGCACGGGAAGTCCGATAAGTTCATCGTAGCTATATCCAAACATCTCCAGGAGAACCGAGTTTGCATCTAAAATAATACCCTCGTAATCCGCCGATAGGATTGCCACATCCACCATATCAAACATATTATTCATAAGTAAACTACCGGTGCTTTTTGCCGTTTTAACAACATTTGAAGCACTATCATTTAATCTCTTTAGAACATCTGTTTGATATCTTTTAGGCAATTTAGGAGGAAGAAGTCCAAAAGTTTCAACGATACTAAAAGTACCGTCCCTATCACATTCTACAAGATAGGTATTAACGTATGCGTGATGCGTTTTTGAATCCATCTGTACAGTTCCTTGAGGACCGACCACTTCTATATCTTCTAAAGCTTTTATTAAAGCATCTGCATCCGTACTATTTGCACTATTTGCTGCTTTTGCAAATGCTTTTACACAAAGATATGCGCCCTCACCGAAATTTGTCAAGACACCGTTTCCTTCAGGCCACACACCCTCAACACCATCCATTTGAAGGAGGCGTTGTTTATATTTTTCATTCTCCTCATTTTTGATACTCATAAAATAGGTATTAGATGAGAAGAGTCCGCTTCTGACTTCTGGATCAAGCAATGAAACCATTGCTTCATCATAGTGTCCCATAACGACCGCCATCTTTCTTTTTAATCCATAATCCTCAAAGGCATTAAGCAGATTTATCTGATCTTGCCCTGCAAAATAGGGAACAAATACATCAGCCCCAGATTTTGAAACTTTATCCATAAGAGTATTGATCTCATCTTCACTTGTTCCGATAGAGAGATACTCCTCTCCTACAATCTCTCCTCCTATAGCGTTTAAAACATTTTTTGCTGCATCTATACTACCTCGTGGCCACTCATAGTTATTTCCGGCAAAAAACATTTTGACCCCAAATCTTTTTGCCATGTAAGGTATCATCTTGTCAATCTGCTGATTTGGAAGTGCTGCAAAATGAAAAAAGTAGGGACTTTTAATCCCCCCTTCATAAAAAGAGAAGTTAAGCTGTGGAATTTTCCGTACGTCACTTACGAGGTTAGAGACAGAAATACGCGAATTAGAAAGAAGGTTTCCAATGATAGCGCAGCATTTTTCTTCATCTATAAGTTTAAAAGCGGCAGGAACGGCAGTTTCTGGAAGACTTCCATCATCTTCAATGACCAACTCCAGTTTTTTACCTAAGACACCGCCCTCACTATTGACTTCATCTACGGCAATTTGAGCTGCATTGGATATCTCTTTCCCGTACAATGAGACTATTCCGCTTAGAGGCGATAAAAGTCCAAGTTTTATTGTTTCCATTCACTTCCCTAAATAGAAAATGATATCTTGTTGGTTTGTTTATAAAAATCAACAAGACAACACTATTTAAGGAAATATAACAATATTGTTATTAGATTAAGTGTTACTTATCTCATTATTTATAAAATTTAAGCAAAAATGGACAATAATAGATAAACATAAAGAGGAGCTGTTTTAAAATTATAATAATTCAATGAGATTAAAGTCGGCTATTTTGATCAATCATCCAAACTTAATTTAAATAACCGATACTCGTATCACAAGATTGTTTAGCAATTGGTGGTTAAGATAGTGGTGCTATATTCTGCTAAATTCGACTTTATATTATGCCCTCAAGCCTTAACATTATATATACTAGGCTATTGAGGCAAGCTCTTTTTGCAGCATCATTTTAATGAGAGATTGATATGGAATATCCATTGCGTTAGCCTTAACCTTTAAACTCTCTAGCATGTCTACCGGAAGCCTTAAAGAGATAGTTTTAGTGCTCTTTTTTAAATTAGTAAATTTAACACTTTTTGCTTCATTCCAATTCACATAATCAGTACTATCACTTTTATTCCAAAATTCTTGCTCTTCCTTTTCTGTTTTAAAACTGGGTATCTTCTTTAAATCTTTCATATATTCTCCTCTCTTTTTTATTCATAATTCTTGCGCTTATAACTCTAATTTTATCTTCTCTTTTTGTAAACACTACAAACAGCTTTGTACCTTCATTTGTAATACCAAGCGCAAAACATCTACATTCGTTTTGAGAATGTTTTGTATCCTCGACTACAAGTAAAGGTTCATTGAAAAAAAGCTCCTCAATAAGCTGCCACTTAAGGTTGTGTTTCACTTCATTTTTGATTATATTACCATTATCCCAATCAAATCCAACAATATTTTCAATATCTAGACAATCAAAATTCAATAAACTTCCTATAGACATATGTATATTATCATTATATACATTATTTCTAATGAATTACTTAAAATATAATTACAAAAATATGTGTAGTTTTATCTATACAATGCAAAGAAAACCAATATCTAAATATCTATATATTCATAATAGTTTCTACAGCACAAATAAAAACCAATAGATCATACCGCCTGTCACAGATGTTAACGTTAGTCCTGAAAATACAAAATAGCCCATCTTTTTATGAGAAGGCAAAATCTCCTCTTTATCAACCACATAACGCCGAATTGAACCATACAAGAGTGCTATCCATAATACAAGACTCGTCAATGCAATCAAAATATGAACAACTAAAAACGATATCATGAAGGTATAATCTAATGCACTGTTGAGCATGAAATCATTGAAGTTGCTATCAACTCGAACACCCACCTCAAATATAGCAACGACGAAAAGTGAAACTACGAATAAAACAGTTTGCATCTTAAAGTGTGCACTATATTTTCTCTTTTTTGCCAATGTAATCGCATACCATAGAAGAAAAGGAAACAGCGCAAAATAAAGAGCTGCTATATCCATATACATCGGCGCATTTGTACCTAAAAAACCTTCTGAAAACATTCTTATCCTTTATAATAAGGAAATTATAGAGAAATTTGTGGGTTTTACAAAACCCAAGCAAATTGCTTGGGGATGGGTTTACAACAACTTAAAGGAGAAGTGAGATAGTCTAAAGTTAGTAAGGGGATCTAACTTTGTACTAATAGAATTATCGGCTAGAGAGTTTAACCGATTGGTAATATATGGTTAACATAAAACCAATAGAGTGTCTATTATACTCAATCAACTTCCCCAATGGGAAGCTGATAATCTATTTCCACCCTTTTTTTACAATCTCAGTAGATTGTTTGTAAGGATATTTTTCAAGAAGGTCTCTTAATGAAAGTTTTTGATCACCCTCTCTCATGTAGTGAATAAGTGTAACTGATGCCCAATAGTCATCTGCATACTGTGTACCTTCAAGTTGAACAGGTACACCGTTTTTGTTTACCGTGTGACATGCGACACAAGTAACAGGACCCGCATACTCACCGTCCGGGCTGTATTGAAGTGCTTGATCATGAGTTGTCGTATCAGGACCGTCAGGTCTTACAGGATACATTCCGTGAGCAGATTCATGACAACTTTGACAAGCCAACTTACCGTGAGCTTTTGAATATCTAAAGAGTGAATGTTTATTTGGTTGATCTATTGGGAAATATTTTCCACCTTCAGCTTCAACAAACGGAGCTAAGTGACAATCCGCACATTGAGGTTCACTTGCAGCCAACCACCAATCAGATCCGCCTGATGCAACGTTATATGGAACATTTCCACCTTTAGGATGGTTCCAAGATTTTAAATCTAACTTACCGTCTTTACCTACATTTTTAACCATCACTGCAGGTTCATGTTCTGTGTAGTATGCTCCCAAAGGATTACCTTTTGCCTTTGTTTTAGGATCCGCATAGTAATCTTTAAATTTCTTTTCATCTCCACCTGCAATAGCTTGTACAATCTCTTTTAAAGTTTTATTTCTAAGTGTTTTACCCTCTTGAGTCTGTACAATTTTTAGATCATCTGCTTTATATAAAGCTTGAGATAAGTGGTTATGACAGTTTGTACAATACAATCCTCTCATCTCTTTTATAGGATTACCCTTCTCATCTTTCATACTTACTTCATTCAAGTAGAACTTACCGACTTCATTGAGGAAAAAAGGTGGTTTAGCATTTGGATTAGTATGTGCATCTCTTCTAAGATAACATCCAGCACCGCCAACTCTTAAATCACCTTCTGTAAATGCCGGTGCACCATACTCATTTGCAACTTTAAATGGATTATCGTTATTATTTAAGTTAGGATCTGTCCAGTGTGTCGGGTGACATGTTTGACATGATTGACTTCTATCTGCACCATCAGGTAGTGGAACAGCATTGAGGTGAAATCCATGAATTGCCTCAGTCATAGGTTTCGCTTTTACCGCTTTATAACCGGTAACTCCGCGTCTAGGCTCTTTTAAGTTTCCAGATACGTTATCACCATGACAATCTGCACAGTTAACCGCACCGATTTTACCTAATCTATTCGTTGATGATTTTGGATTATAATCACTTAAGAAATTTGTCCCGTGATGTTTATCATGGAGATCAAGGATATTGATAGAACCTTCACTTAATCTCGCCATATACTCACTAATGTCAGGAAAGTTTTTCACCCAATAATCATACTCTTGATCACCAGCTTTCAACCCTTCATCTCTTGACATTTTTGCAGCAACTCCCTCTCTTGAGTGACAGCTATAACAGTTAGGTATATCAACTGGACTTGTTCCGAAGTATTCAACAATTTTTCCATCTTTACTAACAAGAGGTTTTCCAGATTTGTCATGAAGTTGAACAACTGACTTTTGAAACGGCTGAAAATCTTTTTCTGTTACCGTTCTTAGAGATTTAATCCTCGTGCTATCAAGAAATGCAGTCATAGGTAAACCAAGCGCATCCCATACATGTGAAGCAGTAAGTACTAAAGGAACATCAGTAACAGGAGGTACTAGCGTATCTGTCAATACAATGTTGCCACCGTACTTTCCAGCATATTCCAAATATCCACCTGCCATATGTTGTCCCGTCGGACCACTATCTATATTTACTTTAATATGCTCACCTACATACAATCTTTTCTTCTTATCGGCATTCTTTGGCACCGTTCCTTCAAGATCCTTATAGATAAATAGGTGTTTCCAAACATAGTTCGCAAGGTTTTCACCCGGACCATCCATTCTACCGTCACCGTCAACATCTTTCAGTACGTTCCAGTACTTCATTTTGTTACCTTCACTGTAACTATTGTCTTTAGTGTAATAAAAAAGTTTCACGTCATCTTGAGTTAGATTCTGAGGAAGTCCCCCATCTTTTCCGGTCTTTACCGCTTGTGACTGGATAGAGTTGTATGGAGGAATAACACAACAGTAACTCATATCAAATCCAACACAATGCATTCCAAGTTCATAATTAACAAACGCAGCATATTCATTAATTGGATTATATGCCTTAATCTTTTTTCCCTTTGCATTAATCTTTACACTGTCTAATTTATCCAAACTAAACGGTGGTGTCTTATCGTACGCAAGTGCGATAGACGAAGATAGAGCCAGAGTACCTAAACCTAAAAGCACCTTATTGAACCACCCCATAATGTCTCCTTCTTAAAAAAAAAATTTAATAACAAACAAAAGGATAGCATTAATAAACTTATATAAATATTCATTTTAAATTATTTTTATTTTATTATTATTGTGTAATTTATTACAAGAAATTATATGATTTAATTATAAGTTAATGAATATATTTAATGATTTCATCTAATTTTCATATTTTGCACTGACGAACTAGCCACCTAAGTTTTTATTGATAAAGAAACGAGCTAGCTTGAAGTTCAACCACGCTTCACTTTTAGCATGAGCTTTAGAACGTCTAACAAGATAAGCTATTTTATCTCTAAGTTGAGAATTGAGATTTTCAATCCTATTAGTCATCGCTCCTTTTTCTTGAATAGCTGCATTACCATAGATTTTATCATATGAGAAAGCCTCATCACAAAAAAAATATTCAACTTTGGGAAGATCCAAATCAAATTCAAAAAGTTCACTAGATGTTCTTCGTTCGCTCAATCTGTGAAAATAGAACGGTTTGCCTCTTTTTGTATAAGCCATTGCTGTCCAAACATAGTTCTTATTGCTTTTCTTCCCTACAAAGGTGAATAGTACATCCATAACACTATATACGAAAGGAAAAGCCTCTTTAATACGTGTAATGCTATCTTTATAAATTTCAGTAGTTGATACTATCTTTTGTTTAAGTGCCATTGTACGGTTTTTAGATGGACTCCGAGGACTCTGGCAATTTTTCGTTGTTCTCCTTTTTCATCATACATTCGTTCAATAAGTTCAACTTTCTCTTCACTTAATCTTTGATACTTCTCTTGTCCTGTAAAATAACATCCACAATCATTACAACGATATCTTTGTACCTTACCTGTGACTAACTTTTTAAACCCTGATTTCACTATTTGTTTTGATAAGCACTTTTTACATTCCATGTAATGCTTCAAGCAAATTGTATACCTATTCCGTCAGTACACATATTTTCATGAAAGGACAGATAAAAAAAATTTGTTACTATACTACTTTTATTGACATAAGAATTTAACTAATTACGGAGACTACAACTTGGAAACTTTAACTTATAATGAACTCGGCCTTTTGATAATTGCCGGATTCTTTTTCATCGCTCTTATAGCAACTAGATACATGCGTTTTGAAAACGTAGCAAAATATCTCTGCCTGTCCATATTTGCTATGCTTGTAGTCTACTACGGGTGGGACACGATGGCAACTACTATACTAGCTTTTGTTTTTACATTTGTCATACTCTATCCAATCTTACTTCTTATCGGTGGAGTTGATATGAAAAGTAAATATCTTTAAATTTACCTACTTGTATCCATTTCGTAATCTCTGCTTGATACAATTTTTTTGAAGTTTCACTCATAGCAATGTGTGTGATAACCCAACTTTGAGACATTTGTAGTCTAATTATGGGCTTAGGCTAAATCTTATCTACTACCTTGATTACTCCCTCCACGTCTCTCTCGTCCCGTTGGAGGGGTACTGTCCGCATAGATAGTCTTAATCAATCCAATAAGTGCCACTTTTAATTCAGTCTTATTAGATGAAGTGTCTACAATAGTATTGATCAGTTTGATTGCATTATCATACTTCATGACTGAACCTCATTTATAATTTACCTTAATATCGACAAATTATCTATTTCTATTTAAAATGCAGGCAATAATCTAAACAAATAATTGTAATTTTTTCGTAATAAAAAACTTTTTTTATTGAAAAATGATTATTTTTATTGTACAGTACTAAATGTAATAAAAATGTTGAAAAAATAAGAAAGGATTCTTATGGAACTTTTAAAAAAGTTATTTAACAAAACTGTCGAGGAAGTACAAATTTCCGAACCGTCTTATGTTGCAGTCGATAAAAACTGTAGTACTTGTAACTTTTTCAAATACATAATCGATCCAGACGGATTTCCATTTTTAGCGTTTAAATGTAATGTCAATCACAACTTCGTTGAGCCTAAAGCACCCAGTTGTAGGAAGTGGGATCATACTTAAGCAGCAAACTATTAACATTATCCTTTAGCTTTTTCACTACGTCGGTCTTTCGGAAATGGACTTTAAAATAAAAAAGCTTTTCTAAAAGAGAAGTAGTGCCAAACCGAGAACAAATATTATAGTTAGTGAAAGATATTCAAGAATACGTTTAAGACGAGGTCGCTCGGTAAGTCCTTTCTTACGTATTGTTACACTGATTATAGCGGAGAGAAAAATAATAGTGCTCATCCCTAGACTCATAAGTAGTGCCGAGAAGATACCGACTGTGTAAAGCTCCAATGAAAATGCAAAAATAAAGAGGGTAACGGTACCGGGGCATGGGATAATTCCAGCTGAAAAAATCAATGCCAAATCAGCCTGATTATCAACTTTACATGCATTACAGCCACAACTTGATTCATGTGCTGTTGTACTAAATACAAAATTATTTGAATGTAATTTTCTCTTTTTATCTGCTTGAAATTTTTTAATAAATAGATGTATCGCAATTATTATTATGATAATTGCAGAAATTTTTGTTGTATAGAAAACGGCATTATCAAGAACTTGGGCAAGAAAATTTGTAATCACATAATAGACTACCAATGTAAGAATGAAAGCAGAAAATGTATGTACAACCCCGATCATGGCTGAAACCCTCAGTGCTTTCGAGTAAGACCTTTCATGACTAAGAAAATAGCTGCTTACAAGAGTTTTACCGTGCCCTGGTCCCATTGCATGAACAATACCGTAAACGTAGGCAAAGAGAAGAAGCATAAAATATGATAGGGTTGATGAACCCTCTTTTATATCTTTTAGCAATGACTTCAATTTTGCTATGCTTTGTTCGAGAAAAGTTTCTTTTTGAGATAGCTCTTTTTCAGGTGTTGCTAACTTTTTTGATGTTGTAGTTTTAGGAAGTGACTCTTTTTCAAGGGAAGAGGTTTCATTTGATGCATCAACTATTTCAATAGTAGCAACGTGCAAATAAAGGTTGTGTATAGCTTTAAGATGTTTACTTACTAATTTGAATTCTTTGACAACAAAGCTGAAATAATTCTCTTCATCTTCACAAACAAATTTTAGAATATCTTTTTTGAAAACCGGATAGTCGGTTATAGCGTTAAAAGTGAAATAGAGCATTGAATCTCTAATTTCAATTTGTGGGTTTTCAAAACGTAAAGGAATGGCTTCTTCATTCTCGTTGTGAATAAGGGTTGTTTTCATTAAAAAGTTACGCGGTTTGAAGTAATCGAGTTTTATATTTAGTATCTCTTTTAGCTCAGATTCATCGAATTTCTTATTTCTATTTTTGTCAAATTGCAGCATTAGCTCTTCTGTATATATATCAGAAAATTTCCACTCTACATCTATTTGATTGAGTTTGCCAACATCTTCATTTACATGTAGTGATACTTCGACCGTTGGAGTCATCAACATACAAGTAGCACAAGCATACAACATTGAGAAGTAAGAAAGTGCTAAAAAAAGAAATATTTGTTTCATTCATAATAATATAGCGTAAATGCAATTAATGAGCCAACCTCTTACGAGTAGATTGATGAAATGGGAATAAGCTTTCTTTTACTGTGATCCGCCTTACTTTGGAACGGAGAAATACTATAAGAGCACCAGAGGTTTTGGTAAAGATGAGCATATCTTACTTCGTGATACTTTATCTTATATCCGGGGAAAGTTTTTGCTGAGCTCAACGATGATCCGTTCATTAGAGAGCTATACAAAGAGTTCAATATCGTTTCAATGAAAAAGATAGAGTATACGCTTGGTACTAATGTTCATGCACAGCAGAAAAGAGTTAGTGAGATTTTTATATCGAACTATTGAAATTCGGTATAAGATTGTTTATAGAACTTCTTCTACTTGATAAATATAATATTCTAAAGATGTAATTGTAGATCTTTGAAAAAATGTATTTGAGTGATCGTAATCAGCCCATACTCTTAAATCTTTTAATATTTCGATAACAGGTAATAATTCTTGATGCTTAACTTCTGTACTGTTTCTTAAGGCTTCAATTAAATCTTTATGTTTTTTGCCTTGAGGAGAATTTCTCAGACGTGGAAAGTCTTCTAGCCCTTTATGAAAACATGCATAATACAGTCTACTCAAAACTATTCTTGCTTTAGCATAAGTCCCAAGTGAATATTCACCACATTTTAATTCAGTAGCATTAATGCAAGTTGCAAAATCTTTAAACACATCAGTCAGAGTATTTGTATGTACTGGCATAATTTATAGAAAAGCAACTCTTCCAAAATGTGAATCATTACCAAACTTATCTTGGGCTACAATATTCATTTTTTTCTGCAATGCAAGTGCCTGTTCAAATTCTTCTTTTTCGCATAAATCTTGAAATTTTTTACAAGTTACAAACAATGTAACTTTTTCGTCTAAATCTTTATTTGGTATAAAATAATTATCAATATTTAACTTTAATGAATCGTTTATTGTTTTTATTATCTCAGAGGCTTTAACAGTATGAACATCGACATCATATGGAGAGACTAAACCATCATTAGTGAAACTATTTGCCACAAAGGTTTGGTTTACACCAGTATGTTCATACTCTGAACTTATTTCTTCCTCCACGCACATTTGTAGAGAATCCATACCTACTGTGTATAATGAAGCAACAACTACCAAACTACCTATAGTATTTGAAACAGTTTTACATTTATCAACATTTTCCATTGTATTTTCCAGTTAAAATATATCTTGAGTAAGCTTAGTTTCTATATCGTCAATATTTAAAATATTAGCAGATATATTATTATCACTATTATTGTATAATTCTCTATTGTTAATTTCTCTTACATAAGTTTCAATATATCCAATAAAATTCTCTTGTCTGTTCTTATTTAATGGGGGATAAACATTTGTAAGACCATAAGCTTTCATAAAAATTTTCTCGGTACTAATAAAATAATCACCTTCTGTTATTACGATTTTTTCCCTTTTTTCATCTAAGTTATTTTCAGTATCAAATATTGTTACATTATCAACATTATTTTCAACATTTTCAGCCACTAGTGTCACTGCTTCGTATAGAATATTAATATTTCTTGTATTGTTTAATACTAATTCTTTAATACTATTTGACATATTTATAAAATTTCTGATAGTTGCATTTAAGTTTATAGTTATAGCAGTGTTATAATCGATAAAAAACAAAATTCTTAATTGGCTAATTTGAATACTTATAATACTATTTTCTGTTTCTACTCTGTATACCAACCTAGGCATTTCAGGTTCAACATTATCAGGTACAGGTGCAAATGGCAAAACGTTAAGTGTATGACTTTCCAGTGCAAAAAACTCTCTAAGTGCATCTTCAATATCATATGAATATCTCTTAATATCTTTGCTATAGTTTATGACACTATTTAAGTTTAATTTTTTCAACTTCATGTGAACCACCTTTGGAAGATGTAATTATAGTATATATATTTTATAAAAACTTTACTTTTAACCTAAAAATCAATGATGAAATCAAATAATCCAGATTTTAGTTAGATCTCTACCTCGGATCATAACTTAGAAGTATAATATCATTTATAACACAATACAAATATAAATACAAGCATCATTTAGATGGAATTACTATCCTTTAAAATCGTATATATAAAGCTCAGATTAGCGAAATTCACGAGGTACTTACATTCTTGTTGATAAAAACTCATGTTTTTGTTGAATCTGTACAAGAATTGGCGATAGTATGGCATTAGATTAACTTGGATGGTAAATGTCTATTTAGAGGCTTAATTTAGGGTTTTATTAGACTTTATTGGATTGCTTTAGATTAGTGAGTGGTGGTTCTGAGTCTCTCGGAAAAATGCAATTAAAAGCCTAAACTTAGGGATTTAATATTATTTAAAAAGAAATGACGTAACATAAAACGTAACATAAAAGAAAAGCACTTACCCATTTCAAAACTATTTCTTTAAAAAGATGGATAGCAGCAATAAGCAACCCATTAGACGGATGAGTTGGTTATTGCACCGAAATAATAACATACTTTTTAATATTTTTAGATATTTTTCAATTCCGATAGATACCCCAAGAAGAACACTTGGGCTATTAAAGGATGTAAACTTAAGGGAAAAATGAGTTAGCCAAAAGTTAGTAAGGGGTTTCTAACTTTGTACTGATAGAATTATCGACTATTAATTTAAACCGATTGGTGATGCTTGGTAAATATACATCTTATTTCCTTAATATCGCTTCCCTAAGTGGATAATATTGATTTCTGCTAAAATATTGAATATCACCAATAACGTATTTTTTATTAATAATTTTAACGTCATTATTTTTCAACCCATCAAATATTAAATATGCTTTTGACTTATCGTTCCAAATAACTTTTGCTTTTGACAAACAATATTCTTTACTCTTATCGTTAGCATTTCTTATACTAAATACCTCTTTACATACTTCTTCTATTTGTAAGGATTTTACATAATCATTTTCAATTCTTACAGAAGCAATGAACTCTCCACCAATTGAAAATTGGCTAAAAGAAAAATTTCGTATATCACTAAAAACATTAGCTAATGTTGTGAATATCAACAAAACAATTAGTATATAATATTTCAAAATTATCAAAAATGAATTATCTATCTTGTGTTTGTTTATATACAAATATTGGTTGGCATAAGAATTGTTTTTGTCTATTTTTCTTTTTAAAAATACAAATAAGAAAAAACTTACTGCAGGCATCATAAAAGTAAAAAACGTTTCAATTAAATTTTCTATGAGAAACATTTCATTAAATCTATCAAAATGACTTTCAGTCATAAGTGCAATATAAAAATAAAGAAAAATCAATGCATTTATTGCTACCATACCAAAGCTTTTAATATTAAAAATATTTATATTTTTTCTTTTTAAAATTAAATTTTTTCCATACTCAATTAAAAGAGGACTGACAAGATACAAAACAGTTATGATCAAGTATAATCTTTGAATATTTGTATAAGAAGATACGAAGATTATTAAAATTACATACATAATAAAAGTAAAAGTATAAATACTAGAATCAATATAATCAAATTTATATACTCTGTCAATTTCATTCAAAAACCATATTTGTATAACAAGGTACGCAATGAATAGAGCAGCATAAAAAATCAATAATGTTATAGTAATTAAAACAAATCCTAAACTAAAATTTATATCTAAAGTAAAAATATTGAGCTTATATGAATATAAATAATGTAGCAAAATGAATAATGAGAATGAAGAAACCCATTTAGTAAATATTACATAGTTATTTTTTATATCTTCTTCTATTTTTTCAATAGTATTCTTGAATGTATTTTTAGACATTTTATTCTCCTGAACCCTCAGCTCTAAATCGTCCGTATTATTTAAATATTTATTGTAATTTTTATTTAAAACTTTCACAATTAAAGGTTCTTCTAATCTTGCTATGTCAACGAGCAAGGACTATTAAATATACGTTCAGCTGCTACTTTAGAAACTTCATACTTTTCAGAAGTTACAGGGTACTTCTTTTTTTATATCTACCCAAACTTTCTAGTAACAGCACTAGCGATCACTCTATTAATTCCGAACATTCTCACAATAAAGTAGCCTAATCCGTCGTTCCAATCATCAATAGCCCCGCCTTTATGCTCCGTGAACTTTTCAGGCTCTCCCCTTTCGGTATAGGCTTGCGTTTGCAGTGAGTAGATCAGTTTTTCTACTATGTCGTTAATATAAAGTCTGCCTTGTGCAAACATTCTATTCACTGAGTTAACGCGGTCACGTATCGCGCCGTTTGCTGCGGGTGCGTTTATTTCAAAGCCCGCCTCACGTAAGATCGTAATGTCTGAGCGACTTGCGTTAGTGCTTCGGGATGAGCCACTAGCATCAGGATAAAGTATAAATGTTTTCTCCTTATATTTTTGACTTAATAGCTGCGTTACGATTGCCTCTGTGTCGTACACGGCAAAACCATCAACCACGTAGGCTTTATCGTCTCTAACGCCACAAATAACGACGGCACACCCGCCTACGTTAAAATCTATCCCCGCGTGTAACACTTCAAAATCATCAATAGTCAGTTTTATAGTGTGCTGCTTGTAGTCGAAATTATGATAGACGATATTCGTATTAAGAACGCCCCATTCTCCTAGCGCATAAATATTGTATTGCTGTATATCGTAGTTCTTAATATCCTCGATCTCTTTTTTGTACTCTTCGTCAATGAAAGCGTTATCTAAATAGGTTGTTTTGTAGATCGATGCGGTAGAGGCGGGATTATCAAAGAAACGTGCCTTTAACCAGTGTAAATGAGATATCGGGTTAAAAGTAATTATGATCTGTTTATAATACGGCGTATGTCCTCTCAAACGACGGTTAAGCTCTGCAATGTCGTTCTCTTCGCATTCGCTCGCCTCTTCAATCCAAATGGAGGTTATGCCCTGAATTGATTTAAGCTTTTCAATATCATCAAGACCGAAAAAAAGAAGTGTTGAGCTAGTCGGCAAGTAGGTAATCGTCATGTCCGACTTATTTATTTTAAAGTCGTCATATCGTCCAGTGTTAGCGATCAAGTCTTTAAAGAGTTGAAACACCGACACTCTTAGAGTCTTTGCAACTTTACGGGCTATTAAAATCTTATGCCCGCTCTCACTCATTATGCGGGTGAGTATCTTTTGCCCCGTAGTCCAACTCTTAGACGACCCCGCACCGCCGTAGGTAATCAGCCATCTGTTTTTATCTAGCCAAAAATCTTTATATGCTTTATTGACTACAAATTGAGGTACGGCACTCATACAAACTTAACCTCTAGCGTGTTATTTGTTTGATGATTTATTGTATTAACCGTGTCACTAAAAAGGTTAAAATGTTTACCCAATAGTTCTAAAGCCTTTATTTTATCGAAACGCTTATATTCGCTAGTGTAAACAATCTCACTTTCTCCTACAACCTCCTTTTTTAATTTAAAGGAGGAAATAGAAGCTGCCGTATCAATATCAAGTTCTTGAATAGATAACAAACTTCCATCTGCTCTATAAAGCTTACGGATATCGCTAAATGCTGTTTTAGCCAATTCCTTTATAACCATATCTGCCGTTACTTCTGTGCGTTCCTGTTGTGCTTTTATTAGCTCAGATAAATAGCTTGAAACACAAGTTTTCCCAAGTAGCTCCGTTCCTATCCTATCGGCAGTTTTTTTACTGTACCCTGCCCTGATAGCTGATTGCGTTGCATTTAGATCAATAAGATACTCTTCGCAAAATCGTTTCTGTTTAGGAGTCATTTATAATGCCTTATTCATCATACAAGTAATCAATTTTAAACTCTTTTTTTATCTTGTTATACTCTTTACGAGTTATGTGTTTATTGATGTAATCTTCAGCCATTCTCATTACCTCTATCGATTTTTTTGTATAAAGTATTTGCTCAATATTGGATTTAATTTCTCTGTCTAATATCCTTTTCCCGTGATAAAGCAAATAAACACTTAATAGCAGTAATTCCACATCACTTGGTGTATCTAGCTCGGTATCTGATTTTTTTTGAGACTTCTTCTTTGGAAAGATGTACTTTATACTACGCCCTATCACTTCTAAATACCGCTCAAGCTCTTTAGCTCTATGATGTATGACCTTATTATCAAGAGTCATCAAAGACAAGTAGCCCTTATCCATTACAACTTCATATTGTGGATGAATACTTGGATGATTAAAACCAGTAGATACAATATCACCTACACTGATAACTACGTTATTTTTATCTTTCAATACTTCATTAATATTTCTTTTCATTTTATGCCTTTTTTCTATTAATTTGCTATCTGTTACATCTATGTAAACCAGCTTTATTTTTATACAATTTTTGAAACCTCCTCTAAGCCCTATAAATACGGACTTTAAAAGGGTTTTTGCTATAATTTTTTACCATGTATTAACGCGCGTGAGAAAAAGAGGCTTTTTCAAAGAGTTCTTGCACTTTTACATTCTCACCCGTCCAGCGTTTTATTACTGTTTGACCTTTCGTACTTATCATTTCATTTATAGCATCTAAAACTACACGATCATTAGTCCAAAATTTTGACTTCAAAGCAAACTCTAACCTCATCATTGGAACTGATAGATTGTCTTTTAGTGCCTTATCATAAGTCATAATTTTAAGTCTAGGATTTTCACGCTCTTTTTGTTTTATCGGCTGATAATACGTTGTTGTCCTGACTTGCTTAGTATGGCGTTTCAAAGAAAGTCTTTTAATTATGCGCGGAGGTATTTTTTCCATATCAATTGCATAATCAACACGACTAATCATAAAACCATCTAATTGCGCCAATATCTCAAACAATGCAGCTTTTTTTTGTATTGCACTATCTGTTAATACGCCGATATCAAAATACTGTTGCATACCGTGTACGGCAACTTCAACAAGACCGCTTTTTTTCCATTCAATAGCTGTAAATGTCTGTCCTCTTTCATGATGAAGAAGATATACGCTTGATGCTCGCTTTACCCTGTTGTAATTTCGACCTGTAACAGACCTATAATGATCTTTCTGTTCATCAGTAGGGTTAATCAAGCCATGCTTTAAAGTTTCTGCGATAACACCGTTTACGTTATCTAATACAAATAATTCAGTACGAAAAGCCATTGAATCAATTATCGCCCTTAACACATTCTTCTCGGAATGTCTTACCTTGTAGACTATAAAGGTATTTATTTGCTTTTTCTAGATTTTCCGCTGTCCTATTTAGCTTACGCTTAAGGTGTCTCCCCTCTTCAGGTGTATTCCACTCTACTAGCTCAATCCCTTGATCTTTGATTTTTCCAAAATATTGATTAGTATTGCTTGCAAATACATCTGAACTTATAAGGGTTTCGCCTTTAATCAATCTCGTTAATATGTTGATGACGTGTGATGTTTTTTTATTCATTGCCGTCACCTAACACTGAACTTGATAATTTCGTGAGGACAAAACTCTTATCAATAAGTTGCATAGCATTATATTTTTCGAGTATCATAAATATAATCTCATAAGTATGAAATTTTTCTATCTCCTCAATTCTCATAAGCTCGCCGATAAGCTGTCTTTTGAAATATTTCTTTGAGGTGTTAAACTTTGCGCCACCATCTACCATATCATCGGTTAAGAGCTTTACAATGCTTTTTAATCGTTTTTCTAGGTTCATAGCTCTACCCCGTCAATAAAAGCATCAAGTTCTATTTTTTTGATAATAGTTACATTGCTACTTAACTTTATTGTTCGAAGCTTGCCTTGCTTGATATACCGCCATAAAGTTGACAACCCAACACCTAAATATTCTGCCGCGTCCTTAGGACGATAGTTAACTGGATTCATTTGTAATCCTTGAATGTGAGATTACTTAGCACTAAGTTAGATTTGTTTAAACGGGAAAATTATTCCATGAAAGCATAAAATGCGGTCGCCCCTTATGACCCCATTTTTTAATTTTAGTGTTTTGCGTTTATGTAAAATTTTGTAATATGTATTTTTTCCTTATTAGTTATAGGGTGTCTTTCAACAATTTTATGAACTTCTACAATATTACCTTTTTTGAAATATTTAATTGGTTCTAGCCCGTTATTCCTCAATATTTTATTTTGCTCTTCTTCGTACATTTTTACAACTTTAGCAGTTATCCTAATCTTACCCCGAAAACCAGTATTATTTTTATAATTATCTATAACTATTGCTTCAATTAAATCATCAATCAAATCATTCTTTATTCTTCTTTGCATCCTTTTTTCATTATCATAATCCGTACCATCTACTAAAACTTCTTCACATCTCATCTTAAAAAAGCATAGATTATCTTTGGGAGATAATGCTGAAATTACAGTTTTTTCTTTTAGCTTATAGGATTTTTTTTTAATTGCAGACATTTTTCTAGTAAACTTTTCTACATCATTTCCAAAATAACGTATTGAATATACTTCATATTGTTTCCTTAATACAATGTTGAAATGAAATGCCAAACTAACTAAATGATAATGTTTCAGATCAAAATCATCAAAATTATATAATTCATAAGTATCTATTATTTCCAATAATTTTGATTTAAAATCATTTGTCAATGTATCAAGTAGATTGTATTGTTTTATTCTAAGGACATCTAAATATCGAACATATGCGATACTACGTTCACCATATTTATCAGCTAATTCTTTACTTTTTTTTAGAGAATATTCATACCATTTATCTAATGAACTAAACCTCACTTTTTACCCCGTCAATAAAGTCAGCCCACCACTGTAATAAATCTCTCATCTGTTCCGTATAGTCTGCTTTATGCGTATAAGCTCTTACGGCTTTACTACCCTCATGATGATCTAAAACTCTCTCTTTGGTCGTAAATTCTGCCTTATGCTCACTTTGATGTGTCTCTACCAAACTTCTAAATGTGCCTCTGAATGAATGTGTAGTCTGTTTTCGTCCTCTTTCTTCATCGTTAAAACCCATTACGCGTAGTGCCTTATTTGCCGTTTCATTGTTAATAGGATTACTCATATTTTTAAAACCATGAAAAACCCATTTGCCCCATCCTGTTATTTCTTTTGTCTCTTGCAATACTTTAATAGTTTGGTGAGGTAGAGGAAGTATAAAGTCAGGTAAATTAGTATCCTTGATTTTCATATTAGCTCTTGGAATAGTAAGCAGTTGATTTTCAAAATCTATCATATCCCATGTAAGTTTTGTTAGGTTATCAGCTCGTAAAGGGATGAGTGAAAGGAACTTTAACATCAATCGAGTAATCGGTTGCCCTGTATAATTATCAATTGCCCTTTGTAGCTCACCTAATACTATCTCATCGGTTATTTTTGCAAAATGCTTTCTACTTGGCTTTGGGATTGCTTTTTTACTAATTTTGGCTGTAACAATATCTTCCAAGTAACCCTTTTCATAAGCATATTGCCAAATATTCCTACAATCACTAAGTAATCGGTATGCCGTTTCTTGCGCCGTTTTTGCTTTTTTTTCTAAAACTTCTAAAAGTTTGTGATGGCTTATTTCTGAAATGTGTATCGATGAAGTAATATTATGGTTTGCATCATATTTTGAAAAGTACGGGAAAACGTCTCTTCTAAACATTTCAAATTTCTTTTTTCTTGTGACCTCAACAATCTTTTGCTTTCGTATCCAATCTTCTACTACTAAATGAAATTGCCCTACATTCTCAATAACTTTAGTTTCTTTTTCTTCTTTAATGGCACTCATCGGGTCAATACTGTTTGAAATTTGTTCACGATACTCAGAACGTAACTTTCTTGCTTGAACTAACGTAACATCAGGGTATATGCCAAAAGACATTTTTCTTCTTTTTTGAAGTGTAGGAGAAATGAATACAAACTCCCATATTTTAGACCCTGTATTCTTTATCAATAAATGCAGTCCGTCACCGTCAGAAAGCGTATATGTCTTATCTTGTGGTTTTGATGCTTTTATCTTTGCATCCGTTAAAGGTGTTACTTTTTTGGGCATTTTGATCTATCTTTATGTTACGTTTTTAGGTGCTATTTACTGCTATTGTACAAAAGGTAACATAAAACGTAACATAAATTCGTAGATTGTATAGTATGGCATTAGATTAACTTGGATGGTAAATGTCTATTTAGAGGCTTAATTTAGGGTTTTAGTAGACTTCATTGGATTGCTTTAGATTAGTGAGTGGTGGGTTCTGAGAGACTCGAACTCTCGACCACGCCGTTATGAGCGGCGTGCTCTAACCAACTGAGCTAAGAACCCTTAAAGAAAAATTAACTGCTAGAGCGCTTTTTTCTGCGGGGCGTATTATACATAAAATTGAATCTGAACGCAAGTAAATTTTCCAAAATTCCAAATAAAATCATAAAATTCACAAAACTACTGCCCCCATAGCTAAACATGGGCAAGGGAACACCCACAACAGGGGCGAGTCCTACGGTCATAGATATATTTACCCCCATGTAGATAAATATCAAAAATGAGATTCCGAGCGTAACTACCCGCAGAAGATAATCTTCCTCAGAGAGAAAGTTGATACTAAAGAGGTGCAAAATGAGAAACGCATACATCATGATGAGTGCGCCGCCTCCGATAAAACCGAAGCGCTCTACTACATAAGCAAAGATAAAATCACTTGAAGCGATAGGCAAGAACTTCATCTGCGTCTGTGTCGCCTCCTCTTTATCTTTACCGGTCATTCCACCCGAACCGATAGCGATGATGGACTGTTGTACGTGGTAACTTGGTTTTTTACTTAAAAAGTCGGCAATTCTCTGTTTTTGATAATCATGCAGCTGTGTATAGAGAAAAGGGGCTGAGAGCAGCAATGCTCCGATAATAGTAAGCCAAATTTTATAATAGACTCCTATCACAAAAAGTACGCCGTACCCTAGAAGCAAAAGTACCAATGCAGTACCTAAATCAGGCTCTTTAGCGATCAAGAAAAATGGAAGCAAGATAAAGAAACTGAGCTTGAAAAACATCTTCCATCTATAGCCGCCAAGAGGTGGAGCATTTCGACTTATGATGTATCCAAGCATTAGTATGAAGGCGGGTTTAATAAATTCAGAGGGCTGTATCGTAAAGTTAGTCATAGGGATTTGCAGCCAACGCTGTGCACCTAACTTTGAGACACCCATAAACTCAACCATGATAAGTAGTATTATAGACATCCAATAGAAAAAAGGGATCATCCACAAAAAGCGTCGTATCGGCATCAAAAAAATGATACTAAAAGCAAGAAATCCCACACCTACATAGATCATATGTTTTTGTGCAAGTGCAGGATGAATTTCGGCGATAAGAGAGCCTGAAAAATAGATTAAAGGCAATATAATAGCCAGTAGTGTAAAGTCAAAATGTGCTAAGATTCGCCTATCAAGTGAAAACATACGCAATTATACAAGAAAATCTAATGAACCGACAAAACTTCGAAGCTACAAGTCCTCAAAGGCTTGACCAGTTTTTATCGCAAATGCTAGATCAACCTAGAAATCAAGTAAGCGCACTAATCAAAGAATCTTATGTACAAGTAGATGACAAGGTTCAAACAAAAACAGGCTTTAAACTAAAATCCAATCAAATGGTTTCCGTTACGTTCCCGCAAATGGAGCAGCAAGAACCTCAAAGAATAGATTTTGATGTAGAGATCATCTATGAAGATGATGATATTTTAGTAGTTAATAAACCCGCAGGGCTTGTCGTTCACCCTGCCCCGAGCGTAAAAGAGCCTACCTTAGTGGACTGGCTTAAACATCACGGCATATCGCTCTCAACACTAAGTGCCAAAGAGCGTCACGGAATAGTGCATAGGCTAGATAAAGGTACAAGCGGTGCATTGGTCGTTGCTAAAAACAATCAAGCGCATGAGCACCTCTCCAAACAGCTTCAAGACAAATCTATGGGACGTTATTATCTAGCGATGATTGATCTAAAACTAAAAGAGAATGTTACGGTTGAAAAACCTATTGCAAGAAATCCAAAAGATAGATTAAAAATGGCAATTGTAAGCGGAGGCAAAGAGGCAAAAACATCTTTTATCTCACTGGCACAAAGCATTGATACGAAAGAGGAGTTAATCGCTTGTAAACTCTATACGGGTAGAACGCATCAGATACGGGTGCATCTTAACTCCATTGGGCGTCACATCGTAGGGGATTATTTATACGGCTTTAAGAGCCAAAAAGATAAAATATTACCTATTTTTTTACACGCTTATATCATGTATCTCATACACCCAAGAACCGGTGAAGAGATGCATTTTATTGCACCGATTAGAGACGATCTAAGCTCGTATTTTGAACAACACTTTGATTTGGAGAATTTACATGCCGTTACTACACCTGATTTTATTGTCCGCTCTTTTACTGCTTAGCGGTTGTCAAAAAGGGGTTAACACTCCTCAACAAGCAAGTCACGACACAACACTTGCAAATCCGACAGATCTGAAGTTTATTGCGGATTTCAATGCTGTAGCATTTGAGTGGGTACCCGTTACCGATAACCGCGTTGTAGGATATGAACTTTTTAGAAGCGATCCTAAAAAAAATGACGGTAAACTCTACCCTGTAGCTAAAATTAAAAATCGACACAGCTCACACTATGTTGATACAAAACTTGCTATGAATACAAAGTACAACTACGCACTCTATAGTCTTCGAGCTGATGGAGTACGCTCAGGGAACAGAGCAACAGCTAACGCATCTACACTGGTTCCACTTGAATCGGTTAGCTACTTTGTCAGTGTGGACAATCTTCCTCGCATTGCAAAACTTATCTGGAGACCGCACACAAATGAGCGTGTAAAAGCTTACAAGTTAGAGAGAAAAGAGATAGCAAAACCTGAATGGAAGAGTATCGCAACCATCGACAATAGACTCCAAGCTGAGTACATTGACAGAGGCTTAACTGACAACAACGTTTACTACTACAGACTTAAAGCAATCACATACGATAATATCGTATCACTTCCTTCTCAAACAGTAACAGTCAGTACAAAACCTCTTCCAAATCCTGTTCAAAACGTTCATGCATCACGTGATCTCTCTAAGCGCATTGAGCTTAGATGGGATAAAAATGCGCAACAAGATATCGTTAGTTACAACATCTATGCAAGTAGCGATAATGACAAGAACTTTAAAAAGATTGCGTCAACACAAGATAATGTTTTTGTAGACAACATCGGAAAAGATGGCGTACAACGCTTCTATAAGGTCACTGCCGTTGAGAAAGATGGTTTAGAGGGTAAAAAAGATGTATTAAGTACTGCGGGAAATACGCTTGTACCGCTAATAAAACCTGCATTTATTGAATCAAATATCGTAAACTCAGAAGCGCGTCTTAGATGGAAAAATAGCGATGCACGAACTGTTAAATATGCCATAATCAAAGTTGCAAAAGAGAATATGTTCAAAAGCAAAATACAAAGAATAAATATCAACTCACTGCGTACAAGTTATACCGATCCACAGATAATTCCAGGTATAACATATGAATACCGTGTTATCGCCATAGATAAGTTTGAGATTGAGTCTGAACCATCGAATGCTATAGAGCTTTTCTTCGCACCTAAAGAGTAGCCATTGCCACACATTCAGTTTACAGAGTATACTCAGCCACAACTTCCTCTCCAAACGGAAGATGTCTTCTTTGAATTTGTAGCGACCAATACAAAGATTCCTTCAGAGAAGCTTATCAGTGTGGTGGTAGATCAAGAACAATTTTTACTGCAACTGAAAAAAAGAGACAACGGCTATCTCATAAAATCTGAAAAGTACACTAGACCTTCTGTCAATGATGTCTTGCAACGCGCTTTGCGTAGATTTGCTAAAGTTACCGATGCAAAGGTGAAATTCTCTAATCTAAGTACAAAAGAGCATCACCATATACAAAATAGTGACTCCATCGTTAAACCTATCGAATACTTTGCGGAAAACTTTCCAAAAGGTAAAGAGATATGGATAGAGGTCGGCTTTGGAAGCGGCAGACACCTTTTACATAAAGCAAAAGAGAACCCCGATATTCTCATGATTGGTATCGAGATACACAAGCCCTCAATCGAGCAAGTTGTAAAACAGGTAAACATACAAAATCTACAGAATGTCCTTCTTTTAGATTATGATGCAAGACTATTTTTGGAGTTTGTTCCTTCAAATGTTGTGGGAAGAATTTTCGTACACTTTCCCGTACCTTGGGATAAAAAACCGCACCGCAGAGTTATCAGCTCAGGTTTTATCGGTGAAAGTATACGTGCCCTGCTTCCTGATGGTGAACTGCATCTAAGGACAGATAGTGACAACTATTTTGAATACTCTTTAAAAACTTTTTTAGATCTAAACAGAGTTGATTTTAGCGTAAGAAAAAATGCAGATATTGAAGTAAAAAGCAAATATGAAGATCGCTGGGTAAAGATGCAAAAAAACATCTACGACATTACCATGAGAGGCGGTGAGACTTCTGAAGAGATTGAAGATATTGAAAAATTTGAGTTTGAAAAGAGAAGCGTAAGCTTTGAAAAGATAGAAAAACTGAACAATCAGACTATAAGATATGAGAACTCCTTTATTCATTTTCAAAACCTCTATATGATTGATAACAAACTGCTCCTTCTCTCACTGACGATGGGAAATTTTGAAAGACCTGAACACATATTTATCATAGCTTCTGAAGAGGGTGCAAAATACTATGCAAACGAACCTGTCAGATCCAAAACAAATCTCTTCTTACACCAACAACTAAAGGCGCATCTTTATGAATAAGGTCATACACGCAAAAGAATTGACCCTCACCTATAACGGGAAAGATAAGATTATAGACAATATAAGCTTCACCGTTCACAGTGCAGAGTTCGTTTTTATAACAGGTGCAAGTGGTAGCGGAAAATCAACTCTTTTAAAATCACTCTATGGCGAGCTTCACCCTGATGGCGGTGATCTTATCGTCGGCGGTGTCGATATGAAAAACATCAGTAGAAAAAAGTTAAACTTCTTAAGACGTCATATCGGTATCGTATTTCAAGACTATAAGCTTATCAAAGAGTGGACAATCGAGAAGAATGTTCAACTTCCACTTATGATAGCCGGCTATTCAAAAGATGTCTGCCAAAGCCAGGTCGATAAACTGCTTAACCATGTAAGACTAAATCATCAACTAGGAAAGTATCCACTAGAGCTTAGCGGGGGTGAACAACAGCGGGTTGCAATGGCAAGAGCATTGGCACACAATCCTATTTTAATCCTTGCAGATGAGCCGACGGGAAATTTGGATGATTATTCAAGTAGACTTATATGGGATCTACTCGTAGGTGCGAAAGAGCAACTGCAATCAACAGTCGTAGTCGTCACGCACCATATCCCCTCCTCTATCAATACAGACTACAAACACTTTCACATTGAAAACGGGACAATCTATGAAGTCACTTAAGAATCATATTTCACTTATCTTAGCACTCTTTGCCATTCTTTTTGCCATACAGATATTTTTTGTCTCTGAGCGTACCGTCGATGCATATGAAGAGAGTCTGCATAACAGCTATTCACTTATCGTACTTTCAAAAACACCACTTGATGAAAATGCCTTTGTTAAACGCTATAAACTCGTCAAGTCAATTGAAAAACTTGATGCAGATAAGATGCTCAATGAATTTAAAGGTGATCTCAGCTCTACAAATTTAGGTTTATTAAAAAGCTCGCTTCCAAAATTTTATAGAATATATTTGACTCACTACCCTTCACCTAAAGAGATAAGTGGATTAAGTTATAAAATCAAATCACAAAAAAATATTGCACGTGTTGAGAGTTTTAGTAAAACACATGACAGAATTCACAGAATGCTCCTACTTCTTAGTCAGGTACACATATTTTTTGCCGTCTCCATCGTAGTAATCGCCGTACTGCTCATTATAAAAGAGATGAGAATTTGGCACTATGAACATCAAAATAGAATGCACATCATGTCACTTTTTGGTTCACCCATTTGGCTAAGAAGTGCCGTTTTATATAAAATGGCGTTTATCGATACCTTTTTTAGTACACTTTTTATTTCTCTCATCTTCTTTGCTTTTGGAGAAAATGAGCAGCTCAACAGCTATTTGGATTCTATCCTAACACATGATGTAACACTGCTACTACCAGAAGACATTCTGAAACTTTTCATAATAGCACTGAGTACTTCTATGCTGCTTGCATCACTTGTAATATTTAGACAAAAAGAGCAAGCGTGATCAAAACTCTTCTACTTTTTCTATTTGTAGTAACTCTTCAAGCGAATATTGAGAAGAAAATTGCAAATATAAATAGTTCTTTGGAGAATTTTGACAAACAGTACAGCTCTGTCAACACGGCGCTTTCCAAAACTGCAAAAGAGATAATGCGCCATGAAAGAAGTCTTGTCCGCCTACAAGATGAAATAAAAAAACTTGGTAACGAACTTGTTGAAAAAGAGAAGACCTATAAAAGCGATAAAAAACTTCTTGAGGATAAGAATGCCGTACAAAAAGATCTTCAAAAGATGCAGGTTGATCTAAAACATAAGCTTGTTTTTACTCTCTCAAAACATGTAACAATTTCACAAATTGTAGATGATGAGGCAGCGATAAGTGAATCAAGCATTATGAGTGAAGAAATAATGAAATCTCTTTTACTAGTTACAAAAAAAGATGTTGCAAAACTACAAAACCAATTGGTTGATACTGAGTCAAAGATAAGTGAATTGCAAAACGGCATTGAACGGTTATCCAATAACATTCTTTCAATTGACAAAAAGCGTCAAAGTGCTGAAGAAAAAGCTGTTGAACAGGTACAACTACTTGCGAAACTAGATAAAAAGAAAAAGGGTCATAGAAAGGCACTTGAGCTTGTCATATCAAAACAGCGTTCAATGAAACAGACTCTTAAAGAGTTAAAGATTATCAAAGAAGAGCAGATTAAAAAGGCTATTAAGAAAGAGAAAGAGAGAAAAAGAAAAGAGCGTGAACGAGAATTGGCAAGAAAAAGTAAAGGAAAAGATACAACGCTTTCTAATGAAAATCTTCCAAAAGTCAAAAAACAAAAGAGCAGTCTTAAAGCAGGAAAAACAATTAAATATAGAGGTAAAAAGACTATAGCACCGCTAAAAAGCTATAAAGTTGTCAAAAAATTTGGAAATTATGTTGATCCCGTCTATAACATCAAAATATTTAATGAATCGGTCTCACTTGAACCTAAAAATAAAGATGCAAAGGTGCGTAACGTACTAAACGGGAAAGTAATCTTGGCAAAGTCAAACCCTATGCTTGATAATGTCATCATTATAGAACATGACGATGAGATGCATACGATCTATGCTAACCTAGATAAAATTGCTCCGACTATAAAAAAGGGAAAACGGGTGAAAAGAGGGGCAGTTATTGGACGTATCAATAAACCGCTCATGTTTGAGGTTACGAAGAAAAATTATCATATAAATCCGTTGCAAATGATACGAAAGAGCATTTAAAGTTTTTAAAAATCCTCACTTTCAAAAGCTTCCAAGTCTCTTTGGTACTCCAACTCATTTTGAATTTTCCAATCCTCTTCAGTCATAAAGTACTCTTTGATCTGCTTGCCCATGTAAGTTTTTGTCTCAACATGAAAAATATAGTAGTATGAAAAGCCAAGAACAACAGCTACACTGAGTGCCACTACAACCTTTTGGATTGCATCAAATCGCTGAATAGGAGTTTTAAACTTTAACTGACAACTGCCACCAGGACAGTACATAACTTTATGCTCATCAATTAACCCATAGATAAAACAGCCGATACATATAGAAAAAGCTGCTTCCAAAAAAAGCATTGTTAAACATAAAAAACATAAAAGGATTGCAAATAGATTTATATCAAAGACGATTACAAAAGCGTAAAACATATAGAGTGAAGATAAAAACCCTAATGTCCAAGAAAAACGTTTCTGCTTAGCGCCGACATATTCAGGATCTTGATTTTGAATAAAAAGTCGTGCCAATAAAAGGCTAGGAGAATAGCGTGGACGGATGATTCTTATTAAAAAATCGATCATAAAAAAAGTTATATAGTATTTAGCAAACAGTGCACTTGAGAGCATAAAGCAATTTGCCATTGCCAGAAATCCAAATAATAACATGATACCGGCACCTGCCCTAGCCTCACGTTCGTTTAAAACACCCTCTTCAAAACCAACAACTTTTTCACCGTATTCAAACATGATAGAGCCCTAAATGAAATATATGAAACGATCTATTGTATCAAACAATCATTACTAAAAATTTGTTAAAATAGATGTATTATATTATCTTATAACAAATTATTTATATTTACTTAATAGACTTCTTGCAAAACTCTAGTAGTCATCAGAGGCTAATTATCAAAATAACCAAACTATTGAACTGCTAAATTTTATAAAAAAATTTTTTACTTTAATTTGAAAATTACACTACTACTAGATGCATTAACATCAGCAGCTACAAGATATATTTGATTTTTTAAAACACTACTTCTACGGATCAGTTCATCTCTAACCTCTTTTGCCCTTGCGAAGGCTAAATCTAAAAACTCATCTGCTGTAGGTTTTAACTTTTGCAACAGATATCTCTGCATCTCTGAGCTATTTTGCTCATCTGCTTTGAAGTATCGATAAATACTCTTAAGCCAACGCGCTCTCTCTTTGGGAGTTACAACGACACTATCATATAGAGTATCTTCATCACTTTCTAAAAGTTTTAGAAATTTTTCATTCTTTAAAAGATGCTCAAGATTATTTTTGGCTAATGCATTTGCATCGAAACTTGGAGAGCTTTGACCTTGAATCTCCAACTGAATATTTGGTCGTTCATACAATACTTTTTCGACTTTTTGTATGACCTGCATCGCCTCTTTTGTTAAATCAGCCTTTCCGCTCTCAAATTTTATAGTACGAAACTTGCTATCTCCCTCAAAAAGTGATCCTAAGATTGCAAACGGAGATGTGACAATTTTTTCAATTAAGCCTATAAACATCGTACTAATAAGTCCATTGATGCTAAACGAGGGGTCTCTTAGGTCTCCTTTTATCTTGGTATCTAGATTGATTTGATTGTCTCTATCTTTTAACAATGCAATAGCTAAAGGAAGAGGAACTTTTTTTACATTTTGAACGTCTGCCTCTTTTACTTCAAAATTATCAAAATTCATCTTAGCTTTTCCGTAAAGTTTTTTATCTTTAAGTGCAAAATCTACACTCATATTTAATTTTCCCTTATTAATTACATAACCCAATGAATTTGTACTATAGGGCGACAAAGAAACTATGTCATAATTTGATATAACCCCTTTTGTACTGCTTACTCCTTGTAGCTCATCATAGAGCGCTTCAAAATTTGCTTCGGAACTGTTGTCCAGTTTTAGATATATAGAAGCATCTGTAAAGTTGGGTCTAATATTTGATAGATTGTTAATTTCGGTATGTATCTCGGATAAATCGGTTTTAACATTAGGCTGTACGCTTTTATCAGTATAACTCATTGAACTATTTTCTATAACCATAGACTTTGCAAAAAAATTAATCTCGTTGGTTTTACTTGTAGTATTGTTATCTTTGATAGTACCAACTATATTTAAACGGTTGTTGACACTGTTTTCTAAATTTAACTCCAATTTATCAACTTTTATCTCTCCAAGATTGTAGTTGTTTTCATCTAAATCTGCTTTCAAGCCGTTCATATTTAAAGAATCTAACCCTAGCAACAGATTCACATTATCCAAGCTATATATTTTTAAATCTTTCAGCCAAAGATCACCCTGCACTGTTTTTCTATCTTTTTGAATTTTCCAATCTAAATTAACACCTATAAGTCCTTCACTAATGTTTGCACTAATATAGTTTTTTGCATAACTTTCAAAAGGGTGTAAGGCAGTCGTAAAATTTGAATGAAAATTTGCAGATACTCTATTTAAATCAAACGTTCCCTCAACTTGTATCGGATATTTATCTTGAAAAGTTGATACTATATGAGTCGTATAAATATCTTGATTAAAATCCTTTTCAATATCTAAATCTATTTTCTCAAATGCAAATGATGCACTCTTTTTTTTATCCTTTATTACAAGTTTTGAAACATTGAGTCTTATCTTTTTCAAAATAATCTTCTTAGTTTCTTTAATCTGCAAATGCAATGAACCGTTTAGCTTTCCTTCGATATCAAACTGTTCATTAGCAGTTTCAAAATATCTTATATAGGGCTCTACTAAAAAGGATTGAACAAAAATATAAAGTTCTATATGCAGCTTTGGTTTTAGTGAAAAACGCCCCTCAAAAGCTACTGTTTCCTTCTTATCTGAGCTTGCTTGAAGATGAAAGGTAGCACTCTTATCCTCTTCTAAATGAAGATTATTTACATGAAGCTTTGATACAAGAATGTTTTTTGTAAATGACGGCTCTATAGAGTTATCCCAAAACTCTATTGAGGCATTAGTAAGTATCAGTTGTTCCACTGAGACTTTCCATTCTGAGTCAATACCCTTTCCTCCCTTAGTCGGAAAGATGTTATGAAAATTAAAGTCTCCATTCTTGGCTTTTTGAAGTTTTATCTCCGATTGATCAACTCTTATATCTGTGAATTTAACCTCTTTTTTCAAAAGATCAAATGGATCTATTTTAAATTTAATTGAAGAGATCGAGATAATTTTTTTACTCTCATATTGAATAGACACTCTATCTAATGTAATCGATATATTAAATGGATTAAACTTTATTACTTCGATGTTTATAATGTTCTTGAAATTTTTTTCAATCTGTTGTTTTATGATAGATGGGAAAAGAAAGAAACCTGAAAAAAGATAAAGCAGTAGTAGAGCAAAAAAGTATTTGAGTAAAATACCTATTTTCATTTTCTCCTCCTACACACTCAATATTCAATTATGCAAACGTAATTACTTGAAGTATTTGTATAAAAGAGAAAGATATAGCTAAAAAACCTGTTTAAAAAAACTCTATATCGTCATCATCTTCACTACCGTGAGAATGTATCATATTTTCAATTGTAGAACAGTTATCAAGAAGTGATGCATCCAAGTAGTGAATGTCTATCGTAGCTTGTTCTATAAATATAATATTTTTCCAGCTAATTAAATCGCCGATAACCCCGGACATATATTGTTTTAAGGTACCCTTTATCCCTTCATCAAGCTCTTCTACATCTACATTCTTCAATACTTCAGAGAGTGCCGAAATAGAGTATGCAAGATCACGAAACTCTATCGTTTCATTTAAAAAATGGACATAGTTCATAAGGACTTTAGTAAATGAAATCAACATATCATTTGTCAACTTTTCACTTTGATGCAAGAGGTTTTGAGCCTCTTCTTCATTTTCATCTAGATCATCCAAAAGTCCGGTTTCTACATCAAACTCTTTTAAAAAATCTACTGCACTAATTTTTTGATGATCTTGATAATGCATCGTATCGATAATTCCGGTATCAACTTTTTTCTCAACTCTAACCATATTATCTTCTTTTAAATTCTCAATCTCTTTTTTATCAATCTTTTTATTTAACTTTATAGTAATATAACCGTTGCTACCGATATTTTCTTTAATCGAAACTTCAATATTGTTTTTGTCAACTTCCAAAGCACTTAGATCAAAACCGTTATCTATCCTTCTGTAATCGGTACAAATCTTTATAACGAAGCTCTCACTGTTTTTTTTATCAATGTCGATTGAAAAACAGTTGGTCTCAATCAGGAAAAAGTATAAAATTTTATATATATCACCCAAATATTTATTGATCAGTTTAATCTCAATATCATGGTCGTTTGCCATATTATTAAGCTCATCCCAAAATAGGTTTATATCATGTACACATGAGATATACATCTTGCTATACTCAACAATACTGTATGCCTCTTCTAACAAATTTTCATCTGATTTTGAATCAAAATTCAGTATTGTGTTATACATAGCGATTGCTCTAAAACCCTCAGAATAACGTCTGCTTGTAGCAAGTGAAGCATAGATAATTTTCTCTTCTAATGTCTTAGGATTATGATAATTTTTCATAAGTTTCGGAATTCTCTCGGAGACTTGCATATCATTTATTAGCGTATAAATTTTACTTATACTTTTTTTCTTTAAACCAATACTGAGCATAACCAAAGCTGCCCTGACATCGGCTGCATGTTCTATATCCAATCTGTGCAGATGTATCAGGTAGTTTGCAGCCCGAAGTACTTCATCGATGATGTCATATGAATCTTCATAACGCAGCAACGACTTTATAAAAAGGTCTCTTTGTGAACCGGAATATGGGTTTGAACGTCTTAATGTACTTAGTAAATACTCTTTTATCTCATTTTGGGCAACTATACTCTTGTCGAGAATACATTTAACGTCAAGTTCATAAAGAAGTAATTTATTTTTATAACTCTCATTATCTACATAAGCCACAACCGGTAGATCATATAACTGAGAATTTGCTTTTATCTGCTTGAGTTCGTTATGTAATACAAACTCCATATCAACAACTAATAGGGAGGCTTTACATTCTAAGATAGAGTCCAGCAAGGTTTTTTCTCTATCGTGTTGATAAATTGAAAAGGTATCAGATAGATTTTTTTCAAGATAATCGTTATCATCCGAATAGAGTAATATATTAAACTTCATACTATAAACCTTACTTAATTCAACTCATTTATTATCGCGACTATTCCAGGAATTGATACTATCTCATCAACCGCGTTTAATTCAACCGCCCGCTTTGGCATTCCATATACGGTGCAACTCTTCTCATTTTGCGCATAAGTTCTAGCTCCAGCGTCTCGCATCGCTTTTAACTTACTAGCTCCATCATCGCCCATTCCGGTTAAGATAAATCCAACACCGTTTTTACCAACCTCTTTCGCCATAGATGCAAATAATACATTAACACTCGGCTTGTGGGAGTTCACTTTTGGATAATTTTTAAGCACCGCTATATAACGCGATCCCTCTTTTTTAACCTCCATGTGTTTTTCACCCGGAGCAATCAATACCTTTCCGGCTAAAAGCTCTTCACCATCCTTTGCCTCAGAAACATTTGAATTTTTTGCCAACATATTCAAACGTTCTGCAAAAGAGGCAGTAAAGCCCACAGGCATATGTTGCGTAATTAGGATTGCGGGATGATTCTCTTTTAAATTTAAAATAATTTCTTCAATAACCTGTACACCGCCTGTAGAAGAACCAATTGCTACAATACTTTTAGAGGGTTTTATCATATGAATTGTAACATTATTCTTCATGTTTTTGATTTTATTGTCATATTTTTCGATATTGAATTTAAAATGTACTTTTGAAACTGCTGCAGCTCTTACACTTTCAAGCAATTCACCTTTTTTTTCTCTAAAAAATTCATTAAGACCAATGACCGGCTTCTGAATTATATCTACAGCACCCATTCTAAGTGCATCGACCGCACTTTTACTGCCTTCTGAGACAAGTGTTGAGCATATAATAACCGGTATAGGACGTTGCATATTGATCTGTTTTAAGAATGTCAATCCATCCATTTTAGGCATCTCAATGTCTAGTATAAAAACATCGGGCAATCCCACCTTTTTAAAAATATTAAATGCATCTACCGGATTATTGGCTTTACCTATTAATTCTATGTCAGAAACGTCGTAAAAAATCTTTGTGAATTCATTTCTAACAGTTGCAGAATCATCGATTACAAAAACCTTTATCTTTTTAGTCACTAACTATCCTGTAATTAATCATCAAAAAACTCCAGATCACTGCTGTTCTCCTCTTCATCATATAACAAGCTAAACAATAGATCGATATTTTTCTCAAATGAATACTGATACATAGAAGTCTCAGAGATCATCTTTTTATCAAAAAAGAACATAAGACTTGTATTGATATCATCTATAATATCAGCAATATAATCAAAAACTTTTAATTTTGACGGTTTAATTTTGCTTAGTGCAATATCACCAATGAAATTTGCCAATTTTATATACACCGGTGCAAGTTTAGAAAACTTACTGTTTAAATTAAATATTGCCGCTATTTTTGCTAATCGCTCAGAAATATCTTTTAGTATTTCATGAGACAACACACCGTTTCTTAAAAAAATATTTATCTCAATCAACTCATCCACAATATAGAGTACATTAGCAGCATGAAGATTTAAAAATACATCAAAATCGTCAATATTCTCTGCCTCTATCAGTTTTGTGCCGATAGATTCAATGGTGTAAAAAACACTTAATGCATCAAAGAGTTTTCCTTTAAACTCCTCGTATGTAAATGGTACAAATATCGCCATATCACTATTTTTAGTCATATATACCGCGTGAGGTGCGCTCTTTTCACTAAAAATACTAATAATTAGAACTCTTGGATTATACTTCTTAATAACATCATAAAACTTTTTTGCATTCTCCACAGTTTCAACGGCATCGAGTAAAATCACATTTATGTTATTTTTGAAAATTACCGCATGTATATTATAAAATTCTGCCTGATGCATGTTGTGCTGAATTGCAAAATTAAAATCCTCTTTTACAAAATCAAAAGCAGGAAATGTATTATTACTTAGCAGTAAAATATTACTATTTGGTGCCAAAGTACTTAAGTAGTGACTACGTTGAACAGTGATCATTTCCTATCTTCCAAAAGAGTTTCTATTTTTTCAAAAGCAGGTTTTATAATGTCATCATAATACTTTTTTGAACTTCTATCCATATAATTTTTAAAACTGAGCATCCTTACCTCCTGCTCTGATGAGAGCTCATCCATCTGTACTTTTAGCTGATCGATGAAATCTCTTTGCTGTTTTGCAATCTCATAGACGGTAAGTCCAAATCTGCGACTATACTTAATGATGTCATCATCTAACAAAGCCGCAAAGTTTTCTATATCATCTTCAAAAAGGTAGTGTTTTACGGCATATTTATCTTGAAAAATACCCCTGATATCACCAAAGAAATTTTCAAATTGATACTTGAGATACTTCATGTTTCTAGCCCTATTTAAAACAAACAAAACCTTTATATCAGGGTTCATCTCTTTTAATAGCGTATAGGTTATAGAAGCATTGATACCGTCTTGTTCTCCATCAAGCAAAGGTATAACAACTAAATCTATAAAATGCACCATCGCACTTTCATGTAGAGCATCCAAAACCAAACTCGTACTTCTATTACCTCCGATATCAAAACATGCATACTCATCACGAGAAAAGATATTTACAAGCTCCTCACGTAATATCGGTGAAGTTACATCAATACTATTTCGTTCACTCAAAGCACTATTTGCAAAACTCAATGAATCATGGTTTTCATTGTCAAACTCATAATATGCAATATTATTGTATCCATTTTTTTCATAAAGAAAAGGGGTAATTAACTGCATATTTAACGTACTTTTCCCAACTCCCCCCTTACTAGATATAACCATGATTTTAGACTTGCGAGTACTCATTTGTTACCTTTTATAGTAAATTGATCCGTTTACTTGAATAAGCTTATCAGTATTTAGGTTATTTAAATTTTCAGTATAGCTAATAATAAGATATCCTTGTGGTTTTAGATTGTCAACTACATTATCCAAAACGACTTGACGAGTTTTATCGTCAAAATATATCAAGATATTTCTTAAAAATATTATGTTAAAGCTGCCGATATCACGTAAAGGATTTAATAGATTTCTGACCTCAAAAGAGACATTTTCAAGAAGTGATCTTTCGATCATAAATTGACCTTCAAATTTGCCCTTGCCTCTTAAACAGTATAACTTTCTAAAGTGTAGGGGTATTTTACTTAACCACGCCTCAGGATAGAGTGCTTGACGCGCTTTTGTAACAACATCCGTATTGATATCCGTTCCGATTACTTCCCAGCTATTTCTATTAAAATAACTGTCTAAAAACATTGCCATACTATAGGCTTCTGCACCTACAGATGATGCCGCGCTCCAAACTCTAAACTTTTCATTTGGTTTACTCTTAGGAAAAATATTTTTCTTACAATACTCAAAATGGCTCTCTTCTCGGAAAAAAAATGTCTCGTTGGTTGTGATCAAGTTCAACATTTCTACTTTTTCTCTATTATCAATCTGAATCAATCGTAGGTACTCTGAATAGGAGTTGAGTTCATACTGTAAAATTTTTTTTAGTAACCTACTCTGAACCAACTCTTTTTTATCTCGGGTAAGATCAATCCCTATTTCATTGTAGATTATTCTTTGAAAAACTTGAAATTCAACATCGCCTAATAATATATTCGCCAAAGCAGGTTATTCCAAAATCTTTATAATGGTATCGGTTAACTTAGACATATTTACTTTACCTAAAATCTCATTTGCTCCAAGCTTTAGCAGAGCCTGTTCTGTATTTATATTTGACATATTTGTATGAACCACAATTTTAATAGTATCATACTTGTGTTGCTTTCGTATGTTACCTATAAGCTCACGTCCACCTAGAACGGGCATTTCTAGATCAGTTACAATAAGTCCCACTTCATCAACATCCATCTTTTCTAAATAATCATACAGCAGCTGTCCATTTTCAAAAATTTTAAATACAACTCCCATTTTTTCTAATAACTCTTTAATCATTTCTCGAATAAAACGGCTATCATCTGCAACAAGTATCACTTTATTCGTATCAAGTGTTCGTGTCAATTTAGAGATAAAATTTGAACTATCGCTATCTAACTCTTCAAATACGTCTAAAAGCATCTTATCGCTGTCAAAGATCATACAAAGATCCTCTTTTCCCGCAATTTGTATCCGTGAGATGAAAGATGTTTTTGGATTGTTGCCTGAGTTATCAGTCATTGTATCAGAGGGGATATTTACTATATACTCAACACGTTTGACGATAATACCCAGCCTGTGTCCACCGTAATAGGCTAAGATAATAAGCTCATAATCTTTATCTTCAAGCACTCTGTTGCCGATCCACTTATCAAAATTGATGATCGTGGTCATATTTCCGCGTATATCGGCAGTTCCGGTTATTAAACCATCCTCACTGTTTTTTGCTACATTTATATCTTTATATACTAAAAGCTCTTCAATTTTTGATACGTTCTTTGCATAATACTGCTCATCCGAGCCGACAAAAACAAGATACTGACTCGTATCATTTGCATTCGTACTAACAAGTTTTATTAAATCCAGCTCTTCATCATCTTCTTCACTAAAAACATCCATTTTACTCTTTTGTATATCCGCTATATCTTCAATGTCCCTCATTAGTTTACACCTACTATTCTATTTTTGAAAGTTCATCTATATCTAAAATCTCTTCTACGTCTAATACCGCAATATATTCACCGTTATATTTACCCATTTTTTTAATAAATCTTTTATCTATCTTTGAACCAAACTCAGGAGCTTCTCTACTACTGCTCTCCTCTATGTCGTCCACTTCATACACTTCATCTATAATTACACCCATCTGCATACTTTTGCCGTTATGCGTATGATTGATAACTACGATAGAGGTTTTTTTATCTATTTTAGTCTTTCCCAAATCAAACCTGTCTAGCAAATCTAAAGTTGGGACTATATTACCTCTGATATTCGTTACACCTTTTAAACAAGATGCAACCATAGGAACCTTCGTGATTTGACTATACTCCACAATTTCACTTGTTTTTAAAGCTTCAATGGCATACAGATCAGAACCTACCAAAAACAGAAGGAACTGACTATCGGCACTCTCCTGTACATCTAAATTCATATCTTGGTTCATTGAAATTCCTAGTATCTATCAAAATCTCTTAAATCTAGTTCCTCTTTTTGCACAGCTTGTCTTCTTGGAGCAATCAAGTTTGGCTTTCTTTCAAGCAAATTCACCTCTTCATCTACGGTAAAAAATGTCATTAAAGAGGAAAGGTTTGTCGCTTGTGCATTTAACTGCTCACTTGTACTTGACATCTGTATTGCTGATGCGGCATTTGTCTGAGTAAGTTGATCTAGTTGTGTCATAGCAGAACTAACTTGACTAATTCCAATATCTTGCTCTTTTGCAGAATTTGCGATATCTTTAACCAGTTTTGCAGTCTCTTGTATCTTTGGTACAACACTACCGATAAGTTCACCGGCAGTTTCACTAACCTTCACACTTGCACTTGCAGTTTGAGATATTTCTTGTGCGGCAACTTGAGAACGTTTAGCTAGTTTTCTAACTTCTGCGGCAACAACTGCAAAACCTTTTCCATGTTCTCCCGCACGTGCAGCTTCGATAGCGGCATTCAGTGCAAGTAAGTTTGTCTGATAAACTATATCTTCAATAATTCCGATTTTTTCAGAGATAGACTTCATCGCCTCAACTGTTTTCGTTACGGCTTCACCGCCATCTTTAGCCATTGATGCTGCCTCTTCTGCCAAAGTATTTGTTGTTTGTGCATTTTTTGCCGATTCTGCAACACTTCCGCTCATCTCCTCAAGTGATGCACTCGTCTCTTCCAAAGATGATGCTTGCTGCGTTGCACCTGCAGATAAACTCTGTGAAGAACCACTGACATCTGTTGAAGCAGCAGTAATTTCAATAGCACCGTCATTAATTTGATTGACCATTGATTTTAATTTCTCTATAAAGCTGTTTGTGGCAATCTTGATCTCAGCTAGATTGCCCGGCAGTTCTAGATCAATATATCTTCTTAAATCACCGTTAGCCATTAATCCTAAGACCTCTGCCAACTCACTAACAACTTTACCAAGTGTTTCTAAACTTAAATTCGCAGCTTTTTTTACTACATCAAAATCACCTTGATAGTCATTTTCAATCCTAGCATTAAACCTACCCTCTTCGATAGCTTTTAGTCCAAAAATCGTATCACTGAATGCTTTATCTACGGTAGAGAGTAAATTGTTTACAGTTAAGATTATATCTTCAAACCCACCTTCTAGTCCCTCAGAACTAAGTCTAACTTTTAAATCTCCCACAGATACAGCTTTATTTGCCATATCAAAATTTTTCACCAACAGTTTGAAGTTGCCTCTAACCTGTTCAATAATATCATTGATGAACTTCTTCTTACCAGGCAACTCCTCAAGCGGTGCATCAAAGTTTCCGTTTCCAAACTCTTTTACGACACTCATCGCCAACTTCTTGACGGCAATATGACCGTTCACCATATCGTTAACCCCTTTTGCCATCGTCTTAAAGTCACCCTCATATTTATCAACAGGCATTACGACATCTATATCACCAAGGTCATGCTGTCTACTCATCTCGTTCATATCTTCAATGAGCCCTCTAAATTGACCTCGTACATGTTCAATAATATCATTGATGAACTTCTTCTTACCAGGCAACTCATCAAGCGGTGCATCAAAGTTTCCGTTTCCAAACTCCTTAACGACACTCATTGCCAACTTCTTAACGGCAATATGACCGTTCACCATATCGTTAACCCCTTTTGCCATCGTCTTAAAGTCACCCTCATATTTATCAACTGGCATTACGACATCTATATCACCAAGGTCATGCTGTCTGCTCATCTCGTTCATATCTTCAATGAGTCCTCTAAATTGACCTCTAACCTGTTCGATAATATCATTGATGAACTTCTTCTTACCAGGCAACTCATCAAGCGGTGCATCAAAGTTTCCGTTTCCAAACTCTTTTACGACACTCATCGCCAACTTCTTAACGGCAATATGACCATTAACCATATCGTTAACCCCTTTTGCCATTGTCTTAAAGTCACCCTCATATTTATCAACTGGCATTACGACATCTATATCACCAAGGTCATGCTGTCTGCTCATCTCGTTCATATCACTAATGAGTCCCTGAATATTTGAGCCTAAAGCATTGGCAGAGTTTTTTAATTTATCAAAGTCTCCGCTATAGTTGTTTGTAATCTGCGTAGTAAAATTTCCTGAACTATAGTTATCCATAGTATGACCTACATCACGAATAGTTCCTATGAACATATCAATACTATTGTTAAACCCGTTTGCGATCACTTTATATGAGTTTTGATATTTAGAAGAATCTATTCGGGTATCTAAACTTCCTTTTTCGACAGATTCTTTAACAGTGGTAACATCATCAGTTACGGATAAGAGTTTTGCTCGTAAATTATTTATCTCTTTAGCAATACCTTTGAACTCTTTACCTTTAATCTTGATTTCATTTTTAAAATCACCTTCAACCAACATTTTCAGTGCACTCTCAATAGATTTAACTTGCGATGACATCTTCAATTCTCCTTATTTAATAATTCTTTTTTTAATGTCGTGAACGAAATACGTTTACGATTATTCATCAGCTTACGCACAACCTGCAATTAATTTACCTCTTTTATTTTGTATTCAACTAATTTTGGAACATCAAATATTAGAGCTATTTCACCGCTTCCTAAAATTGTCCCCCCACTAATTCCTGGAACGTTTTCAAAAACTTCTCCCAAAGGTTTAATCACCGTCTGAAACTCTCCATACAGTTCATCAACAAGCATACCTATTTTATAATCTCCATATTTGACGACTACAACATTCTCCCTGCTACTTTCGCTCTTCTCCTCTTTGAAATATTTTCTGATATCTAGTAGAGGCAAAATAGAATCTCTTAAATCGATAAATTGATTTCCGTGCATTGAGGATTTATGCCTTTCATCAAGCTCTATACACTCTTGTATCATCTCTAAAGGTATGATATATTTTGTGCGTCCTGCTTGTATTAAAAAACCGTCAATTATTGCGAGTGTCAAAGGAAGTCGTATCGTAAAAACACTTCCTTCATCTTTTACGCTGTCAATCTCGACCGTCCCTCTTAGATCTTCGATATTTCTTCGAACCACATCCATTCCGACACCGCGTCCAGAAATATCTGAAACCTCTTTTGCCGTCGAGAGCCCTGCTTCAAATATTAGATTAAATATCTCTTTATCCGACAGATTGTGATTTTCATCGATTAATCCGTTATCCATCGCTTTTTTTGCAATAGCTTCTCTATCCAGACCCTTTCCGTCATCTGTAATTTTAATAACGATAGTTCCTGCATCAGGGAAAGTCTCAAGAGTGATATTTCCTTTTTTTGGTTTTCCCTTTTCCACTCTGACTTCCGGCATTTCAACACCGTGATCTACAGAGTTTCTTAACATATGCATGAGTGGATCGGATATCTTTTCAACTACCATCTTATCAAGTTCGGTATCCTCTCCTACAATATCAAAATTGATCTCTTTGCCAAGTTTTTTTGTTGAATCATAAACAATACGCTTAAACTTTGAGAATGTGTCACCCACTTGAACCATTCTAATATTCATAACACTTGTTCGAACCTCTTCAAGCATATCACTCAAAATTGTTGCCGATTCACTTAAAGAGGTGTCCTCTAGCTGATCGGCTCGCTGTGAGATTTTAGCATTAGCGATAACCATTTCACTTATCTGATTAATAATGCTATCGACCTTACTTGAATCAACTCTCAAAGAAAAACTTTTGTTAGTCATTGGAGAGGTTTTATCTACTGTTTTTTGAGTGCTCTTTTGCTCTTTATCTGTAGTGCTTTCTTTGATATTCTCAATAGGCTTCTCTTCAAGTTGGGGAAAAAATTTATTCTGAATTAAAAAGTTGTAGTACTCTTCTCTTTTTTTACTCACACTTAAAAAGTCTTCAACCGACTCCATGTCCGTCATTTGAAAGATTGTTAAATCGATATCATCTAAAACAAATTCAAAAACCTCCTCTATGTCTTCATACGAAGTATCAGCTAGTAACTGTATATCAAAATGCATATATGATTTTGTTGCTTCTAATGAAGGGAGTGTCGGAATATTGCCCGTATAGGGTACGATATGCGTAATCTTTCCAAGTGCTCCTAAGAAACTTAGCATATTGAAAAAATCCATTCCGGTCTCAAAATAGTCCTCTTTTAAACCAACGCTAATATGCCATAGTACCTCTTGGGAATTGACTTCAGTAACCTCCTCTTCAGATACAGTATCAGATTCTACACTCACCTGTTTTTCAACAGGCATGAAAGAGATAAGTGCTTCAAGTAAAGAATCGTTATTTTCTCGTATTTCATCACTAATTTCTTCATCATTTATCGCAATATGAACAAGAGCTTCGGTATGATCTTTACATAAAAGAAATTTTTCAATCATATTATCAGTCAGTTCTACCGTTCCGTCACGAACTTCGCTCAGCAGATTCTCGGCAATATGTGCAAAACTTACAACATCCGTAAAACCAAACATACCGGCCGTGCCCTTAATCGTATGCATTGATCTAAAAAGTGCACCGACATCATCTTCGTTTACACCGTTTTCTTGCATATTAACCAATGAGTTTTCCATAAAACCCAACTGTTCCGTAGCATCTTCATAAAAAAGTTGTAGCTCTTTGCTCATCGGTTATCTCCTAAAAGCCAGTTACAACCGCATAGCTCTAAAATATCTCTATTGTCATTATTAAGATCATACAAAAGAAGTTGTGCACCCTTCTCTTTGCAACTCTTATCTGCACTTAAAATAGCTTGTACTGCGGTCATATCAATTTTTTCTACATCTTTCATATTGAGTGCATAACTCTTTTTCTCTTCAGACAGATATTCGTTAAGCTCTTTGACAAAACTATTAACTTCATAGATGGTGATTTTCTTGTATGAAATTTCATGCATAGTTTTAACTTTTTAACCCAAAAGCTTTTGTACTACTTTGATAAACTTGACTTTATTAAAAGGTTTAACAAGCCAAGCTTTTGCTCCTAAATTTTTTCCTTTCTCTTTTAGTTCATCGCTACTCTCTGTAGTTAACATTACTATGGGTAAAAACTTGAATTGTTCATTTTTTTTGATGTTTTCAACCATTTCCAATCCACCCATCACAGGCATGTTTACGTCACTAAATATTAAATCAATTCCGCCTTGATTAACGATATCAAGACCTTCTTGCCCGTTTGTTGCAGTCACAGCTTCATGTCCAGCCTCTTTTGTAGCATCAGATGCAACAGACCTTATCAAGCTAGAATCATCTACAATCAATATTTTTTTCAATCTATATCCTTTGGATAGAAACATAATTTTTATGTATAGTAACAATAAAAAGTTTAAAATAACTTTTTTAAATTTACAAATCATTAATTCTTATTTTTTTAAGTCAGCTTAGTGAGAAGATTGTAACTTTAAAAGATTATCTAAAGGTTACAAATTTTTTGCAAAATTTTGAAGAGTATTGGTGGAGCCAAGGGGGATCGAACCCCTGACCTATACGCTGCCAGCGTATCGCTCTCCCAGCTGAGCTATGGCCCCGATTATAAAATTTATATAGAAGTAATTATACAAAAAGTTTGAAATAATGTCGTAACAAGTGCGACACTATTTCTACTATCTTATCTGCTCATATATATAACCGTTCTTTTGTAGAACTTTTCTTATCTCATCTTGATGTTCAACACCTTTAGTCTCAAGATGAACGGTAACATGAGCATCACCGTACTCTAAAGCAGTAGATGTTCTATCATATCCAATATGTACGATATTTGCGTGAGCTGAAGCTAGCAATTGACTTAACCCTGTAAGGCTTCCAGGTTTATCTATCAACGTAACAATTAGTTTCATTTTTCTGCTTGATTTAATCAAACCTTTTTCGATTATGACTGAGAGCATAGTTACGTCAATGTTCCCGCCGCTTAAGACGACACCGACTTTTTTAAAGGTCTCAGATTGTATTTTTGAGTGCATTAATGCAGCTACTCCAACCGCTCCTGCACCTTCAACTACGAGTTTTTGCTTCTCCAAAAGTAGCAATATAGCACTTGCTATCTCTTCATCATCAACGGTGATAACATCATCAACTGAATCAAGCATATGTGAAAGCGTAATGTTTGAAGCATTCCGAACTGCGATACCGTCAGCTATCGTTTTGACATCAACTGGAGCTACAACCTCTTTAGCATCATATGCATGTTTCAATGCAGGTGCCCCAAGCGCACTCACACCTATAACCTTGATATCAGGTTTTATCTCTTTAAAAGCTTTTGCCATTCCGCTAATCAGCCCGCCGCCTCCGACTGGAACAACAACGGCGTCCAAATCTTCAATCTCTTCTAACATTTCCAAAGCAATAGTGCCCTGTCCTGCTATCACCTCTTCATCTTCAAAAGGGTGTACAAAGATAAGATCATTCTCTTTAGATATGTTTATGGCATACTCATATGCCTCATCATAATTTGCACCGTGCAAAACAACGGTCGAGCCGTAACTCTTTACACCGTTTACCTTTGTAAGTGGAGTATTCTCAGGCATAACAATTGTTGAATTAATTCCAAAATGTCTTGCACTGTATGCCACGCCTTGGGCATGATTTCCTGCACTTGCGGCTACTACGCCGCCTTTGCGTTCCTCTTCACTGAGTGTTGCAATTTTGTTAAAAGCACCACGCAATTTAAATGCACCGGTTAATTGCAGATTCTCTTTTTTAAGATAGACCTCAAATGAGTTTGCTTCACTTAGTAGTACAGAGTATGAAAACGGGGTGTGAACGGCCACATTTTCAAGCCGCTCTCTAGCCTCTTTTATTTTTTCCAGCATCCCTTAGAAAAGAGCCTTGTGTTCTATCATTGCACATAAATTTTGTACAACTTTCATCCCCGCATCCTCCGCACGTTTTGCAGCCGCGTTATTGACAAGTCCTATCTGTCCCCAATAAACATCAATGTCACCGCGCTCTATCGCAGCTTCGACTATAGCATCCATTGCAGCAGGTTTACGAAAAATATCAATCATATCTACTTTACCCGGAATCTCTTTTAGTGAACGATACACCTTCTCGCCTAAGATCGTATCCTCTTTTGGATAAACAGGAATGATTTTATATCCAACCTCTTGTAGATATTTAGCGACCCTATGACTCGCTTTTGATGGATCAGGTGAGAGACCAAGTACTGCTATAGTTTTTACACTGCTCAATAACTCTTTGATCTCATCATTATTACTGTTCACCGTAGGAACTTCACACTCCATAAGACTTCCTTTGTAAAATTTTTGCTATTATACCAAATGAATCGACCGATAGTTTACAAACGCTCTATGAGAGCAAAGAACCTCTACATCAAGATTAAACCTTTTGAAGACGTTATCGTAAGCTTCCCCTTTTTTATGAAACAGACTGACGCAAAAAAGTTTGTAGACGAAAAAAGCAACTGGATTAAGAAAAAACTTTTTGACATTGTGCAGATTGAAGAGTCTCATAATCGTAGTCTAGATGGTTATCAAACCCGTTTTTCCAAACTGATTTTTAAACAAACAGATGCATCTAGAGCCAGTTATAGAATCTCAAAAAATAGCGCTTCTATCTTTATCCCACATGAACTTGACGAGTATAATGAAGAGGTACGAAAATGCATCCATAGAGCTATTAATAAAATCTACTTGGATGAATGTGAATTTATCTTACCCCAACGAGTTGAAGAGCTTTCAAAAAAATATAATTTACCCTACAGATCACTCACCTTTAAATATACAAAAACAAAATGGGGAATGTGCAGCGCAAATAATGATATAACACTCAATCCGCACCTCTTACGTTTACCTAATAAGCTAATTGACTATGTGATTTTACATGAACTTACACATACAAAAGTAAAAAATCACGGTAAAATATTCTGGAACGCTATGTTAGCATTGAATAAAAATTCAAAAAAACTAGACAAAGAGATCAACCGCTTTAGTTTACGATATATCTAGGAGAGTGCTATGTTTGACAATTCAAAAATAGTTTGTCAATGTAACAGGGTTAAAGCCGGAGAGCTCATTGAACTTATCAAGCGCCGAGAGGTTACAACACTTGAAGAGCTTCTAGATCAAGATGAACTTGAAGTTGGAAATAAATGCAAAGCCTGCAAAGCATTGGAAAATGAATCAACTCTAGGTTTGGTTCTTAAACAGGCAAATATTAAAATGCTAAAGATAGATTAACTCATGCTAAAGAAAAACCTTAAACAACTTTTTCTTTTACTCTCATTTGTAGCTGTTAGTGCACTATTATTTAACCTCTATAGCTCCTATAAGTTTCGTAATAATCCAATATCAGACAAAATCAAAACAAAAATTGAACACAAAGAGTATGATCTCTATCAACTTGCTATGCAACACTATAATATCACTCAAAGAGTACCTATAATCATCACGGATAAAATACCAAGTAAACTATTCGGTCTTGCTTCACTTGATAAAGAAAAAAATGTCAAAATTTATCTCAATAAAAAGCGTATGAAAGAGAGTTTGGATTATATGATAGAGGATGTATTACCTCACGAATATGCCCATGCAGTTATATTTTTACAAGGAATTTATTCACCGGAAAACGGCGGACATACAAAAGAGTGGCAAGATGCATGCATCAAACTCGGAGGCATAAAATGTGAGAGATTTGTCAACCATGACGACATTGTTTTTGGTAAAATCTTCTAAAGCTCTTTATGTGCTAATTCTTCTATAAGTACCGTTGCATAACTTCCTTTGGGAAGATAAAAGTGCAGTTCAAACCAACTTTCCTGCTCTTTATATTCACCCTCAACTTCTTCAGGCCATATCCAAGCGTATCGGCGATCTCCATCACACGGTATATCTTTTAAAAATTCTTGTTCGATTTGCTGTGCCTCATCTTGAGCACCTTTTACCTTTCTACCGCTTAAAAGTCCCGTTACACTAATATCACGTTCAAGAAAACGTTTCGCATCCTCACTAGCATCTTCACTGACAAATATTCGACCTGCGGGATAGTGATTACAGACGTCACCTTTAAAAATTTTAAAAGGGTGCTGCTGCTCTTTTAACGATGTAACTAACTCTTCACCCATATTAAGTGCCGTAGCTGCTTCCTTAGCACTGAAACTCTCAATAATTCGGCTGATTTGCAATCTTTTACTGAGCCAATTGTTGTATAAAAAGCTTTGGTATGCATTGAGCAAAAAACGTCTCTTCTTTTTATCTCGTATCTTTAACTCACCATTTGCTATCTTTTCACCGTCTATATAGTTATCACCGTGATTGCCAAAACGCTGATAACCGAAAAAGTTCGGCATCCCATACTTTGCAATACTTTTTAGTGCTTCATCTATTTTCTTCGCATCGATAGGTGAAACTTTTTTAAGGCGTATAAAGAACTTATTTCCTTTTAGATGCCCCAACTTGATCTTGTTTTTATGTGGAGTGATCTCTAGAATTTTTATGTTCTCGTGATTGAATGATTCTAGTTTTTCTTTGAAGTTCCTATGTATCGTTATGTGTTGTACTGTAAGAGCATTTTTGTCTTTCATCCCTGCATATCCTATATCACGTACCTTTACACCGATATGTTCAGATAATATCTGCAGCATCTCCCAAGTGGTTAGATTCTTTTTTCTAATCTTAACGCCAAGGTGTTCACCTTCACCGCTAAACTCATAAAGAGGAATCTCCTCAACGACAAAATCTCTTGCACTTTGCGTAAAACTAAACTCTATCGGGGAGTGTTGTAAGAAAAAATCTCTTTTCAATATATACCTTTTTAAAAATGGTTTGCTTTACAGTTTTTCATAAATTTACCGCGTTTGGCTCTTGCAAAAACATTGAGCGGAACTCTATTTTTTGCAGCAATATTTTGCACTCTTCTAAGATGTTTTGGTGGAATTGCTATAAGCATCTCATACTCTTCACCGCTACATTTTTCCCTACTATTTAAATCACTATATATTTCAAAACCGACTCTATTGATTTTTGATAGTCTATTCAGCTCTCTAAATAGTCCATCAGATATATCCATACCGGCACTCAGACATTTTGCACTCTCAAATATAAACTTTGAACGAAGTGTGGGTTTTATAAAACGTGACCCGCTATTGACGTTAAATCCACGTAAGAGTCGCTTTAAATCTCTGGATGAACGTCCCAAATCTCCCGTATAGGCAATATAATCACCAACTTTTATCCCTTTTCGAAATAGAGGACTCTTTGTTTTAGAGATTATGGTTACCGTAATATCAAGTTTGCTATTTGCAATCGTATCACCACCGATTATTTCAATTCCATATTCATCTGCGGCACTTTGAAAACCCTCATAGAGTGATTGTATCTCTTGGCGACTTAACGATTTTGGAATTGCAACAGCAAGCAGAGCATATAAAGGAGCGGCGTTCATAGAGATAGCGTCCGAAATATTTACTGCCATTGCTTTATAAGCAATCTCGTATGCACTCATCCATGTACGTTTAAAATGGACATTTTCAAAAAAGGCGTCTTTTGAATAGACAAAATCACCCTTTATACAGCCATCATCGCCTATACAATTACTTTTTTTTTCAAAAAGAGAGATAAAGTAGTCTTCGGTATTCAAGTGTTAACCGACAACCCTATTGCCGCCGTCATTTTCTGCATTATAATGCATCATATCGGCTTGATCAAGCATATCTTCTATCGTGTTATCATCTGCAACCGTATATCCAATTGAAGTAGTAAGATCAACAAAAGCTCCATCTTCAAAATCAACAAAACAGCTTTTTACTTTTGAACGAATACGCTCTAGTATACCGTTAATCTCATCATCAATAATATCTTTTATCAAAACAACAAAAATACCCTCACCGAAGTGAGAAACAAAATCTGTATATGCCGTTGTACTTGTTAAAATTTCAGAAAAGATTACAATTGTTCTCTCAGCACCCTCTTTTCCATATTTAGCTTTTATCTCCTCAAGCTGATCGATACCTAATACTGCTAAAGCAAACTTCTTACCATCATTATTGGCATTTGAAAAATACTCTATTGCATACTCCATAAAGTAGAGTTTTGAATAGACACCGGTTAGGAAATCTCTTTTTGCATGGTTTGTCAAAGTTTGCACATTTTCAAGTGCTTCAATAGCATTGTTCAACCTGCAAGAGAACTCCTCTTTACTAAAGGGCTTCTTTATAAAGTCGTTTGCACCGCGTTTTAAAAAAAGTGCCGCTTCCTCTTCAATACTTTTAGAGGAGAGCATGAAAATAGTTATATCGTTCTTTGAATACTTTTTCCTAATCTCTTGTGTTAACTCAAGACCATCCATGACAGGCATATGGTAATCAGTTAATACAATTTTTATATCAGGATTCTCTTCTAACGTATTAATCGCCTCTTCACCATGTGCACAGACATATACGTTAAAAAAAAGATTGTTTAACATACTTTTTATCTGTTTTCTAAACAGCATTGAATCATCTACAACCATAACTTTATGTTGACGATTTTTACTCAAACGATTTATCGTATTAACAACATACAAAATATCATCAACGCCGCCTTTATTGACATAATCAATAATATTTTTACTCAAAACCTCTTTACGAAAATCTTTATCGGTATTGGAAGTTAAAACTATTGAAGGTTGCTCTATGCTAAGCATGTAGTCTATGATTTCACCGTTTTGTGCGTCAGGAAGATGCGCGTCTAAAATGGATACAAAATATTTATTGACACGAGTAAAAAGTTTAGTCTCTTGCATACTATATGCGATGTCAACACCAAACTCGGTATCTTTTTCTATCTTCTTTGCGATGAGTTGTGCTAAGGATTTATTATCCTCAACAATTAATATTTTTTCCATTTCAGCTTTTGCCTTGCGGTGCCCGTCAAAAGACGGGCTTGAGTGTGGATTAGTCTAGAGTATAGTCTTGAATTAGGTTAAAGTTCAAGTATTTATAGATGTCATCCTCTTTACCTGCAATTTTAGCAGGTACTATATCTTGATACTCTTGTGCAGTTGGAATACGTCCAAGTTTTGAACATACTGCTGCAAGTTCAGCAGATCCAAGATAAACCTGTGCACCTTTACCAAGTCTGTTATCAAAGTTACGAGTTGAAGTTGAGAATACGGTAGCATTATCTGCAACTCTAGCTTGGTTACCCATACATAATGAACATCCTGGTATTTCAGTACGTCCTCCAGCTGCTCCGTATACTGCGTAGTAACCCTCTTCAGTAAGTTGTTTTTCATCCATTCTTGTCGGAGGAACAACCCATAGTTTTACAGGAACTTGACCTTCACCTTTAAGAACTTCACCAAGTGCACGGTAATGTCCGATGTTTGTCATACATGAACCAACAAATACCTCATCGATGTTTGTAGGACGATCTGATGCATGAACTTCTGAAAGTGTTGCAACATCATCTGGATCATTTGGACATGCAACGATCGGCTCAGTAATCTCATCAAGATTAATCTCAATTACAGCAGCGTATTCAGCATCAGCGTCACGCTCCATAAGCGTAGGATTTGCCAACCACTCATTGAACTTATCAACACGTCTTTGAAGTGTACGTGCATCAGAATATCCAGATTTAATCATCTGCTCTAAAAGAACAACGTTAGATTTTACATACTCGATTACAGGCTCTTTATTTAGTTGAACCGTACAAGCTGCAGCTGAACGCTCAGCAGATGCATCAGAAAGCTCAAACGCTTGCTCAGCTTTAAGCTCAGGTAAACCTTCAATCTCCATAATACGTCCAGCAAAAACATTCTTTTTACCTTTCTTCTCAACTGTTAGTAAACCTTGTTTAATCGCAGCATGAGGGATAGCATTAACTAAATCTCTTAGTGTAATACCCGGTTGCATTTTTCCTGAGAATTTAACGAGTACTGATTCAGGCATTGTTAAAGGCATAGAACCCGTAACACCTGCGAATGCAACGATACCAGAACCACCAGGGAAAGAGATACCGAGTGGGAAACGAGTATGGCTATCTGCACCAGTTCCAACAGTGTCAGGAATAACCATTCTATTTAACCATGAGTGGATAACCCCATCACCAGGACGTAATGAGATACCGCCTCTGTTAGAGATAAAGTCAGGTAAAGTGTGGAACATTTTGATATCTGAAGGTTTTGGATATGCCGCAGTGTGACAGAATGTTTGAAGTACTAAGTCTGCATTGAAACCAAGTGCAGCAAGTTCTTTGATCTCGTCTCTTGTCATTGGACCTGTTGTATCTTGAGAACCGACTGTAAGTGTTTGAGGCTCAACATACATACCTGGACGAACACCAGCCATTCCTGAAGCTTTACCTACCATTTTTTGCGCTAGAGTATAGCCTTTACCGCTATCTGCTGGTTGCTCAGGACGTAAGAAGATATCTTCCTCACCCATACCAAGAGCTTCACGAGCTTTTCTAGTTAACCCACGACCGATGATTAACGGGATACGTCCACCTGCACGCACCTCATCAGTAATAGTATTTGGATTTAGTTTAAATGTAGCGATAGTTTCGCCATCTTTTACAGCTTTACCTTCATAAGGGAAGATATCAACAACATCGCCAGTTTCCATATTTGTAACATCAAGCTCGATTGGAAGTGCACCTGAATCCTCACTTGTAGCAAAGAAAATTGGAGCGATAATTCCACCAAGAACAACACCGCCTGTACGTTTGTTTGGTACACCCGGGATATCTTCACCCATGTGCCACTGAACAGAGTTGATACCTGATTTTCTTGAACTTCCCGTTCCTACAACGTCACCAACGTATGCAACAGGATGTCCTTTAGCTTTTAAATCATTAATTGTTTGGATCGGGTTATCCATTTTTGCAGCAAGCATAGAGTTTGCATGCAGTGGAATATCTGAACGAGTAAATGCTTCAGATGCAGGAGAAAGATCATCCGTATTTGTCTCACCAGGAACTTTAAACACAGAAATTGTAATTTTTTCAGCTAGTTCAGGTTTTGAAGTAAACCACTCAGCATTTGCCCAAGAGTTCATTACTTCTGTAGCAGCTGCATTACCAGCTTTGTGTAACTCATTTACATCATTGAATGCATCATATACAAGTAGTGTATGTTTCAATGCATTTGCAGCAGTTTGAACAACTTCAGCATCACTTAAAGAGAGTGCATCTACTAAAGGCTTAACATTGTAACCGCCAAGCATAGATCCAAGTACTTCTACAGCTTTTAGAGCGCTGATCGCATCTACTTTAGTGTTACCTTGTGCAACATCATTTAAAAATGCAGCTTTAACATATGCCGCATCATCAACACCCGGACTTACTCTATTAAATAGTAAATCTACAAGCTCAGCAGTGTCACCTTCACCGCTTTTAATCATCTCTATAACTGTTTCAGTCTGTTTTGCATCTAACGGTAGACCAGGAACTCCTAGTGCCTCACGCTCAGCAACATGTTGTTTATATTCTTCAATAAATGCCATCAAAGTCTCCTAATTGTGGAAAAAATTTGAGTAATTATACTAGTTATTCTCTATTTTGAGCTTTCATTCTGCAACAATGTTACCAAATGTTACAATTGCAGTTTTTACTGTGTAATTAAGTAACATTTTGCACATATCAGATAGTCTAACCTGATGTTCTATAGTACATCAGGTTTACCAAAGAGATAACCTTGAGAATAATCGATATCTAAATCACAAACAATTTTATGTACCTCTTCTCTTGCAACATACTCTGCAATTGTCTTGATATTGTTCTTTTTAGCAAAGGATACAATCGTTTCTACAACATTATACATATCTTTATCCGTATCGATATCTTTTATCATTGAGCCGTCAATTTTAATAAAGTCCGTTTGCATCTTAATAAGATACTCAAAATTAGAATACCCCGTACCGAAATCATCTATCGCAATTTTTGAGCCCTTCTCTTTAGCTCTATCTATAAACCTCTCAACTGAATCAAAACTTTGAATACTCTCTGATTCAACAATTTCAAAAACAACTCGAGGTCCTATCTCATACCTATCCATCATTTCAAAAAGGTATTCGACTAATTCACTATTGACAATATCCTCTGCAGAAAGATTAATTGAGAACTCATCTTTTCTATCTTTAAAAGTCTCAAAGCTTTTTTCAATGACAGTTTTTGTGATTTTAGGATAGAGCCTTGCACGTCTTGAAATATCTAAAAAGAAAAACGGGGAAATGATCTCTCCGTTCTCCTCCATACGCACAAGCGTCTCATATTTTTCAATTTTCTTTTCTTTGTTATTGTATATCGGTTGGAAATGTGCGACTATTCTATCCTCTTCAAGCGCACTTTTCAGTTTTGAAGTCCATAAAAGATTATTTTTATACTCTTGACTTGTTTTCAAGTCATCCGTATATTTTATCAAACTCACATTCTCTTTTTTTGCCGTTTGATGTGCAAGTTCAGCTTTAGTAATCCCGTCTAACTCTTCAAAAGAGATACCTGCCGTCAGAGATAAATTGATTTCATTTCCCTCAATTTCATGTGATTGTCCCTCTACAAATTCTATAAATTTATATACTTTATCTAAAAAATCCTCACGAGAAACCTTTGCACCGTTAACGATAACACCGAATGTATCAATATGCAGACGATATATCTCATAATCTTTGCTAGCAAAGTGTTTAAAAGCTAAATTTGCAAGCATGACAATAACAAAATCACCATTCTTATGCCCATAAAAATCATTGATCTCTTTAAAGGAGCGAATATCAATGATCGCAACATATGGCTCTTTGATTTTCTCTAAATCATTAATCATTTTAAATCGGTTTCCTAGACTCGTTAAAGCATCTGTTTGGAAAACCTGTCGCAACTCCTCTTTGCTCTCAACAAGTTCGGTTACGTCACTTCTTAAAGCGATATACTCAAGAATTTCATTATACTCATCTTTAATAGGAACAATCGTAATATTTGTATAGAAAGTATTGCCATCTTTCTTTAAATTCTTAAACAATCCATGCCAAGTTTCACCCTGTTTTATGGTCTCCCACATATTTCTAAATACCGATTTTGGAGTATTTGGATGACGGAAGATATTATGCGGTTTGCCGATTAGCTCTTCTCTTGTGTAACCTGTAATTTTACACAACTCATCATTGACATAAGTGATTATCCCATTTTTGTCCCCCCTTGAGACGATGCTGCCCTCATAGACTGCTTTTAAATACTCTTCAGTGATCTTATCAGAATGTCGTACATCATTATACAAACCGACAATTCTATTTGTAAAAAGGTTGAACGCATGTGCAATAGCTCCCACCTCATCATTACATCTAATAGGTAGATCTTGGATACTTTTTAGTTTGTCATTATCTTCTATAACTATATTTTCAGATTGTGTTATATTTTCCGCTAATCCTACTAAAGGTTGTATAACTATTCTATGTTGTGTATAACTCAAAACCATTGCAACAAATAAAGCTATAAGAGACATCATCAATATTTGATTATCTAAAGATTTTTGCGCTTTTTTTATAATAGAATCGATGTTACTCATATCCGTAACAATTAAAAGAAACCCGATAGATCTATTCTCAAAATCGTTAACTTCTAAGGTTGTCAAAAATTTTTCATTAACGAGATAATATTTTTTAGGATCAATCTTTTTTAAATCTAAAGAGTTCCGAATTGATGACTTTAACTCATTAGTTTCTAAGTCATTATTTCCAGATAAAAATATTTCATTGTTCTCTTGTTTTTTACTAAAATATTTAATACCGCTTTTTTTGTATGTAGCAAGTAAAATATCCAAATTATGATTGTTTTTCATACTCTTTTGAATATATGAAAAATCCTGAATAAACTCAACAGAACCTAGATATGTTTCACCATCCATCACAGGTGCTAAACCGCGTATCAAAAGACCTGCACGACCCATCTCTATAGCAACAAAAGGTTTTTTAATCTCTTTAATTTTCAAAATTGTCATACGAAATGAACTTAAGTCATCACCATATGAATCAAGTTTCCAGCTTCTTAAAAAACTCTTTATATCGGCCGTATGGATATGAATTTTTACATTTTTAAACCCACTGTTGGATTTATATTCATCAACCAACTTTGATATGCCTGATATTGCTATGTTTCGATCATGAGTTTTCAGCGCATTTATGACGTCTGCATTTTTTGCTATTGCTATTGAATTGGTAAGTGCAACTTTTTGTACTAATGCTATCTCATTATCTACATAATTCTTATACTCACTTCTAACTTCTGCAAACTTATCGGAACTCAGTTCAAGTTGTGAACTTTTCATCTGATAACCAACCAACGAAATTCCGGCTATAAACAAAAGAATTAGTGGAAGGTTGAGTTTTAACATGATACTCGAATTGAATTTGTCTATCATCTTCATAATAGTCCTTTACGTTAATAAATAATATTAAACAATTTTATTCATTTCGTAATATCATATTTTTTAACTTAATTTTTCATAAATTATCGGATCTTTTCTATTTGCCAACTCAAAACCTTTTAATCTCAAACGACAACTATCACACACGCCGCATGCTTTTTCACTGTTTTTATAGCAGCTCCAAGTCAGTTTTAGAGGAACCTGTAGTTCCAAAGACTTTTGTACAATCTGCTCCTTTTTCAGGTGTACTAGTGGAGTTTTTATCTCAATATTTGTACTCTCTTTCGTTCCTAGATTAATACTTTTTTGCATACTCTCTATATATGACTCCCTACAATCTGGATACCCGCTACTATCCTCTTCCACTACGCCTATTGCAACAGCTTCTGCCCCCTCTTTTTCTGCAATGGCTACGGCTATACTTAAAAAAATACCGTTTCTAAATGGAACATAGGTGATCGGCACACCCTCTTCCAAACCGCCGGTTGGGACTTCCAGCGCATTATCTGTTAATGCAGAAGCACCGATTTGCGAAAAAAAGTCTAAAGGTATTTCATACTTTGACTGAACATTTAAAACTTTTATAATATCTCTAAAAGAGTGCTTTTCTCTCTCTTGTGTTCTTTGACCGTAATCAAAATGTAGAGCGATAATTTCATACCCTTCGTTTTTCATTATCCAAGAGGCAAGCGTACTATCCATACCCCCGCTCATTATGCAAACGGCTTTTTTCATTTTGTATTACTCCAACTAATTTAAGTGCTGACATTTTATCAACATTAAGATAAAATACCTCACCATGATAGACTTTGACAATCGAACCGATTTTACACTTGAGACTATACTCTTTGAAAAAATTTTAGAGACTCTTTCTATAACAAAAGATGTAGAATTTATACTTTGTGATAACGAAACTATTCAACAGATGAATAGAGACTTTAGAGGTGTAGATAAAGCAACGGATGTCCTTAGTTTTCCATTTGAAGAGGTTGATTTTGCACCTCTTGGTACAATTGTTATATCTATTGATTTTGCACACAACGCTGCAAAACAGTATAGTCACAGGGTTGATGAGGAGATTACGCTTCTTTTTATTCACGGGATCCTTCATCTAATCGGGATGGATCATGAAAATGATGACGGGCAGATGCGTGAACATGAAGCAGAACTGATAAATAAGTTTTCGTTACCGTCAAGTCTAATTGTTAGAACAGAGGGAGTTTAGTGGATTTTCTAATTTTTGTAGCTGCAATGACTGCACTGATTTACGGGGCTGATTTTATTATCAATGAGTCCGAACGCATAGCTACACACTTTAAAATTCCTCATTTTATAATCGGGGCAACGCTAGTGGCCTTTGGAACTTCACTACCTGAAATGGCAGCTAGTATTACTGCAAGTGCAGCAAATAAGAGTGATATGGCCGTCTCAAATGTAATTGGTAGTGTGGTCTTTAATATCACTCTAGTGCTTGGTACGGTTTTTATCATCTCCTCTAAAATTAGACCTAAACGTGATCTGTTTGCAAAAGATAGTGCTTGGGCACTCTTTCCTCTCTTAATTTTTCTGTTGATGGCATATGATAACACAATTTCTAGAGTAGAGGGGCTTCTTTTTATATCATTGATGGCAGGCTATATCCTTTTTCTTGTAGTCGATGCAAAAGAGCTTTTAGCTTTAGAAGAGCATGAGATCAATGATGAAACTTTCGGCTGGGCGAAATCTTTGCTTCCTTTAATAATCGGTTTTGTTATGGTCGTAGTCGGAGCAACATTTACGATTGAGAGCGGTTCAGCAATTGCACGGAACTTTGGTATCAGCGAATGGATGATAGGACTTTTTTTAATCTCTTTTGGTACAAGCTTACCTGAACTTGTCGTCAGTCTTGTCGCTGCAAAAAAGGGCAATGCAGACATGAGTATAGGCAATATCATAGGAAGCAATGTTGCAAACTTCACGATGGTGCTTGGAAGTGCAGCACTTGTCAATCCACTTACGATTAATACAGAGCAGAATCAATTTGATCTCTATGTAACTATTGTAGCTACGCTTATGCTTCTTTTTATTACCGCAAATCGACTATATAATCGCTCAGCCGGTATTGCACTGCTAATCGTCCTCTTTCTTTTTGTAAATAACTCAGCTTCAAATTTACAGATACCCTAAACTCTTCATTTTATTATATATCTTAGAGACAATCGGTCCCGCAGCTTGTCCACCGTGTCCACCGTGTTCAACCAGTACGGTCACGACATATTTTGGATCATTTAACGGTGCATAGGTGGTAAGCCAAGCGTGAGAGCGTTTAAAATATGACATTTGGTGCTCTTTTAGACGCTTTTTAGTTTTTTGAGAAATTCCTATTACCTGAGCTGTTCCGGTCTTGCCACCCATTTTAATTTTACTTCTAAGATAATGGGTTGCAGTACCTGATGGGTGATTACAAACTTCTCCCATTGCTTTACGAATAAGAGGCATATACTTTTTCTCATCCTTTGTAAGTACATCTTTTACCTCACTTTTAATATCTTCATCGCCAATCACTGCAACGACTTTTGGAGTAGGCAGATAATCTGTAGCCATTAAAGCGGTAAAACGTGCAATCTGCAGAGGGGTACTTAACATATTTCCTTGACCGATAGATGTATTAAGAGTTTCTCCCATATACCAAGGAAGATTGAATTTTTGACGCTTCCACTCTCTGTTTGGAACTGTACCTATAAATTCATTTGGAAGATCAACACCCGTTTTTTGTCCAAGACCGTATCTTTTTAAACCCTCTGACATAGTTGCAATACCGACTTTCAAACTTCCTTTGTAAAAATAATCATCACAACTTTCTCTGATAGCTTTATTGATGTTTGTTATACCGTGACCCTTATTCTTCCAACATCTAAAGTTACGCTTACCCAAAGTCATAGAGCCGTTACAGTATGTTTTAGTCCACTGGTTTATCTGATCGGTATTTAAAAAAATTGTTCCTAGTCCTGTTTTTACAGTTGATCCTGGTGGATAGAGACCGTTAATATATTTATTGGTAAAAGGTGCATTTACATCATCAATCAAAGTTTTCCATTCACTAGAAGTGATACCTGAGACAAACGTGTTAATGTCATATTGTGGAAAACTTCCGGCACTCAGTATCGCCCCGTCCGTTCTCATGACTATCACGGCACCTGCTTTGCCTTCAAAGATCTCTTCTACATACTCTTGCAGTCTATAATCAAGCCAAAGTATTAAATTTCTATTCTCTTTTGGGGCATCATATGAGAGTTCCTCTATCTTCTCATTATGGGCACTCACTTTTACGGTTCGAGATCCAGCTTCACCTTGTAAATATCTGTTATACTGCTTTTCAATACCGTTTTTGCCAATAATTCCCGTTAATTTTACAATTGAATCTGTACCCACCTCTTTTTTATTTGCTTTCGAGATGTAACCAATTAAATGAGCAGCCATTTCTCCATTGGGATAAAATCGTTTTTGCGCAATTCTTAGTTGCATATGTTTTCTTAAATTTAAAACAGAGTAAACCGGAAGTATCTTCTCATAACTTATAAAATCAACCAGCTCAATCGGCTCATGATTGTAGTAGGAATCTTTACGTTTATAATATTTAATCAACTCCTCCTTATCCAAAAAAGGAAGTCTTAAAACTAACTCATCAATCTCACGCTCTAAAATATCAATTTTGCGTTTATGACTAAGATGTGCTGAAAGAAGAACTTTAAATCCAAGTCTGTTTATGGCAAGAGGTTTTCCGTTGATATCAAGTATCTCACCCCTTATAGGCGCAATCGCCTCATTTTTAATGCTATTTTTATTTGCTAAAGCTTCATAATACTCATTTGACTGTATTGAAAGAAAGAATATACGCACAAGTAGTGTCGCCCACATTCCAAAGAAGATAAAGAGTATTAACCTTGTTCTCATAGAAACCAAACCAATAGTGATTCAATAATAATGTAATAAACGATATGCCAATCAAAGACAATAAAGTCAAGCCAAAATATCTGATGTAAAATTAGTGAAAAAACCCAATAACCTACATATGCTAAAGCAATATAGATAATCTCTAGGCAGTACTCACAATGTATGACGATGCGTATCCTATAGATAACAAACTTATATATTAGAAGAAAAAAAACGATAGAGCTAAAAAGTATAAAACCCTTATCTGCTTCAAAAAGAACGAGATATATTGACAAAGGTATGAACATATCGTATCGCTCATTCTGAGCAGCATAATAAAAGAGTATAAAAGAGAGTCCAAACAGAGGTGGGACGGCATAGTTAATACTATTAAGATTTTCAAAGACTAAAAATAGTAACAGCAGCCAAAATTTAGCTAGATTTGTTTTATAAGCGAGATTTCGTTGCATACCGGAAAATGATGACACTTAATACAATCTGCCCAAATTTTATGTTCGGGAAGATCCTCTTTAGCAATCTCTTGAAAGCCTAATCTTTCAAAAAACTCCCTAGCATAAGTTAGAGCTAAAACCTCTTTTAACTCTAACTCTTTTGCCTCTTCTAAAACCGTTTGAACAAGTTGTACCCCAACACCTTTTCCTCTAAAAGCGGGAGCCACCACAAGAGAGCGAACTTCAGCTAAACTTGGCGTATGAATATGAAGTGCTACAAATCCTGCTAAAACATTATCAATTTTTGCTAGCATATAGGAGCGTATATTGGTAGCCATCTCATCAGCGCTTCTTTCTAATACGGTACCCGTTTGCACCTCGGAAGAGACAATGTTTTGCATCGTAGAAACATCTGAAAGTTTTGCCTTTTCATACACTATTTGCATCTTTGACTACCCAAATAGTTCAGCATATATAAAATTTGAAAGCGTCTCAATACCTTTTCGCTTTGAACTTGAAACTTTCAATGCATTTGGAAATCGTCTCTTTAGTTCACTAAGCTCTTTCTGTTTTAACTTATCTACTTTTGTAAATACCTCTAATACATTCTGCTTATCTTTACAAAATGAGCGAATATAGGCATTCACCTTTCTATCAATTTCCATATCCGGATGACGTGCATCTATAAGATGAACAAAAAGTACTATACTCTCTCTTTTTTGTATATACTCATTAAGATTTTTCTGCCACTCTTCGTGCAAAGATTTAGATACTTTTGCATATCCAAATCCCGGCAGATCAACAAAGTGAGCATATCTCTTCTCATCTTCGTTTTTAAATGTAACTCCAAAGTAGTTTATAAGCCTCGTTTTCCCAGGAGTTGAAGAGCTTTTAGCTAAGCCTTTATGGTTACACAAAGCATTTAGCAAAGTGCTCTTTCCGACATTTGAACGACCTATAAAAGCAACTTCAAGAAGTTCATCATCAACATTAAGCTTTTTAATACTGGGAGCAGATGTGATAAATTTAGCATCTACAATTTTCATTTAGACTTTTCTTCAATACTAAATGTCATAATCACAGGTTTTTTCTTCTTTCCGATAACCTTTGCATGACCATTATCCAGATCAAGCATAATCTCGTTACCGATCAGTTTTCTCTCTGAGGTCACATCCTCAACCTGCACATTTCCAAAGAGGTTATAACTATTCTTTAAAGGTTCATACACAAGTTTATCGGATTTTCCCTCATATAACCCCTTTTCATTAACACTTACTTTAAAGCGAACATTTCCGCTGGCTTCATAGTGAAGAGGTTTTTTGCTTTTATCAAAAAATATAGTGACTTTGTCTGCAATAAGAGAATCATCACCTTTTGTCAGTGTCACATCACCTCTAAAGATTGTAATATTTTTCTTTTCATCTGCTTCAAAACTCTCCGCCTTAACCTCAACTTTTTGTTCGGCTTGAAGAGTGATAAAAACAAGTATAAGAGTTAAGAAAATTCGCATTAGTTTACCTCATACTGGGCGATAACGTCTAGGAACGAAATTGTACCATTTTTTCTATCATAGACCATATCTCTAGCTTTTACAGAACTCACATTTGTACTCATTTCAAAATTTTCCGGCACATAAATGAAATCCTTTTTTTTATCATAAAAAAGACGCTTCGTGCTAAATGCAAATCCATCGGCTCTCTCATAACGAACACCCCCATGAAAATGAAGTTTCTTATCTTGATAGGTTGCACTATTCGCTTTTAGCACTTCATTTTCATAACGTGTATACTCATCTAAATCAAGCTCTGAGACAACAATCCTATCTCCGTAAAGAAATGCTCTATTTGCCGCTAATTCTCTCATTAAAAACTCTTCATTAAATTGTAAAAGTTCAAACTTGCCTACCTCAATTTTTGCAACCTCTTTATCAAAGCGTTTTGTAACCGCTTGAGGAGTTAATAGAAAATAGAGTGCTACCAAACCAAAAGAGAGTATAAAAACAAATCTAATAAAGTTCATTACAACCAATAAGATACAAAATCATCATACTTATCTTCATTATGAAGTATCATCTCTATCATCTCTCTTACTGCACCCTCACCGCCGCGAACTTTTAAAACTTCGTCACATCTCTTTTGCATCTCGCTCACCGCATCGGATGGACAAAAACTTTGAGTGCAAAGGGGCAACATTGAAAGATCATTAAGATCATCACCGATTATGGCAACCTCATCTTTTGTTATGCCCATATCTCGCATAATTTTCTGAAGTGCTTCACCTTTTCTCTTTTCACCCTGGATAAGATAGGTAATACTTAGCTCGTCTGCTCGTCTTTTTACGACTGTAGAGTTACGACCCGTTATAATAGCACTGCTTCTATTAAGGTATGTATTCCATGCTTTAATTGCCATACCGTCTTTTATATTAAAAGATTTCAGCTCTTCACCTGATGAACTATAAAGCACCTGCCCGTTAGTCATCGTTCCATCTACATCAAGAACGATTAACTTGATCAAAGGACACCTTTTGTACTAGGAACTCCAAGACGTTCATTTTTTGTAAGTGCACGTCTAAGTGCAACTGCCAAGGCCTTAAATGACGCCTCGATAATATGATGCTTATTATTACCTCGTTGCATGATGATATGTGCGGTAATATTGGAATTAAACAGCAGCGCTCTAAAAAACTCCTCTACAAGTTCAACGTCAAAAGTACCGACCTGCCCGCTTACATCAAGATCATAAGTCAAAAATGCACGATTGCTAATATCCAGATCACAACTTACCGCAGCTTCATCCATTACAACGGTAGCATTTCCATAACGCTCAATATTCTCTACCGGATATATCGCTTTTTTTAGTGCTTGACCTATAACGATACCCACATCTTCAACACTATGATGATCATCAATGTGAGTATCGCCATTACAATGAACTTTAAGATCAATGAGTGAGTGTTTTGAAAAACTCTCTAGCATATGATCAAAAAAACCGACTCCTGTTTTAATTTCGGATTTTCCGCTTCCATACACATCCAGTTCTACACTAATTTGTGTCTCTTTGGTATCTCTTTGTAATTTGATCATTTACTATTCCCTTGTAATAAAGGCATATTGAAACTGCCCTCTTGCGATAAAGTCTCTCGCCTCTTCTTCACTCTCAAATCCTTTTAACCAAACACGATGCAAAGGTTCACCCTCAATTTGAAAAGTTTTAATTATACTATTATATCGACCCAATACATTCATATATCGACGCTTGTAGGTTTGTGCTCCGCTCATTTTTCTAAATGCGCCTATCTGTACATAAAAACTCCCAATAGTTTTTGAAGAGATTGCCCCATACCCAAGTTTTCTGCTATCAAAGCCTAGAACTTCAAGCGTGACAGGAGCAGTACCGACTCCGATCATATCTATTTTAGTCGCAGCTGCTTTTGAAAGATCAATAATTCTGTTATTCACAAAAGGTCCGCGGTCATTTATCCGTACAACCACACTACGATCGTTGCTCTTATTTGTTACTCTTAATACGGTATTCATGGGAAGCGTTTTGTGTGCAGCAGTGAAATCATACATATCATATGTTTCACCGTTTGAAGTGAGCTTTCCGTTAAAGTTAGGACCGTACCAACTAGCCCTTCCGTTAAATATCTCTCCAACATTGACAACAGTCGGATAGTATCTCTTTCCAAATACCTCATATGAGCGCATAGTAGCAGGAAGCTTTTTTTCAGAGCTAGGATCATAATAGTGCGGTACATGATCAGTTGAGTATGTAGGTTCTACATAATCCTTTTGAGTACATCCGCTCAAAAGAAGCAGTACTATTGTAAAAGTTGCAGCAATTTTAATTGTAAACAACTAACGTCTCTCCCGCTTTTATTATTGAACTCTTTAGAGTGTTTACCTGCATCAGTTTTTCAACACTCATATCAAACTCTCTTGCAATTTTTTGTAAAGTATCCCCTCTACGCACCTTATAACTTGACTTAGTTTTAATATTGACTTTATTAATTTTAGGAATAATAAGTTTCTGATTAATACTTAGTCTCGTCGTTCTCAATTTGTTGAAATCTTTAATCATTTCATATCTAACGCCATATTTTCTACCGATTTTATAAAGTGAATCACCCTTTTGTACCTTATGAACATAGAAGCTCTGTTTTGTTCCAGGTTTATAGTTTGCTTTAAAGTCAGCAAGCTTTATATAAGGGATATGAACCGCATATTTCTTTCCATACGGTGGCATAAAATTATATTTCAAATGTCTATTGAGACTCTGTAAATCTTCAAGTTTCATCTGCAATGTTTTTGCTATATGACTCAAACGTTCACCGCTGGGAACATATACGGTTGAAAGTGAATATGCATTGGCTCTATTCATCAAATGATCAAAATCAGACTTTATCAAAAAACTTTCATTATTTGCCATAAATGCCAGTGCAACGATTTTACGGATATAATTTCTACTCTCTTTAGGAACATACTTTTTACGAGCATTAAGCAGAACATTTAAATCATCCGTTCCCGCCCTTTTAATTGCACGAGCAACACGTCCTTCGCCACAGTTATAAGCAAGAGCCGCTAAATACCATTTACCGAAACGGTCATGTGCATGTTTTAGATATTTAATTGCCGCTTTTGTTGATTTGATCACATCACGTCTCTCATCAACGTAACTATCAATCTTTAAACCGTATAATCTAGCAGTTGAAGGCATAAACTGCCAAAGTCCCGACGCACGTTTTTTTGAATAGGCTCTAGTAGAAAAATTTGATTCCGCCATAGCAAGGTAGAGAAAAGCAGAAGGTATACCTGATTGTGCGATCATTTCTTTTATATGCGGTAAAAAGATATAAGAGTCATTCATAGCCTTAAAAAAACGCTTTTGCTGGTACTCTTTATGAAAGTATTCTGAAAGTGTAATGAAATAACGCTCATTCAAAAAAGATGGTTCAATATCAAAACTGCGTAGTATCTGAACCTCTTTTTCATGATTATTCTCAAATGTAAGCGCTGCATCTAAATTAGTTAGTAGTAAAATAAAAAATAGTAAAATATTTCGCATAGTTCTCTTTTTTAAGTAAATTATTCTACGCGATTGTACTATAAAACCCCTTTTAAATCCATAAATAGCCTTTTTGCATTAGCAGTTGTAATATTTTCTATCTGTTCAACCGATAAATCAAGTAGTTCAGCCATCTTTTTCGCTACAAATGTCGTATATGAGGGTTCATTCCTCTCTCCACGATGTGGGTGTGGAGTAAGATAAGGTGCGTCGGTCTCCAACAGAAGCTTCTCTTGCGGAATTTTAGGAAGAATTTGTACCAATTTTCGAGCATTTTTAAATGTTAATACTCCCCCTATTCCAAAATAAAAATTTTGTTCTGCCAAGGAAAGCAACTGTTCATCGGCGTTAAAACAGTGTAATACCCCACCAACTTCACCGGCACCGTGTTCTAAAAGCAGCTCTTTTGAATCACTGCTTGCATCTCTAATATGTACAATTAAGGGTTTTTGCAGACGTTTGGCAAGTTTAATTTGTGCTATAAAGACCTCTTTTTGCCTCTTTTTTAGCTCTTTCTTTTCAACCTCATCATCAGGCAATCTAAAATAGTCTAATCCACACTCACCTACGGCTATGCACTTCTCGTGTGAAGCATACTCTAAAAGGTACTCTTCATCATAGTGCTCTATATCATAAGGGTGAACACCTATAGAGAAATAGATATTTTCATACTTTTCACTTAAAAATACAGCTCTTTCTAAATGTTTGATATCAGCACCGGGAATAATATGCACCTTGACATTTGCCTCTTCTGCCCTTTTGATTACTTCATCAACATCCTCGCTATAGCGTTCATCATCTAAATGTACATGCGTATCTATAATCATTTTGTAGTTTTTAACCTTTAAAGCGGGGATTTTAAAATTTCTAGTAAGTAAGCCTAAAATCAATGTAGAAAAATGTGGATAGTATCATCTTCTCTAACTTCAAATTTAACCCCATTTGACCTTAGAAAAGCGGTTATTTCCTTTCGTTCCTCTTCTCTACCCACATCTGTGTATGGAAAATTTGTGCTATTAAACATATGATACTCTTCATCATAGATATAATGACGTAAATCTACATTTTGCGCAACGCTTTGTAGTATCTCTTCTATTCTATTTTCATCCATGAAAAAATTATACTATAAAGTTATGAAAGATTGTCTATTTTTTTACGAATATTCTGCGCATCTTTTTTACGTCCTAATTTAGAAAAAATCTCTTCAGCACTTCTATATGCATCCATTGCATCATCACCTTTTTTCGTATCTAAAAAAAGTTCCGCTTGTAAGGCATAGAGTTTCCCTATATCTGAATCGTATCCGTTTTTACGTGCAATATCCATAGAATTTTCTAGATGATTTTGTGCACCATTGATATCAGATTTAGCTATCAAAACCTTTATAATTGAAATTTGGGTTGCTATAACCTTTTTATCGATACCGATCTCTTTAAACTCTTTTAGTGCACTGAGCATTGAGAGTTCTGCTTCATCATACCTTTTCATATCAAAATAGCATCTTCCTTTGGCAAGCTGTGCAGTTGCACTCCCCACTCTATTTCCTATTCTATGCATCGCTTCAATAGAGTTTTCAAAGTGTTGTAAAGCGATCTGGGGTTCCGCTCTTTTTGTTAATAGATAACCCATTGAAAGCTCTACATTTCCAATTTGACGTCTGTTATGCAACTCTTTAAACATTGCTATACTTTTTTGATTAAACTCTAATGCACTGTCAAGTTCGCCAAGGCTCTCATAAAAGACGGCTATGTTATTGCTACAAAGTGCTATATGCTCTTTTGCATCAAGTTTTTCAAAAATATTCAGTGCAACTTTTGCATTCTCTAACGCCTCTTTTGATTTATTAAATCTATTGAGAACCCATGAGTAGTTCATAAGTATTAGAGCATACTCTATACTCTGTGGAAATTCTTTTGCGGCTTCTAAGGCTTTTTCATACATCTGCAAAGCTACACTCTTAGCTCCGCGTTTCTCTTCAATACGACCTATATTTCTTAATGCATTGGCTCTAACGAGTTGCTCGGTAGATGTCTGCATGACATTTTGCCATGATTCAATAGCCATATCTAAGTTACCTTGTAACTCTAAAACCTCAGAATAGTACTCTTTTAAAGTCTCGCTTGATGGCTGCATATCACCGATATTTTCAGAGATTTCAATAGATTTTTTAAAAAATTTAGCTGCATTGTCGTTAGAAAAATTCGCTTTTGCTTTCAAACCACTCTGCACAAAATAGTTAAAAGCATTGTTAAGGTCACCGCCTTGAAAATAGTGATCAGCTAACGCTTCTATATAATCATTTTTACGCTCTGCATAAATACTCTCTAATGATTTTGCGATAATAAGATGCAACTCTTTTCTTCTTTTTAAAAGTAAAGTCTCATAAATTGCCTCTTGAATAAATGTTGTATGAAATGTGAATTCAACATCAGGAAATGATTGTGATTCAAATATGATATCACTCTCAATGAGCGTTTCAATCTCTTGATCAATCTTTCTATTTTGCATAACATTTTCTATAAGCTTTTTACTAAAGGTAGGTCCAATAACAGATGCGTGAATAGTTAGTTCCCGAGCACTCTTAGGTAACTTATCCAACCTAGCTAAAATCAAACCGTTGATAGAGTTTGGAATTTCTATTTTTGAAAGATTTTGTTCTATCGATACACGATCATCTTGAACACTAATAAAACTATTATCAATTAGGGAGTGAATTATCTCTTGAATGAAGAGTGGATTACCGTTTGATCTGGTTCCTATAAATTCAACCAGCTCTTTTGGTAACTCTTTCACCTCAAGAATAAGCTTCACCAGCTCCTCACTATCTCTTCTTGTTAATCTATCAAAATTAACAACATGTACTCTATCGCCTAAAACTCTTCTGGCATAAGGTTCTAATTTTGAAGCAACCGATTTTCTTTCCGGTCTATGCGTTAATATCAAAACTATCTTTTCATCTTTGGCGTAATTTATAAGAGCAATAATAACCTCTATTGAGGCAGTGTCGGCATACTGTAAATCTTCAAGAGAGAGTACGACAACTCTATGTCTACTAATGGTAGCAAACACCCAACTTATTGAGCGGATGGTAGAAGCATTCACCTCTTGAGGTAACATCTGTGAATACTCTATATTGTACTGTTCTTCTAAATGGATATCTAAGAGTTTGCCGATAAATACAATAGACTCTTTTGTCTCTTCACTCAATAGATTTTTATCTTCATGCAGTAAAAAAACAAGTGTCTCTTCAAGTTTTTGAGCCATTGTATCACTTAGATCGTCCGAGCCGATATCACACATCTTTTTGAAAATATCTACAAAGAGTTTATAGGGGCTGTTTTTTGCATATGAGTGGCATACACCTTCGATAAACTCTATCTCTTTAATTGTCTCATTAAAATATTTTTTAGCTTCACTTCTTACCCGACTCTTGCCAAACCCAGGATCTGAGACTAGAAATATAACCTGACCGTCACCATCTTGCAATATACTCGCCGATTGTGCCAAAACCTTAATCTCATTTTCTCTACCGACCAATGGAAGTTCATATTGCACACTGTTTTTTATCTCCGAATCTTTTAACTCTCTGACAACTTCATAAACGGCAACAGGATCTTTTTTACCCTTAACCTCCACCGGCTCTAATTCGATAAACTCGAAAAGATATTTTGTTAAGTTATAGGTGTACGCAGAGATAAAGATTTTTCCGGCACTTGCTTTTGATTCAAGTCTTGATGAGAGATTTACGGTATCTCCCATAACGGTATAATCCATTTTTTTATCTGAACCCATATTTCCCGCAATAACTAGTCCGGTATTGATACCGATATGCAAAGAGAGAGGTTTTTCCAGTTTAATCGGTAAGCTTTTATTAAACTCGGCGATCCTGTTTCGCATCTGTAGTGCCGCTCGGATTGCAAGTTCAGGATCATTCTCATGTGTTATAGGAGCACCGAATATTGCCATAACAGCATCACCGATAAACTTATCGATGTAGCCCTCATACTCTTGAATACTTTTACCCATAATATCCAAGCAGGTGTTCATAATGGTTGTTACCTCTTCAGGATCAAGCTTTTCACTCATAGCCGTAAAACCCGTCAGATCGGCAAAAAGCACCGTTACATTTTTACGCTCAGAGCTAACTCTATTCTCTTGAGAGCTTGCGACAACATTTTGGAAGTTTTTAGCGGGAAAATCTGATTTTTCAATATTGATAGTATCGCTACTTAGAAGACGTGAGCCACATTTAGAGCAGTAAACATCACCTTTTTGTGCAATAGTAAAACATCTATCACAAACATATTGAAGTATCGTACCGCACTGCGTACAAAAATTTGCATCATCTCTATTTTCGGCATTACATTCAGGACAAATCATAACATACTCTTTTTAGTCTAAAATCGGTAAAGTGTAACCAGTCGATCGCTTCACCGCTTCTTGATAAATCATACCTTGATGCGGTTGAAATAGTTTCAACTCCCTATAGAGATAATCAAATATCTCATCGGCTCTCTCTTGTGAAATTAACACAGTCATAATTTCAACTACTTTCATACGATAGAGAGACTTACTACTTGTACCCCTAGCATAAGTGATATTTGCAGTGATAATCCCCTTTTCATCTTTTAACCTTCGTATCATTGCAACAGAGCCCTTTTTAGTGAGCATACAAGTTATAAGTTTAAAAGAGGACACTACGACTTTCCTTCTAATTTTTCTAAAACTTCTTGGGGGATATATGTACCGGCTTTCTCTAAAGATGTTACATACATAAATCCCATGCCGGGAGTATCAAGCTCACCTGCTAGATAGATAGCATCAAATATTCTATCAACCTGCTCAGTGGATACGATGATCTGTACAATCTCTTTTTCAGCCTCAACTGCGACACCTAATACGCCTAGTTTCTCTCGAACACCGCTCCCTTTCGCATAGTGTACGGTAGCACCTTGTGCACCCGCTTTAAAGGCCGCTTTTGTGATTTTATCTGCTACACCCTTTTGTACAATGCAAGTTATGAGTTCAACATCTGTTAAAACAACTATATTTCTATCCATAACTATCTTTTCCTTTTCTCAACTAATAGACCTGAAACTAAAACCGCAATGATCGGTCCTATTGAAGCCATAGACAAAATTCCAAACCCCTCTACCGCATTAACTGCATCACCAAAACCCAATCCCATAGCTAGTACTAGCGGTACGGTAATAGGACCGGTTGTTACCCCCGCACTGTCCCACGCAATATTTACATATGATTCATCGGAAACAAACGTTAGAACAAGTGCAATGAGATACAAAGGAATTATCAAATAACCCAACGAGATATTAAATATCACTTTGACAATTCCCAAAGCTATACCGCTACCTACACCAAATGAGACGGCGTACATTAATGTTTTTTTCTTAAATACACCCTGTGTTAAATACTCTACCGTCATACCCAATGCATTGAGTGCAGGTTCAGCCAAAGTTGCACCAAAACCTAATATCCATGCGAAAAGTATTGCTACACTTAGTCCAATCCCATAGGGATACAGTGCCTCTATCAATGAACCCTCAGGAGTAGTTATCGTATGAAACGCTGCGGGTATCAATCCTCCTGACTGACCGCCGAGTTTAGTTAAACCGTAAGTTAGTCCTATATTAAAAAGTATCATTCCTAAAACAGCCAGCACAAGTCCATACACAATTGTTCCGCTATTTGGCAATTTTGCCTTAAGCACTACTTTTAAAACAAAGAGTAAAAAAAGTACCAATGGTACAATTGCTCTTAAACCCAAAACTATCTCCTCTCCGGGTGTTTTTTCATACCAAGAGAGTGTTGCATCAACACTCTGTGTTGCATTAGCAATTGCAATGATCTCAGCAGGAGTGATGACAAAAGAGAGATATACGCCTAAACCCATAACACCGATAATTGGAAATACTGAGGCAAGTGTCACTATCCCAAAACCGGCTAAGTTATTATCACCTTTACCGGCGGCCGAAGCGATACCGATACCTAAGGCTAAAACCAGTGGAACCGTTACCGGACCGGTTGTAACTGCGCCGCTATCCCAAGCAAGTCCCAAAACTGAACTAAGATCATCGTCTAACATGATATATGTAGTCAAAAGAAGTGTGGGAAGTAGTGAAATGTAGATATAGGGCTTTAAACTCCATCCATAAATAAAACGAATTGTGCCTAAAATCGCTGCTAGCCCTACACCTGCACCGACAAGTAAAATTAACAAATTAGTATATTGATTTAAAATCGCATAAAGATATGGAGCTTTCTCAACCTCTACAAGAGCTCCGGCAGCCTTTAAGGCTCCGATTGCAGGTTCTGCAAAGGTAACTCCTATACCTAACAAAAATGCAATGACTAAAACTACAGATAAAGATACTTTTTTTGGTAAGGTATTTCCTATAACCTCTCCAAAGGGCATCAATCCCTGTTTAATTCCCTCCATAAAGAACATTAAACCCACAATAACGGAAAAGAGTCCCGTTGCTATGATAAAAGAATCAGAAACGGCTTGTCTAAGTATAAATACCTGAAAGAAAACGAGATAGAGTGCCAGAGGAAGTAACCCGTTCACCTGTTCCATAAATCGTACGGAAACATAGGGTTTTACAAGACGATAGACATCTAAAGGACGAAGCGTGATACTTTTTACTTCTCTTTTTTCAGATCCGTAAGTCAAGTCATTATAGCTGATTTGCACATAATCGGCTTGAACTTCACGAGTGTAGTCACCAAATCGTATCTTTTTGGTTTGTGTCTCACTCATAGCAGACCCTTTATACTTTAGGTTACCCCCAAAGTATACAACGTAAAAACTTTTATTTGTTATAAATTAATAAAAAAAACTCTTTTTAGATTAATTTTAAAGTGTAACTGTTAACTTTCAACATACTGACTTATAGTGTATCGCATATCCTCTTCTAAATCTTGCATATTATTTAGCATCCATTTGAGATAACCCATATCACTTAACGCAATATCGGCAATTGATTGTCCCTTGTATTTGCCAAACTTAAATGTCCGCATCAATACAGGCTGCTTCGTTAATGCAACAAGTTTTTGCATGGGGTTTTCATCAGGGTAAAGTTCTCTAACTTTTTTTGTCAGTTCACTAATAAGCATCTTCATCACAAGTACGTCACCCATGGCATCATGTGCCTTAATATCAACACCTAACTCTTTTGCAACCTCTTTTTCACTCTTATACATGCCAAGAGCGTAGCGCATATACTGCAATCTATGCGAATTTAGTTCAGAAAAAAGATGTTTTGCACAACGAAGAGTATCGATTAACTGCATATTTAACTCAAAACCCTCTTTTTTCAACATCCCTAAATCAAAGGGTGCATTTTGAATAAACATATAATTGTCACTCGTATTAAGCTCTTGAAGTCTCTTAAAAGCACTCGTTTCGATACACGAAGGTTCATTCATAATCATATCAGGAGTGATGTTATGTACCTCCATCGCCTCATATGCTATCTCTTGCTCAGTTGAACAAAATTGGTTATATATCTCCGGTTCATCTGAGGGACGACCAAGAACCATAAATCCAAGCTGAATTACACGATCAACTTCACCTGCACCAGTTGTTTCCGTATCAAGTAGAATATATTTTGCCATGCCTTAACTATCTCATATTCTCAAAAATTATAGGTGCATCCCACTCACCTCTTTTTATTTCAGCAATTACTTTTTGAAGATCGTCCAAACTCTTTCCCTTGACACGTATATGATCACCCTCTATCTGTGCAGTTACCTTTAGTTTGAGCTTTTTTATCTCTGCAGTTATCTTTTTCGCCTCTTTTGTCTCAATATAGTCGACAACTTTAAATGTAACCTTTCGAGTACCGCCGCTTGCATTTTCAACTTTCAACTCATCTAAAACTTTAGATGAGAGTCCACGCTTGATCAGTTTTGTAATCACGATATCTTTAAGTGCATCTAATTTATTATCTGACTCAGCAACTAAAATAAGTAGTTTATCGTTTAGAGAGATCTCATGTTTACTATTTTTAAAGTCATATCTACTCGCAACCTCTTTTTGCGCCATAGTTATTGCATCTTTTACATCTTGCAGGCTAATCTTTGCAGAAATATCAAATGTATGCTCTTTTGCCATTCACAACTCCATCAATTTTATTTTAAAAGTATACCTATAAGTTGCTTTTGTAAACAAAACTTTTTAACTCTAGAAAGAGTCAAATAAAGGAGTGTTTTTAGAAAGAGTTGAAACTATTTTAACAATTTGACAAGTTCATAACGTAGCGTCTCAAGCTCAACAGGTTTCGCTAAAAACCCGTCCATACCCACTTCAAATACACTTTTAATACTCTCTTTTCTTACATCACCCGTAACTGCAAGTATAGGAATATGATCTAGTGAATTCTCTTTTTCATACTCAATAATCTTTTTAGCCGTATCCGTTCCTGAGATAATAGGCATATTCTGATCTAACATAATGAGATCAAACTTCTCATTTCTTAACATCTTCAGTGCTTCCATCCCATCTGAGACAGTAGTACAGCGTAAATTCATCGTCTCAAGAAGCATTTTCATCAGTAGTTTGTTTACTTCATTATCATCAGCAAGTAGAACATGTTCGCCGTTAAATTCAACATTCAGATCAACGTTATCCGGTACCGTTAAATTTTTTGCACTCTCTAAAGGTATAGTAAAGTAAAACTTACTTCCTTTACCCTCCTCGCTCTCGAGCAGCAATGTACCGCCGAGCATTTCAACTAGATTATAGCTGATATTTAGCCCTAGTCCTGTTCCACCATACTTTCTTGTTGTATCGCTACTAGCTTGAGCGTAAGCTTCAAAAAGATTTTTTTGATTCTCTTTTGATATCCCGATACCGCTATCTTTTATAGTGATATTTGCTGTTTTATCACTACTATTATATGTAACGCTAAAGCTAATTTCTCCATTCTTAGGAGTAAACTTAATTGCATTGCTTAAAAGATTTGAGATGATCTGTTTGATTTTTGTAGAATCTGAATAAACAAACCTAGGTATCATCTCATCAATTTCAGTATGAAAGGTTATCTTTTTCTCCTCAGCATTGACTGAAAAAAGCTCTGCAACTCCGTTTAACTCTTCAAAACTGTTAAAGTCATGCATATCAAGCTCTAAATTACCGCTCTCAATTTTACTAAAATCCAAAATATCACTGATAAGCGTAAGGAGTGAATGGCTAGAACGGTCGATAATCTTTAAATACTTAAGCTTCTCTTCTTGCTCCTCTTGCTCTTTTAATATCTGAATAAAACCGATAATTCCATTGAGCGGCGTTCTTATCTCATGGCTCATCTGAGCTAAAAATTCACTCTTCATTTTGCTCGCTAGTTCAGATGCTTCAGAGCGTATCAATAGCTCTTCGGATCTACTCAAAGCAAGGTTTTTCTCTTTATACATCTGAATATCAAAAGAGTCCGCAACTTTTAGGACTTTTTTCATCCTGTATGAAAGTTTATTGGTATATGCTAAAAGCTTTTTATACTCTTTTTTAAACTCAGCGTCTTCTATACTATTTAGATAATTTTCAAAGTAATTTTCATCCATACAAAACACAACTTTTTATAACGAAATTATTGACAATTTTTAATGTATACCACAATAAAGTTACGATAGTATAACAGAAAATTATTAAGTAGCACATTTTCTATGAAAAACAGACTCTTTAACAACGCTTTTGAAAATAGCGTCATGGCTATGACCCTAAATAGCGATCAACATGTTGTTTATGCTTCACATGCTTTAGAAAAACTGATCGGTGCAAATTTAACAACAAAAAAGTTTTCTGACCTTATAGAATCTACGAATGACTTAACTGAATTACTCTCTAAAGACCAGGAAATAGATACAATATACCTTCTCAGTCTCAGTGCAGATACAAAAAAAATCAAGCTTGACGTCACCATTGAAAAAGATGAAGAGAATAACGAACTTAATCTTGTTTTTTATAACACACAAGCTCATCAAAAAAATAAAAATGCTACTGAATTTGAAATGGCTCTTAATGAATCTGAGAGTAGGAAAAAATTTTTACATACCGTTTTTAATTACCAAAAATCTATTGTCGTAGTCATTCATATGAATATGATCATTGATGCAAACAGATCATTTCTTAACTTTTTTGACGTCCCCTCGCTTGAATATTATCTGGACAATTTTAGTGATTGTATAAGTAGCGCTTTTGAAACCGATGATGAGAAAGGGTATCTACAACAAAAAATTTATGGTCAATACTGGATTGATTATGTTCTTGAAAATCGTGATTCAATTCATAAAGTAATGCTTAAGGGAAAAATATTTGAGGTACATGTTGTACCGATAAAACAAGATGAAGATGAACTTTTTATTGTTACTTTTAACGATATCACCTCACAGGAAAAAGCTCAAAACTATATCGAGGATTCAATAGAGTATGCATCTTTGATACAACATTCTTTGGTTCCTAATAACGAAGTTTTCAGAAAATATGTTCAAGATTACTTTGTTATATGGCATCCAAAAGATGTCGTCGGCGGTGACATCTATCTGCTTGAAGAACTTAGACATGATGATGAGATGTTGCTTTTCGTCATAGACTGTACAGGGCACGGAGTTCCCGGTGCATTTGTTACGATGCTAGTCAAAGCCATTGAACGTCAAGTTGTTGCACACATTCTCAATGTCGACGATGATGAACCCGTTAGCCCTGCTCAGCTTCTTGGTGTATTTAATAGAAGCATGAAACACCTTTTAAAACAAGAAAATAGTGATTCAATCTCAAATGCAGGATTTGACGGCGGTATTTTATACTATAACAGAAGAGCAAACCACCTCATATACGCAGGCGCTAAAGTACCACTTTATGTTATGCAAGAGAGTGAACTAAGAGTTATTCAAGGTGACAGACACTCAATTGGTTATAAACGTTCAAAAGGGAACTACTCTTTTACCGATCATGTGATAGATTTGAACTCCGATACCACAATCTATCTCTCAACTGATGGCTATACGGATCAACAAGGAGAAGAGGATGCAATGCCCTTTGGGCGAAAAAAACTTATGTCGTTGATTAATGAATATCATGAGGAGACACTCTCAGATCAACAAGAGGTTTTTTTAGATGAGTTTATGGAACATCAAGGAGAGAGAATTGCTAATGATGATGTAACTATGGTTGCTCTAAAATTTATATCAAGTAGGGAGAAGAAGTAAAGATGCAAAGATTTTTAGTCGTTGATGATTCAAAACTGGCACGAAAAAAACAGATCCAAAGTATCCAAGATGCCGGTTTTGAAGTAATCGGCGAAGCAGAAAACGGAGAAAAGGCGTTAACTATGTATAAAGAGTTACAGCCTGACTTTGTAACCATGGACATTGAGATGCCGAAAATGAACGGTGCTGAGACAACCAAACAGATTATGGAGTTTGATCCTGATGCTAAAATCATTATCGTAAGTTCTGTAATGAATAAAGCATTGATAACTGAGATTTTAAATTCTGGAGCGATATTTCATCTTAAAAAACCTTTCAAATCTGAACTTTTACAAAAACACTTAGTAAGAATTATAGGAAATAGATAATCATGGATAAAAAAGAGTTTTTAGATCTTAAAGTAGAGATCAATGATGTTGTCATCATGAGTTTTGAGGGTTTGATTACACAAAAATCGATTGTAGATCTTGCTAAAACAGTTGAAGCAACACTTTTCTCTTTTGATGAAGAGGAGATGAAAGTAAGAAGTATATTTGAAATCATGATAGAAATTTTACAAAATATGCTTAGTTACTCTTATGATAGTATAGATTTAGGTGATAATACTTTCCAAAGTAGCGGTGAGATTAGAATCTCTTTAAACAGAAATAGTCACACCTATTTCATCAAAAGCGGAAACCTAATTGATATTAATAAACAAGAATTTATTAAAAGTTCACTTGATGAAATAAACTCGTTCTCACCGGAGGAGTTAAAAGAGGTCTATAAAGAGAGACGCCGTAGCAGAAGAAAAAATCATGGTCGAGGAGCAGGACTTGGCTTTTTAGATATTGCAAAAAAATCAAAGAATAAGATAGAATACCAATTTTTTGAAAATGACGAAAATTCGTTAATGTTCAAACTGCATGTTAAATTATAATTTTTCAAAGGTAAGGGATGGAAAACTTAAATATTGAAGCGACAGAGTATACACCAAAAATAATTTTGGACGCACAAAACAACTTAATAGATATCAGAGGAGATTCGTTTCCGGAAAATACTTTCGACTTTTATAAACCGGTAACGAAATGGTTAAAACAATACTTTGATGAGGGTAATAAAAACGTCGTTATCAATATAGAGATCAACTACTTCAATTCTAGCAGTTCACAACTATTTTTTGATGTTTTTGATATGTTTGAAGCGGCAAGTGAGAAACAAAATTCACTTGAAATCAATTGGATTTATAGTGCTAAAAATGAGAGTGCACAAGAGGCCGGTGAAGATTTTGTAGATGAGTTTGAAAGTCTCAACATCAATCTTATAGAGCAGTAATACAATAGTGAGTGAAAATCCAAGTACCGTTGAAAAACTATTAACCCTACTTGAAAACGATACTATAGATGATATTACTCAACTTAGGATACTTGCAAGGAGTGCTTTAAAAGAGTCTGAAAAAAAAGAGTCTAGATTAAAAAAGGTTATCAAACAGAGCGATAATCAACAAAAACAGCTTCTTACACTGCATAGAGAACTTGATGAATATAAAAACCATCTTGAAGAGAAGGTAGAAGAGGCTCTAAAAGAGATTAAATCTTTAAACAAAGAGCTTGAAGATACACAAAAAGAGGTACTTTTTACAATCGGTGCAATTGCCGAAAGTAGATCAAAAGAGACCGGCAATCATGTAAAAAGAGTTGCCGAATACTCAAAATTGATCGGCATACATCTTGGTTTAAGTAGTGAGGATGTTGAGCTTTTAAAACAGGCTTCTCCGATGCATGATATAGGAAAAATTGCCATTCCTGACAGCATATTAAATAAACCCGGAAGATTTGACGACGCTGAGTATGCACTCATGAAAAAACATGCAAAACTTGGTTATGAAATGCTCAATAATTCGACTCGTCCATTAATACAACTAGCATCAACTATTGCATATGAGCATCATGAAAGGTGGGATGGTAAGGGATATCCTAAAGGATTACGAGGTGAAGAGATCAGTATCTTTGGGAGAATCACCTCTTTAGCCGATGTTTTTGATGCGCTTGGGAGTGACAGGGTTTATAAAAAAGCGTGGCCGATGGACAAAATAGTTGCTCTTATTAAAGAGGAGAGAGGAAAACAGTTTGATCCAAAAATTGTAGATATTTTTTTGGAAAACCTAGATAGCTTTATAGCAATTAGAGATTCACTGCAAGATTAAGATTTATGCCATGCCAACTCTTGAATAAGAGATTTAAAACTCTCATCAAACCCTGCTTCAATTGCAACTCTCTTATTGCTTAACGGATGTTCAAAAGTTAATTTAGATGCATGTAGAAGAAGTCTATTGATACCAAACTGCTCTCTAAAAAATTTTGTATGCCTTAAATCACCGTGCGTCGTATCACCCACTATCGGATGGAAGATGTGTTTCATATGACGCCGTAGCTGATGTTTACGCCCCGTTTTTGGATAGAGCTTTAAAAGTGAATAGCGTGATGTATTATATCTTCCGACTGAAAAAGGCAATTCTACCGTTGCAATCCTCTCATACTCACTAACAGCCTCTTGTGAGTCTTTATTTTGATTTGCCTTACTATCTGTCATTTTATCAAGTATCTCTTTCAAAGGATAATCTATCACCCCTTCTTCCTGTGTAAATCCTCGAACTATTGCGGTATACTCTTTTTTTACGCTTCTACTTTTTATTATCTCAGACATCTGCTGTGACATCTCTTTTGAGAGTCCAAATAGAAGTACACCCGAAGTTGGTTTATCTAACCTATGTAACGGATAGACATACTGACCGATTTGATCACGAAGAAGTTGTATGGCAAACTCAGTTTCACTTTTATCTATCATAGAGCGGTGAACCAGTAGCCCTGAAGGTTTATTAATAGCGATAAGGTCACTATCTTGGTAGAGTACCTCTAGCATATGCAAGCACTACGCAACATTTTTCCTCAGCTTTATTTCAAAGCCTTTTTTACTCTCATCCAAAAGTTTTATGCTTCCGCCGTGCTGATCAGCTATCTGCATTGAGAGTACTAATCCTAATCCATTACCCTTCTCTTTTGTACTTTTAAATGCTTCAAATAGTATCTCTTTATCTTCAATGGGAACACCTGTATCATAGACTCTAAAAATATAAAACTTTTCATCTTCAGCGTATTCTAAATCAACTACTCCCTCATCATCTTCTGATTCTTCAATAGCATCAATTGCATTGAAAATAAAGTTTGATAGCATCATAGAAATAAGTTCAAAATCGGCATATATCTCTTTTTGGGGCAGATGTAGATGAAACTCTATCTCTTTTGAGTAGCTGTAATATGCAATTGAATTATACAGTTCATCAAGCAACTTTTTTAGCGAACAGTTACTTTTTCTTGCAACTACCCCTTTAGAAAACATCAAGGTTGCCTTAATAATTTTATCTATCCTAAATACGGACTTTTGAATCTCCTCAACAATTGGTCTATTTTTTTCATCGACTCTTTTTGAGAGCGTAGAAGTAAGCAGTGAAATGGAGCCGATGGGATTTCGTATCTCATGTGAAAGATGTGCAGCCATCTGTCCCATCGTTGCCAAACGCTCTCTATTTTTTTGCTCCGTAATATCCGTAACACTAAGTAAGATTTTGTCCATATAACGACTAACTTTTACGATATAGGATGATTTATTGTGAGTAATTTCTCTATCATCCAAGGAGAGATCCATAATATCTAGAAGTTCGGAAAGCTCTCTTGCCTTAGAGTTTTGCAAAAAGACATCACCGTTTGATTCAAGTATCCACAAAGCATTGGGAGAGAGATCAACAAGCCTTTCAACACTATCATGAGAGTTTTTAAGCTCCTCATACTCTCGCTCAATTACATAGGTCTGTTCGATTAGGCTCTGTAACTGCTCAAGTACGTTTCCGTCCTCTAAATTAAAATCATTTTCACTTTTCAAGTTTTAACACCCTATTTTAGATAAGCAATACTATAACACATAACTTTTCATTTTTATATTTATTACAATATAATAGCGACTTTTTAAGGAGCATTGATGTCGTATAAGGTCTTAGATGAAAACAGTGTAATAGAGTATATGCAAGGTATCAATTCCGTTAAAGAGTACTTTGCAAATGATGAGCTTCAAGCAAGGGAGATCGGTGACGGTAACTTAAACTATGTCTATGTCGTTACATCGAAATCAGATACAAATAAAACACTTATTTTAAAACAGGCTGTTCCCTACCTAAGAATTGTAGGAGAGAGCTACCCGCTTTCACGTGAGCGCATGACCTATGAAATTCGCTCACTTTTGCATTTTTCTAAACTCTCCGAAGAATATGTACCAAAAATTTATCATGCAGATGAGCAGATGAGTGTTGTTATCATGCAGTATCTAGGTGATCATATCATTATGAGAAACGGTATGATAGAGAGTATTACCTATCCAAGTTTTGCAGAACATATTGCTTCGTTTTTAGCAAACACACTTTTTAAGACATCCTCACTTCATCTAAATAGTGCCCAAAAGAGAGAGCTGATTGGACAATTTAACTCCAACAGCGAGCTTTGTGCCCTGACAGAAACATTTGTTTTCACTGCTCCCTATATGGAACATGAGACTAATGAAATAAATCCTCTTATAGAAAAAGAGGCAAAAGAGTTGCAAAGTGACATCAATTTTAAGACAAAGATGCTTGGACTAAAATATAAATTTATGAACCAGACTGACGCACTCTTACATGGTGATCTGCATACAGGCTCTATTATGATCAATAAAAAAGAGACCTATGTGATTGACTCAGAATTTGCTTTCTTTGGCCCGTTTGGTTTTGACGTTGGGGCTTTGCTTGGAAATCTTGTTATGTCGTGGGTATCACACTTTGAACGTTCACATGATGAAAAATACCAAGAGTGGATACTTCAAACGATAGCAACATTTTTGAAAAGATTTGAAGAGCTCTTTTTAGAGCAGTGGAGTATGCAAGAGAGTAGTGCATTAGTTGAAAAAGGCTTTTTAGATCGTAGTGCACTTAATCAGTATAAAAAATCTTTTATGCTTCAGGTTTTACAAGAGAGCGTCGGATTTGCAGGAGCAAAAATCTGTCGACGCCAACTTGGAATTGCAGGAGTTGCAGATATACGTTCCATTGAAGATCAAGAGGCAAGAGCTAGGAGTGAAAAGATGGCACTGCGCATAGGAAGTGCTTTTGTAAAAGAGTATGAAAATGTTTATAGCGTTAGTGACGTGCTAGAGCTTATAAAGGCTAATAAATGAATGGAAAATATAAAGCTATATGGCTTAATGAAGAGGGTTATTTAGAGGTTCTTGACCAAAGAGCTCTTCCACACGAAAAAAAGATCGTTACCTTAAAAAATGTAGCAGAAAATATTGAAGCTATAAAAGATATGACTATAAGAGGTGCAGGAGTTATCGGGTGTGTCGCGGCATTTGGAGTCTATCAAGCTGCCAGGGAGTGTAACGGCGATTTAGAGTGCATTAAAAAACACGCTGCTAATATTAGAAAAAGCAGGCCAACTGCCGTTAATCTCATGTGGGCAGTTGATAGAATGCTAGAAAAACTCTCTACGAGTAGCAATATTCTAGAGGATGCCAAAAAAGAAGCTATCGCTATTAGTGATGAAGATGCACTGCGTTCACAAAAAATCGGTGAATATGGGTGTGATATCATTGAAGAGATACTAAAATCAAAAAATAAAAAACGTATCAATATACTTACGCACTGTAATGCAGGATGGCTCGCAATCCTAGATGAAGGCAGTGCATTAGCTCCCATCTATGAAGCAAAAAAACGCGGTATCGATGTACACGTATGGGTTGATGAGACACGTCCTAGAAATCAAGGGGCGAACTTAACCTCATGGGAGCTCTCAGAAGGTGGAGTGGAACACACTATCATTGCCGATAATACAGGCGGTCACCTTATGCAGCATGGCCTTGTTGATATGGTCATCACCGGAGCCGATAGAGTGACAAGAGGCGGTGATGTAGCAAATAAGATCGGAACCTATCTAAAAGCACTTGCTGCACATGACAACGGTGTGCCATTTTACGTCGCCCTGCCTGCTTCGACATTTGATTTTTCTATCATAGACGGTGTTAAAGAGATAGAGATCGAAGAGAGAAGTGAAGATGAAGTGCACTTTATGCGTGGTATTACTAGTGAGGGTGAAGTAAGTGAGGTGAGAATTACACCTAAAGATACCAAAGCGCTTAATATCGGTTTTGATGTTACACCAAACAGACTTATCACGGGACTTATAACAGAGCGCGGTGTTTGTGATGCATCACAAAAAGCGATTGAAAAAACATTTGAATTGGAGCAGTAATTAATGGTTAATTTATGGAATGATAAAGAGGCAAAAGAGTTTGAAAATGATGATCTTGCGATGCGTGTCTATACGTCACGCCTTCTTGGAGCAAATTCAGATCTAGTACTTCACGGTGGCGGCAATACTTCCGTTAAGATGAGTAAAAAAAATCTTTTTGGTGAAGAGGAAGAGCTGCTATACGTCAAAGGAAGCGGATGGGATTTAGCAACTATTGAAGCGCAAGGTTTTGCACCCGTAAAGATGCAAACATTACTTAAAATGGCTGAACTCAAAGAGCTAAGCGATGTAGATATGGTTACCAATCAGCGCGCGGCTATGACAAATCCTAGTGCACCAAACCCATCCGTCGAGGCAATATTACACGCAATTATACCTTTTAAGTTTGTAGATCACACGCATACCGATGCGGTTGTAACCGTTACCAATACAGAGGGCGGTGAAGCAAAAATTAAAGAGATATATGGTCAATCACTTTTAGTTATTCCTTACGTTATGCCGGGCTTCATCCTTGCACGTACGATCTATGAGATGACCAAAGATGTAGATTGGAACAATTATAAGGGGATGGTTCTACTTAATCACGGTCTTTTTACATTTAATGATGATGCTAAAAAGAGCTATGAGAAGATGATTGAGCTTGTGAGCAAAGCTGAAGAGTATATTGAAAAGAACATGAGTGAAGCTCCGGCAAATGCTGAGCATCTGGGCGAAGATCTCATTAGCCTGTCAAAAATTAGAAGAGCAATATCAACTGCAAAAGGTTCTGCCGTTATCATTAACTATGATCAAGGCAAAGAGGCGGTAAATTTTTCAGCTCTTAAAAATGTCGATGATGTAGCTTCACAAGGTCCCCTTACACCTGATCACGTTATTAGAAATAAACGTATACCTATGATCTTTGAACGCGATTATAGTGCAGCATTAGAGAACTATCAAAACGAGTATAAAAGATATTTCAGTGAACTAAACTCGGGTGAGACGATGCTTAACCCTGCTCCAAAATGGGCTATTTGGAAAAATAGAGGTATTTTAACATTCGGTGCAAGTGCTAAAGAGGCAAAAATAATCTCTGATATCAAAGATCACTCAATCAAAGCATTTTCTCAAGCAGAGCGTCTTGGCGGATACAAAGCACTCAGCGCAAAAGATATTTTTGAGGTTGAATACTGGAGTTTAGAGCAGGCAAAACTTAAAAAATCATCTGGAAAACTACCTTTGCAAGGTCAAGTTGCAATTGTAACAGGAGCTGCTAGCGGTATAGGTAAAGCGACACTTGATAAACTACACGCTGACGGTGCGGCGGTCGTTGGACTTGATATAAATCCGATAATGTCAGAAGCAACAAATGGAAGTGACAGACTTGGAATTGTATGTGACCTCACTAAAGAGAGTGATATACAAGCTGCGATCGAGACGACGGTAAGAACATTTGGTGGGCTTGATATAATTGTAAGCAATGCAGGAATTTTTACCTCTTCGCAAGAGATTGAGGAGATAGATGCTTCTACTTGGGAAAAAAGTATGAATATAAATCTTACAAGTCATCAAAAATTCTTAAAATTTGCGACACCTTTTCTTAAAGAGGGAGTGAACCCATCAATCGTCATAATGGCTTCAAAGAATGTACCGGCTCCCGGTAAAGGTGCTGCGGCATATTCAGTTGCAAAAGCGGGGCTTACTCAGCTAGCACGTATTGCTGCACTTGAACTCGGAGAATTTGGTATTAATGTCAATATGCTTCACCCTCACGCCGTATTTGATACGGGTATCTGGACACCTGAAGTTTTAGAAAAACGTGCAAAACACTACGGAATGAGTGTAGAGGAGTACAAAACAAATAATATTCTAAAAACTGAAATCACCTCTAAAGATGTAGCAGCATTGGTCAGTGCAATGGCGGGTGAACTCTTTTCTAAAACAACAGGAGCGCAACTGCCTATTGATGGTGGAAGTGATAGAATTATTTAATCTTAACATGGCCTCTACAGTAGGTCATGTAATAATACCTTTTTAAAATCTAGCTCTTTTTTCTAAACTCTATATGCATCTTAATAGGTGATTCTATATGATTGATCTGCTCTTGTGCAAAGTAAACGTCACCGTCATCTAAGTAGTAAATTATCAAATGACCCTCGCTTCCTATCTCAAAATCATAATCATATCTTTTTGCACGTCTATAAAGCAGCGCTTGAGCTAAAGTTATTATATAACTAAGTGCAAGAACCGTTTGTGTTGAGGGTAAAAGATCTTTAAATTTTTTTAAAAATTTTGGGGATGGAGGCTTGTTTTCATTGTAGCGCATGAGTGAAGAGATAAGTACAATATCCTTATGTGAAAGCTGAAACTCTAAAACACCTAAAACCAGATACATTCCATGCCTATGTCTTGTTCGATGATGTGCTTGCAATCCCATCATAGAGAGTCTTGAAGCATACTCAATATGTTTTAAATAGCTATCTTTTAAATTTATCGTCTCATGGATCGTTAGATATATTTTTTTTGAAATTGCACTTAATTGATTACTATACCTACTATCTACACAAAAACGATCGAGTAAATTTCTCAAATTTGGATTAAAATTTGCGGGAAACCTCATAGCATTTGATCTTAATAGGTCACTTAAAAAAAGCCCCTCTCTAACTCCTACTCCACTAACCGTCAAACGTTTAGCACTAAGCAAGCTAAAAAGTTCACGAAAAATCAGTGTTCCGGGCTGTATAACATCAAAACGTGCCCTTTTCACCCCTAGTTGTGCCAATTTGGAATGGTTTTTTGCACTAAGTATCGTTTCAAAAAAGTCATTATGATCATCGGGTTTATAGACAAAGCCATGTAGTTTATCAAGCGGATAATCAATTTTCTGCATTATAATTTTAGAGAGTGTACGAATTGTACCGCCTATTCCCGCAACATCTTTATGTCTAAAAGTTTCAGGCAACTCTTCAAAAACTTTTTTAATATATTTTTTTGCGCCCTCAACATTTTTATTATCAAAAAAGAGCTCTTTAAGTCGTACCGTCCCAAGATCTAAGGAATAGGTATCTATAACCCTGCCCTCTTTAAAAAGTGCAAACTCCGTTGAACCGCCACCTATATCCATTGTAATACCGCTACTTAACGGAAGGAGAGATGCACATGCTATACCGCCTAACTCCGCCTCTTTTAAGCCGTCTATTATCTTTATCTTTAAGCCGGTATTTTCTTGCACGCGTTTTAAAAATTGTGATGAATTGGGAGCATCTCGAAGAGCTGAAGTAGCTACGCACAGAGTCTTTCTAACACCGAAACTCGATGCAATACTCACAAAACCCTCTAACGTATAAATAGCTCTATCTTGTGGCTCTTTTTGAAGTTCTCCGCCATGCTCATATGCATTTTCACCTATTCTTACTCTGCTTTTTGCCTCATGAAGCTGGTGAAAACCATATCTACTAGTGCGCTCATAAATAGAAAGACGTACCGAATTTGAACCAATATCTATAATTGCGGTACGTTTTGCCATATTGGAGCTATTCTTCTGTATCGCTGTTTAGTTTATTATACTTAAATGTTAATTCCGTAATCGTTTCAACGTTGTCTTTATCAATTTCAATACAGTCAACAGGACAAACTGCTATACATTGCGGTTCATCATAATCTTTGACACACTCTGTACATCTATCGGGATCGATCACATAAATCGGATCACCCTCTTCAATAGCTTCCGTAGGGCACTCTTCGCGACATGCATCGCAAGCTATACACTCATCATTAATAATTAATGACATAATTCACCTCTTAATATACATATAATTTATATCTCGCTGGATTTATAGCAAAGCCAAGCTTAACAATGTTTTAAACTATAACTATTTATCATCATTAAGACTACAACACATCTCATCGCTTAGCTCTATTGAGGCAATCGTTCCACTTCTATCATCTCTATTTTTTATACTGATCTGAATACCCATTGCATCGGCGGCACTTTTTGCTAAAAAGAGTCCTAGTCCAACACCTGATTTATCGCCGACTCTCTTAAACGGTGCGAAAAGATCAATACTCTCATCTATCCCGCAACCCTCATCAACTATCTCAATGAGGAGTTTTTTATCCCTCTTTAGCAGTTGCGCTCGAAAAACAATTTTTTGATTTTCAGGTGTAAATTTTATGGCATTTTGTAAAAAGTTTTGAATAATTTGATTAAGAAGTGTCGGCTGAATAGTCGCTTTAAAGTGATCAACTATAAAATCCAACTCTAAAATCTTATTTTCACTTTTTGCCAACATTACAAAATCTTTGCCTTTTGCCTTTAAAAACTCAACGATATCTATATTTTCGGGCTTTTCAAATTGCGCCCCCTCTTGACGACCTATATTTAATATGTCACCTATTTTTTTATTCATCTCATCTATCGTCTCATTCGATATTTTAATGGCATCAATATACTCCTGAGGAGTTCTCTCTTTAATGGATGTAACCTGATTTTTTAGCTTCATAACGGCCAAAGGGGTTTTTAGCTCATGTGCAGTTCCGATAAAGAGCTCTTTTTGATACTTTAAAAATGTCTGTATACGAAATATCAGCTTATTGATACCCTCCCCCAAAGGATAAAACTCTATTGGTAACGTATCAATATTAATAGGTGTTATAAAGTTTTCATTCATATTTGAAAGTCTTGATGTAAGTGCCGTAATAGGTTTTATAAGCATTTTTGAGAGTGCTATGGCATAAATAAGGATCAGAAAAAGTGCAATAAAGTTGATAACTAATATAGAGTTTAGAATTCTATCAAAGAGTATCATTGTTGCCGTTATATCTTTTGAAATCTTTAGATATCTTCCCTCTTCAATCTTATATGGATGAATAATCGAGATAAAATATCTATCATCATATTGTAAATATCTTGTTAATGTTTTTTCATATTTGATTTTCATGATAACCATCTCAACACTTACCCCTAAAAGTGCATCAGATTCCAAGAAAAGGGTATCCCCGATGGCATCATTATTTTTAATATCCTGGGCTAATGAGAGCAGTTCATCTTTTTTTTCATCTAAAATTGATTGTTTAATGTATATGTAGAGTATGGACGAAAACAGTACTATAAGTACTGTTGACGCTATAAAAAGTAGTAGTAAAAATCTGTTTCTTATGCTTCTTTTGGAAAGCAAAAACGGTAACCTCTTCTTCTAACTGTCTCGATTGTAGTAATGTTTAACGGTTTATCCATCTTTTGTCTGATCTGATTGATAGCTACCTCGATAACATTTGGCGTAACAAGCTCAGGCTCTTCCCAAATTGCATCTAGAAGCTGCTCTTTTGAAACGATCTGGTCTCTATGTCTAGCTAAATGAGTTAAAACTTCAAAAGGTTTTCCTTTTAGTTCGATATCTTTCTCTTGATAGATTATCTTCTCTTCTTCAGGGTTAATCGTTAACTCTTCAATTTCGATTATATTACTTCCGCCAAAACGAAGTCTTGCTTCGATTCTAGCAACCAAAACATCAAAATCAAACGGTTTTCTAATATAATCATCCGCACCCATTCTCAGTGCTTCAATTTCACTATCTTTATCATCACGTGCAGAAAGTACAACCACTACGGTTTTAGGTGACTTACTTTTAATTGTTTCAATTAGATCCACTCCATCACCGTCAGGAAGCATCCAATCCATTAAAACTAAATCATAGTTTCTGATATCTAGATAATACTCACCGTCTTTAAGTGTCTCCACAACATCGCTTTGATATCCGAACTCTTTGAGCCCTTCTGCTAACATTTTATTTAAGGTGACTTCATCTTCTACGATCAGAATTCTCATTAAATTACCTCTTTAGAAAAATTTCAGGAAGTATATCATACTTTTAGAAAATTTTAATCTTTTTTTCAAAAAAATTAAAGGAAAGTATAAATTTCCTCTAAGGAAACTTCGCAATTTTTAAGGATATCCGGTTTTGTAATTTTCAGCTGTAGCTTTTCAACCAACGGAAAATGAACCTGAATCTGCTTGCTTACCCCATTTAAAGCATCTTCTAGAAGATGGTATTTACTCTCTTGCATGTGTGATACAATCATATCACTCACTTTTGCATAATCAACAAAATCTCCCTCTTTATACTCATAATAGAGCGAAAGATTAACAATCACTCTCTGAGCATTTTTTCGTTCATGCTCCAATATGCCGATAATGGATGAAAATTCAAGTTTTTCAATATCAATTTTCATACAACCCTTTTCTCTTTGCCTTGAAACAGTCTTACGAAATTCGGTATATGTTTATAGAAGATAAAAAATGCAATCAAAATCATCGGAGCATGCGGTGTCTCAGGTTGCAATATATAAAAAGCGGCAATTACAGCAGCTAACCCTCCCATAGAGGAGAGGGATGAGATACGAACACTCTTTGCCAAAATAAACCAAGCTGCTACACCGATAAGTGTCTCAATCGGCAACATGAACATACTCACACCCATTCCGGTTGCTACACCTTTTCCCCCCTCAAACATTAAAAATGGACTAAAACAGTGTCCTACAACGGCTAATACAGCCATTGCCCAAAGAACTGAATCACTTGCACCCATAAGCTGAGCAATAACTAATGCAATAACACCTTTTAGCGCATCAAGTAGTAGCGTTGCGGCAGAAACTTTTTTTGCCAAAGATGGATTGCTCTCTTTTAAAACGCGCAAAACATTGGTTGCTCCTATACTTTTGCTACCACTTTCAATTATATTCACACCTGCAAAGAGTTTGGCAAGAATAAGGCCAAATGGTATGCCGCCGATCATATAGGCAGCAATATAGAACTGTATATTTTGATTTAGTAAAAAATCCATAAATTATCCTCAAATTAAGTGAAGCGATTCTACACTAATAACGATTTAGCATACCTAAATAAAAAAGCCACATGAATGGCTCAAGTAGATGAGTTAAGAGATGGGATTCTTTTTTATACCAATTTGTGGGAATTTCTTTAATAGGAGAAAAATCTATATGTATATTTTCATACCCTTTCCCTTCTAATATATAATTAAATACCGCTTTTGTTCTTCGTGAAGAGATAGCACTGCCGACTAAAACGATATGACGATATTCACTCTCTTTTAACATTTGTGAAACTTCCAAAGCTTCATCAAATCTGTTAACAGACTTGATATTATTTAATATATTAGCTTCAATACCGTAATTTTGAAATAGATCTGCTTTTTTTTGTGCATCACTAATGAATAGTTCACTATACTTTTGGCTAATCTCTTTTGATCCGACGATATAATACTCATTTGCAACAATATCCTTTGCTGCCAGCACTGCACTCTCATCTGAACGTAAAACAATAACCGCGTCAGCTTTATCTACACTATCAATACTAACAAACATCCAGGAGTAGAATCCAAGTAGTTGTTTATAAAAGAGTATTACAACTATAAGTGCAAAGATGGGAAGAATCTTACGTTTTGGCTTTATCATTAGAATAATTATACAAACATTAAGGACGAATAGCTATAATCGCGTACTAATTTTATTATTTAAAGGACTTATTTATGGAGCAAGAACGCTCAAGAAGTAACCTTTACGCACTTCTTTCACGTATTTTATTGCAGGAGTTAGATGCAGAATTTTTGCAAGCTCTGCGAAACGATGAAGTGTTGTTAGATTTTTTCCCAAACCTAAAAAATTGGGACTCTTTCAAAACATTAGACGATGCAACACTTTTAAACGAACATCTCAATGTTGACTTTGTAAATGTATCTTTACTGCATCTTATACCGTATGAAGGCTTTTATGTTCGTGATGATCAGATGATTGAAACCGGTGGGGCTAATCCGGTTACTGATTACTACTCGGCATATAATTTTGTTGTTGATTTTGAAAAAGCTCGTGTTGTAGCACCTGATCATATCGCAATAGAACTAGAGTTTATGCATACACTTGTTGAAGCACAAATAAAAGCGATGGAAGCGGGTGGTGCAGATGTGGAAGATATCCTCTCTTTACAAAAAGAGTTTCTAAATAAGCATATATTACAGTGGGTTCCAATGTATCTTATCAGTATGAAATATGAATCACGTACCCCACTCTACCATGATGCGGCAGAGATGGCGATGGAGTTCTTATTAAGTGATAATGAATATCTTAGTTCAAAAGTAAAAAAGAGTTCGTAAATCGTGATTTCACTCAATAATGCAGCGTGTGTTCGAGCAGTTACAAAAAATTCCTCATGTACTAAATGTGAAGATCTATGTCCGACAGAAGCGATCAAAATAGAAGCAACACTACCTACACTCATACTACAGCAGTGCGTGGGATGCAGTGGATGTAATGCAATCTGTCCAAGCGAAGCGCTCAAAGTCGATAACTTTTCATCTACCAATTTCTTTTTTGATTTTGTCTCTCAAGAGGAAAATGTTATCAGTTGTAAAACAAATGTACCCTGTTTAGCAGCCATAAGTGCAGAAAATCTACTTTCACTCTCACTACTAAAAGGTGATATTGTCTATGATATGGCTCACTGTGAAAATTGTGAAATAGCTCATAGCCTAAAACCGCAAATTGAAAAAAATATTGAAGAGGTTAATTATCTGCTAGAAGCGATGCTAAAAGACTCAAGAGTTAAGCAAGACTTTTCTGCAAAAGAGACGCAAGAAGAATCTCAAAGCAACAGACGAGATTTTCTTAATAACTTTTCACTCAAAGGTGTAGGCAAACAAAAACAAAATTTTGAAAGAGCTGTAGAAATAGAGAGTATTGAAGAGAAAAAAAATGATCTAAGTAGTAGCGATACCTCGGCTATGAGATCAAAAGATCTACCTGAGAGCAGAAAGATTCTCTTTACGGCACTTAAACGTGTACAGACACCTGAGACACTACATATTATCGAAGGCAAAGAGATTAGTTTCATGTCAGAGAAGGATATTGATCTTGATAGCTGCACAAATTGTCAAATGTGCTATAGGATCTGTCCTACAAAAGCGCTTAGTAGTGACTATAAAAGCTCAAAAATTGATTTTGACGCCGGACTTTGTATAAAATGCACCGCATGCCATGATGTGTGTGAACCAAACTCAATTACGTTAAGAGAGACATTTAAGATAGAAAACTTCTTTGAGCCAAAAATTGAGCATTTGGCAAGATTTACGATTAGAAAGTGTAACGAATGTGAAAACTATTTTACTTATAAAGGTGGAGAGGTAATTTGTCCTAGATGTAAAATCGAAGAGGATGAAGCCAAAGATCTTTGGGGGCTAAGATGATTGCAAAACATATAGAAAAAGATACGAAACTTTTTGGACTACTTGCAGATGAAGCCTCATCTTTAAAAAAGGCAAGAATTGTCTCAGAGTACTTTGTAGAGCTAGGTATTGACGCAGCATATATCCCGATGAATATCCGACATGACGATATCTATTTTACAATTCACGGTCTGAAAGAATCAAAAATTGAAGCGGTAAACCTGGGCTCAGAATACACAAAATCAGCGTTTGAGCAAATGGACATTATAAGTGATGAAGCATCACTTTGCGGTTTTGTCGATACTATTAAAATAGAAAACGGTAAACTTCTAGGAAGTATAACGATTGGAGAGGCATTTGCCAATATATTAACTCAAATCAATGCAAAAAAGATCACTATTTTAGGCAGCGGTTCACTTGCGCGTTCAATTATTTTACATCTAAAGCAGACAAATGTAAAAGAGGTTGTACTGCTACATGAGAGGTTAGAGAGTGCTATGAGTCTGTTTGAGAGTATGCAAGATCAACTTGAAGGATTAGAGGTTGATTTTGACCGCTATGAAAAAGATATTGCCTATAGTGCAAATACAGATGCACTTATCAACACATCATCTTTAGGAAGAGTTGCAAGTGATGATTTTATAAAGTTTTCTTCCTATCCTACATATTTAATGGATAGCGTTAATCCATCACGTAACAGCAAATCTTATTTTGCGGCAATCGCCTCAGACAAGAGCAGATATCTCGGTGGAGATGATCTCTCGCTTGAGATGATAAAAATTGATTCAAAAAATTGGTTTTAAGGAGAAGTAATGAGTTTAGACAGAGCAGGTATAGAAGAGTTAAAACAGGAATTTGATAAGTTTGTACTAGATCGCTGTGCAATCGACCCTGAACAGGGTGAGGATGCCATGAGCGCTGAAGAGGCTGAAGATGAAGATATTCCAAACTTTGTTGAAGAGCTGCTAAAAAAACTTTTAGCACCGGCTATCAGCGGTATAAACCTAACAAGAATAGATATCAAACGTATCGGTGCTGAGATGGATTACAGCCTTCCTATTAAAGAGAGAAATAGAATGTTCAAAGCGATGATGCGACATATGGTCAGCAAAGATGAACTGCAAAAAGTTTTTGACACTATTAACAAACATATAGACGGTAGAGTCTTAATCTATAGAGAACTAGGTGAGAGTTTTCCGGCATCAAAATATATCTTTGATGTCTATGAGCAAAGAATTGAAAGAACAAAAAAGATGCTTATACGTATCGTTGAAGATTTTGAAGAATTTGATCCAAATGCTGAATCAGTGCTCATGTAAAGAGTTAATAAATATAATGATTTAAACCAACCTACTAAAAATAAAACTTTAACTTCATACTATAATATATTTAATATTTTCAAAAAAGTTTAAGTAGTTAAGGTTTTTTTGATTTTTTGTTCATTAAATCTTCATAATTAACAACTAGAATACGTCAAATCAAAATGTTTGGGGGATTTTAGATGAAGAAAATAATCTTATCTGCAGCTATACTCAGTTCGACACTGCTAACAAATCAGTCTTTATATGCAAATGATGATATAAAAGCAATGCTAAAAAAGATAGAATTAATGCAAGAGGCTATAAAAAACCTAAAAAGTGAAGTATCAAGATTAAAAAACAGTAATGAAGTCATTAGCACACTGCAAGAGAATATTGAAGAGCTAAAAGAGAACGACGAGTCAATTGAATCAACGATAGATGAAGAGATTAGTTTGGCTGCTTCGGGAATCAAACTAAACGGCTATGCCGATGCTTACTACGCAGCATATTCCGGAAAGAAGAATAAAGATAGGAACGACGGTTTTAGAAATTATCGTTTTTCTTTAATCCCTAATCAACAGGTTAATGATAAATTCAGATGGTTAGCAGAAATTGAATTCGAAGATACACCGAGGATTGAGCCATCATATAATAGTGGAACAGTATCTGATGATTCAACCGGAAGTCTGTTTTTAGAAAGAGTTTATTTACAATATGATTACAACCAATATTTAAAATTTCGCTTGGGTCGAGATTTTACACATTCAACAATCTGGTCTGATAATCATTATCCCACTTTTGTACTAAATGAATATAGACCTTTACTAGAGAGAAATATATTTCCTCAAGTAACTGACGGATTAGAAGTATTGGGTAATACAATGATCGGAAAAGTTGGTGTCGACTATATTGTATATACAGGAAACGGCAATAGCTACTACACTCACGAAGATTTAAATGATAAAGACTTATACGGAGCAAGAGTTAGATTTACACTCCCTTTCTTGTCATTGACAAGATTATCGCTAGCCGTAGCAGATGGATACACGACGGATAATATTTTAAATTCAAACTATGATAAAACATCATTTGCTATAGGCTTAGAGCAAAAATGGAATAATGCAGAACTGAAAGCACAATATGCTTATGCGAACATAGAAGATACCAACAAATATGATAGAGATGGTTACTATGTTCAACTCTCTTACAAATTAGGAGACTTCACTCCTTGGATTCAATATGAGGAGTATGATGCATCAGATAAAGATGGATTAGAGGCAGTTGATAGAAAAGCAGTTGGTCTACAATATTCCCTCTATTCAAATTTAAAGTTCAAACTTGTTGAATATCTAATGGATGATGATAAGCAAACGCTTGCTGTCGGTACATTCAATTTTTAAGGATAAAGAATGAAAAATAATATTTTTAGGCTAATAGCGGTTTTAATTTCTATCTCTTTATCTTTACATGCAGGTGGACAAATAGTTGTAAATATCGGTTCTAATGTATCTGAACTCAATAAAGATGATGCAAAAGCAATTTTTAACCTACAGAAAACAGTTTGGGATAACGGAACACCTATTAAAGTATATCTTCTTCCCTCAACGCATGAAACTGAGATAGAATTTTGCAAAAACATTTTAGATTCTGAAGCAGACGTAGTATTTGAAAAGTGGATGGCTTATGTTTTTAACGGTGGTGCCAACAAACCACCTAAAAGTATGAAAATGAAAAAAGTTATGAAAAATCTTAAAAAGAAAAGTGGAGCGATAGGTATATTGCCGACTAATGTAAAACTGCCAAAAAATACGATATCAGTTTTAAAATTCTAAAAGAGATATAAATGTTTAATAAAATAGGAATTAGATACAAAATATGGAGTATGCTAGCAATTTCTATTATAAGTATAATAGTTATTGGACTCTTTTCTCATTACCAAGTAAGAGCTTTTTCCAAAAGCTCTTTTGCTCAAGCAGATAGAGGTTTAGAAATATCATTATTGAAAGATTTGAAGTTTTTAAATACGGCTATTGCCTTTAAGGCACAAGGTATTGCAAATAACATTGATGATCGTGAGGTAATTGATGAGTACAAAGAAGCACTACAATCACTCTACGAAGAGTTCGATATCCTCAAAGCACAATTGATTACAAAAGAGTTTTATATAAATAATAAAAAAATTTCTAAAAAAATTGATAGTGTCTTAAAAACAATAGAAAAACTTAGACCTATTATATTTGATAAGTATATAAAAATAGCATATAAAGAAGTTGATGTATCTATGATCCTTGAGGCTATTCATATGGGTACAGAAGCAAATGTTGATAATATAGATATAATCGTAAAACATGCCCAAGAATCAGGAAATAAATCTTTACAAAAATTAAAAAAAACCTATTACGAGACTAATAAAAGTACCTTGGCTATTGTACTAGCAACCCTGTTTCTAATTTCTATAATCACTTTTTTCATTATAAGAGATATTTTTTCACTAATTAGAAAAATAAAATTAGGCATTTTATCATTTTTTAAATTTTTGAATAAGGAAGCTGTAAACAGCGAAATTATTTCCATAGAAACAAATGATGAATTTGGAGAAATGGCGAAAGAAATCAACAAAAATATCAAGTTAATTGAGATAAATATAGCACAGGATAAAAATTTTATAGAAGATACTGTTGTTATCGTAGAAAAAATCAAAAATGGTTTTCTAAATTGCCGATTAGACAATAACCTTAATAACCCTGAGCTAAAAATTTTACAAGACGTCATAAATGAAATGATGGATCAACTCGAAAAGATTATAGGTACGGATTTAAATAAAATAATGAGCGTACTGAGTAATTTTTCTAATATGGAATTTGACAAAAACTTGGACAATCCAAAATCAGAATTAGAAAATATTATAAACAAACTCGGTGATTTTTCACTAGAGATGATAGACAAAAATAAACTACATATGGAGAATCTAGAAAAAAATTCAAAATTGATTTCAGATGCAATCATCAATCTCAAAGAGAATACATTTAAAGAGTTAAACAAAACTATTATTGATATCACCAAGAGAATAACCGATACTGCATCTACAGAAAACTCATTAGCGGCTGATCTTACAAATTTAAGCAACGATGCATCTGATGTTTCGCAAGTTACGTTAATGATAGGAGAAATAGCGGATCAAACAAATTTGCTTGCCTTAAATGCGGCGATTGAAGCTGCACGTGCAGGTGAACATGGAAGAGGATTTGCAGTTGTCGCAGACGAGGTAAGAAACCTTGCCGAAAAAACTCAAAAAAGCATAAAAGAGATAGATTCTAACATCGGTGTTATTGTAGACGGTATCAACATAAATAGTACCAACCTAAATGAAAATGCAGAAAAAATGGATTTTCTCACAAAAGACATAGAACAAGTTGAGCATAAAATGGGAGAAATCTTAGATATTTTAAACTCCATAAACTTGTCACAAAATAAGTAACAAATTGCAGAGTTATAACGTCTAAGATTCCTCAGTACCTGCCATCTCTACCAATATAGAGTGTACATATGATGAAGAGGGTATCTCTTCATCCACTTCAACATCTTCTAAACGCTCAAAAATTGCCGTCTTGTGTATCTCTTTTGCAACCTGCTGTAGTTGCATATTTTTTCCAAAAATATTCACATATGTCTCAAACGTTGTAGTCCAATCGATATCTGTGTTATCTACATTCATTTCCATCTCATTTAGATAGGCCTTTTGCATTACATTTTTAATTTTTTGCGACCAGTAATCAACTTTGAGATAAATATCCAGTGTTTCAAGTACGGCAGAAGGCTTGCCTAACTCAGCTTTTTTCTCTGCAAGCTCATATGTAGTTTTAAAAATCTCTTTTAAGGCTACAAAATCCTCACCTACTTGCAGATATGGGTTTTGATCAGCCATATTGTATGCCTGAACATACTCTGAGGCTGCAATCTTTTTCACAAATTCAGAATAGGTCTTGATTTTAGCGATACTATTTTTTGCCAATTCTCTAAAAGGAGGAAAAAATATGAGTGTTTCTAACAGATAAATTGCCTTATCAAACTCTTTAACATGCTCAAGTTCAATCACCTTTTCATATATTGTTTCGGCGTAATTGATAACTTTTTGATACAGTGCAACGTCTTCTAAAAACGGATACTTTTTTACTAAGCCAAAATATGCTTTGAACTGTTTTTGTTTTACAAGTGCTTCAGCTTTTTCAAAAACCGCTCCGTTTGCGATTAGGTGAAGTGATAACTTCTTCTTTTTAGGCACTTTCATAAACGGCTGCATAAGTTTTTCAGCTTTGAGTGAATCATCATATACACCGCTTGAGATCAACTCTTTTGCCCTTTTAAAAACTATCTGCCAATGCTCTTCAAGTTTTTGATAAGCATGCAGCTTCTCAATCTCAGGATTTAACTCAGCCGCTGCATAGGCCTCAGCATAGTTTTTAACATTCACATAATCGATAAAGTTCTTAATATCTTTGTGGTTAGAGAAGTATTGCAGATACTCTTCTGAATAAAGTTTATTAGAGACAATAAATGGTTTCACCTTTGCATCAGCCTCTTCAAGCTTATTCTGCTCAATCAGATCAACTGCCTCTTGCAAAACGATAGGCCAAGATGTCTCAAATTTTAGATATGCTTTATTCAAACATAGTAACTCATTTTTCTCTATTAAGAGATTTGCCTCGCTAAAATTATCTTTATCAAGTGCCTCTTTAAACTCATCAGCCAATACATTTCTCTCAACTCTAAAAAGAGAACCATCAGCAAAACCTACATATAAAGACTCATCTCCAAGCTTTAGATGAGAAACACCCTGATTTTCAAATGATACGCTCTTAATAATTTGCAAAGTTTTCAAATAGATTATATGCACTCTATTCTTTTTCGTACCAACAAGTGCAAAAAGCCCCTGCTCTCCCACTGCGATAGTCGTCGGCCACTCTTCGAAAGCATTTTTTACAACCTTTACTCTCTTATGTAAAGTGTTGTCGTTCTCCTCTTGATTTTCCTCTTTCTCTTTTGCATCTTGCTCATTTGGCTTATTCTCTTTAACTTCGCTGCTAGCCTCTTTTTTATCCTTTTCTTGCTGCTGCGGTTGCTCTTTTTGTTCTTCGGCCTCTTGGGTAACTTTTTCCTCTTTAATGGAGAGATCAAAAGTGTATATACTTCTCTCTCTGGTTACTACGCAGACCTTTGTGCCCTCTTCAAAAAAAGCAACATCTTCGGCGACACTTTCACACTGAAAAGAGTGAAGCTTTGCATTTCTCTCTATATCGTAAATCGAGACGACCCCGTCAAAACTTGCAAGTACAACTTTACTCTCATCATCACTGAAAGTAATAGCAGAGACATAGTCAGGTCTTGGCTCATAAGAGTTTAACCAAACATCGCCGTCAGTTTTAAACAGGTGTGATCTTCCGTCAGCTCCGCCTGTTATATAAAAATCGGTTGAAGGGCTAAATTTAACGCAGTTCACATCACCGTTATGCCACTGGTTAATTTCATGACGTTCTAACCCTTTTGTTAAAGTCAAATGAACCGTTTTCTCCGTTTCGTTGACAGAGTATAGTAGCTCTTTTGTACTTCCGACACACATTGCATTAGAAAATTGATGCAGAGGTTTTGCTTTTTTTTCTAGAAGGAATGTTTTAAGGGGAGTTAAATTTCTTGATGATAGCACATTTAAATGGTATCCTGCATCAAGCACAAAAATATTCTTCGCACCCAAACCGATGCTAAGAATACTTCCGCGACACTTTATCTCATTTACTACTTCTATCATAAACGGCCTTTACCTATAATCGGCAAAAAATATTTTAATATGAGTTTATAAGCAAAATATATACCAAGAAGTCTACTGTTTAAAATACATTATAGACTCTTTATAAAGACTCGTAGGTATATTTTCAGGAACTTCCACCTCTACTGCTTGATCAAAAACGCTCTCAATATCCAACTGTTTAGAGACCTGTTTTAAAAGTGTATCTTTTCCAAAAAGAGAGATATAGTGACTAAATGTAGCTATCCAATCAACTTTATCACTCCCCTCCTTGTTTTTCATCTCATTTATGTAAGAAATTTGCATAACGTTGCGTACTTTGTTTTTCCAATAGTCAACCTCTGTATAAAAATCTAAATCATCCAATACATTTTTAGGATGCCCCTCTTGAGCATTCTTGTTTGCTTTCTTATAGGTCTGCATAAAAGCCTCTTTGAGAGTATTAAACTCCTCTGTTAGTTGTAAAAAAGGGTGATTTTCTGCACTTACATAAGCGCCTAAATAGTTCTCTTCATCAATATGGGCAATAAACTCACGATATATTTTTATTTTTTCTAAACTGTTTTCTGCCTGTTTTGTAAAGGGTAGAAATAGTTTCAAGATATTTAAAAGCTTTATAGCCTGTTCAAACTCATGATTTTGTTCATATGTAGCACTTTTTTCATGAATAGATTCAGCAAAAATAAGTGTCTTTTGATACAGTTCCGACTCTTTTAAAAAAGGATATTTTTCAACCAACTGAAAATATTGACGAAACTTTTTTGCCTTTATCAAGTCTTGTGCATTTTCAAAAAGGCTCGCATTTATTAATAGATTTTGGATAAGGTTCTTCTTTCGTTCTACCTTAGCAAATGGTTCTAGCAATTTTTCGGCTCGTTTCATATCATCATACAACCCGCTACTCATAATTTTTTGAGCTTTTCTAAAGTAGATATTCCACTGATTTTCAAGTCTTTGAAAAATTTCAAGTTTTTCAATTTCGGGATGCAGCATCAACATCGCATATGCTTCATCAAATCTTTTAATTTCAATGAATTTTATAAAATCGGCTATCTCTCTTTGTTTAGCCGAAATTGCAACATACTCCTGGCGAAAACGTTTATAATTACTCGTAAAAGGTTCAACCAACTCTTGTGCCTCATCAAGTTTTTTCTCTTCAAGTAATTTTGTTGCCTTTAAAAGTACATCACTCCACAAGTTTTCAAATTCAACCGCCCTAACACTTAAATAAAGAAGAATATTTTTAGAAAAAATAGCCTTAACCTCTTTATAGTTTTTAATACTGATTGCCGTGCCTAAATCTTCATAGAGTTCATTCCTATCAACTCGTATAACATTACCGTCAATAAAACCTATGATAAGCGTATCTTTTGTCAATTTAATGAGGCTACATCCTTGATAGTCCAACTTCACGCTATGAACAATTTCTAAATCATCCAAACTAAATAGATATATCCTATTTTTCTTTGTCCCTATGAGGGCATATCGCTCGTTTTCATCAACTTCAATGACCGTCGGCCAAGCATCAAACAGCTCTTCAAAGTACTCACTACTACTCTCTTTAATATTAAAAATTGTAAGTGATCTATCTCTTGAAATGGCACAAACTTTATTGCCTTTATCAAAAAACTGAGCGCCCTCTATAACACTCGAGGTTTCAAACTCACATATCTTTAAGGTTCTATCAACATCATAGACCTCTAGAGTGTTATCAAATGCCGAAAAAAGTAGATACTTATCGTCATGGGAGAATGTAGAAAAGGATATGTAATCGGGTCTAGGCTCAAACGAACATAACCAGCTATTGGTTTTCGTATCAAAAAGGTGAACACGACCGTCTGTACCACCCGTAATGTAATGCGTTGCACTGTTATCAAAACTGATGCTCTCTACTTCTCCTTCATGCCATTTTTTCACCTCAAATCTTTTTACACCCTCGCCTAAGGTAAGATGAACAACATCATGAGATCCCGATTTTGAGTACAGAAGCTCTTTTGAACTTCCGACACTCATACTTTTATTGTATTGATGTAGGGGTTTTAACTTTTTTTCTAATTTGTAGGTTTTTAGAGGAATTAACGATTTTCCGCTTAAAATACTCAAATGATATGTACTATCTAAAATAAAAAGATTCTTCTTACCGCTATTTACACTTAAAATACTTCCATGGCACTTTGTATTGTGCGTAATAGGCAACATTACCCGTAAACCTTATGCAGGATAACCACAAACTTGTTTGTTTCATTTCTCAGTCTATTGATATAAATCTCAAAAGAGACCATATCACCCGCTATCGGCAGTTCAATAAGATTGTCATCAATTAGTCCGCTTCCCAAACGCTCCTCTTTCCAATCAACAAGTGCTCCGTTTTCTATTGCCTCATTTGCATACTGAAAAAACATACCTACATCTAAGACCTTATCTTCAATCATTTTGATAGATTCTATATCTTCAAACATATCAAAAAGATCTAAAAAAGCCTCATTATATGCCTCTATTTCATCTTCCGTATCCAAAATAAGTGCAGGAAGTGCAATAGCATTGACTATATCTTGATTGTACAAAGTTCTAGCAGTTTTTATACTCTCTCGCATTTTTGTATTTTCAAACTCTTTGATACGTCTGCTCTGTTCAACATGAGCTGTTATATCTTTTCCTATTCCCATAAACTCTATAATATTTCCCGATTTATCCAAGATAGGCGCAACAGTAAAATCAACTATATACTCTTTGCCCTCTTTTGATTTATTGGAAATCTCTCCCTGCCAAATCTCTTTATTTTGAATTTTTTTGAACATCTCTTTAAAAACATCACTGCTAACTGAGGGATGTTTTAGCATCAGATGATGTGAACCGATTAGTTCCTCATTAGTGTAACCAGAAACCTTACAGTAGTGATCATTTACATAGGTAATATGTTCACGCAGATCAGCTTTTGAAACAATTGAACTTGCATCAACAACTCTTTTGTACTCGTCTAAAATCTGCTGATGTTCTTCTACGTCACTAATATCTACAAAAAGAGCTGCAATCCATTTTTTACTTACGCGGTGACCTAAAAGTTTAAAGACTCTTCCTTGAATTTGAACTTTTAAAGAGCCACCTTTTTCTAAAAATTTAAATATCAGCTTCGCATCATCTTTTATAGTACCGATATACTCTTCATTTTCCGTTTTATCAAAGGAATCACACAGGCTTGGATAGGTTTTATTAAATGATCGAACCGATTTTTTACTAAAGAAAGTTAAAAACGTATCGTTGACATCAACAAGTTCATATGACTTGATGTCTATAACGGCAACCATAGTATGTAGAGCGTCTAAAATATTAAGTGCAAAATTTTTCTTTTTTAAAACTCTCTTTGAAGCCTTTTTCATTGTGAACGTAGCCTTTAGGTTTAGGTATAGATATTATAAATCGGCTACATATATAGTTTGCTTAAAATGATAATAAATAGTTATTTGTAGATATTACTAATTTTGATAATTTTAGAGGTGTTTCCTTTAAAAACGCATATTTTTCTTAAACTCTATCCAAGAGATTACCCGTTCAATACTTTTCATATCTTTTGTTGAAATCTCTAAAATATCAACACTAGGTTTAAGTTTTCTTGCCTCTTTTTTTGCATACTCTAAGTCAAAATCAAAGTGTTCTATCAGATCCACTTTTGTTATAAGGACTAAATCTGCTTGTCTAAACATTACCGGATACTTCTCTATCTTATCGTCACCCTCAGGAACGGAGACTAAAACAACATTAAGATGACTACCTACATCGTAACTGGCAGGGCAGACTAAATTACCCACATTTTCTATGAAACAAACATCAACACTCTCAAGAGGCATCTGATGCAGACCTTTATGAACCATAAATGCGTCTAAATGGCATGCTGAACCTGTCTGTATCTGATAGGCAGCAACTCCTTTTGCAGCAATTCTATCTGCATCACGACTTGTCTCTAGATCACCTTCAATAACACTAAAGCTAATTTTTTTAGAATCTGCGATAGCTTCTAAAAGTGAAGTTTTTCCACTTCCTGGACTACTCATAAGGTTTACAGCTAAAACGGAATTTTTTTCAAAATGTGCTCTATTATGCCCCGCTTCATGATCATTTTTATCTAAAATCTTTGTAATAACCTCTATCGTTTTAGTATCATTGAGCTGAGGATTATCATGCAGATGACTCTTTGTGCTTGGCTCTTCTACAATGCTACACCCACAATCTTTACACATTTATACTCCTGCTAACATATTTAGACCCACCAGAAGTGAGACTCCACCCACTCCAAAAACGGTTCGTCTTACATTCGTAATATTACCCAAAAATTTACTATTAAATATTGAGATCAGTAGTCCAAGTCCTAAGAAAACAACACTCACACCAATTACAAAAGCTCCGACTACTTCAAAACTAACATTACCTGCAACGCTTAAAACCACAACCATTCCTCTAGCACCGCCGATTCCCATTAATGCGCCGATGCCTAGAGCAGATAGGCCTGATTTTGAGCTATGGCTATGCTCTGACCCAAACCAGATATGAATATGCTCTTTTTCATTGTGCATGTGCTTTTTCAGATGCACCCTCTTTAATGCAACAGTCAAAAGAAGATAAGCACCCATAAAAGCTATGAGCATAGCCGCTAACGTGTCCGCATATTGTAGATACTCATGAGCTACAATATGTTCTTCTAGTAACTTTGCAAAGACAAAAAGCATTACACCGTGCCCTAGAGCAAAAAAAAGTGTTACTAAAAGAGTCCTCTTTCTCTCTTTACCAATCGAAAAATCTGCAATTGCACTTAGGTGATCGGGTCCAAATGCATGCAAAACTCCATACCAAAAGATGATCATCAATTCCATATCGTAACCCTCTCTTCAGTATAGATTTTGTAGTTTGGCTCTATAGCACTGAGTGTTCTGGCAAAAAGTTGTCTATTTTCAAAGAGATCACCGCTAAGAAAAACTGCATCTATACTTATATTCTCATCTGCACTTTGTGCTTGATCGGCTAAAAAGTCTGCAAGTGAATCAAATATACCAAAAGAGAGTAGATAATCATCCACACCTGCAAGCTTAAAACTTATAATAGAGCGAATTACCCTTGTCAAATCAAGGATATATCTCCCCTCTTCATTTTTAACTTTATAATCAATTCTAGGACCAGATTTACCTGAAAACTCTATCGCAGTTGCAGCTAAATTTTCAATACCCAAGAGTATCTCAACGATCTTAAAAAGTTGCGTAAAAGGATTTGTAGATGTATCAAAAATATATTTTTCCACTCTCTCATAGTGCTCGTTAAAGTTCTTTCTATAATTTTCAATCAATTTTTGAGCATTCTCATCAGATTGCTCTATCATCGTAAAGATATCAGCCATTTTCAAAGGCAAATTCTCAAACTCGACCATTTTAGTAAGACCCACTTTAGCATTAAAACTAAAAATAGAAGAGTGACTCGTTTGACTTAGATGTATCACGCAGACTGAGGGTGCACCCAGTTTATGCTCTTCTACGATAGAGCGCAACATATCTATGTGAGAATCTATATCCTTTTTTATTATGTCTCTGCCTGCATGTATGATCAATGTTCTACTCTTTGCCGCACTGATACGAGGCATGTTAGTATCATCACAAAAAAGCAGCTTTTGATCTTTTAGTTTTGTAGCCAACGCAAGCGTTACCTTGTCATCGGGTAAAAAAACATTATAAAAAGCATCATCTAAACCATATTCGGCTCTAAATTTTAACTTTGGCTTTAATTTTATCGAAGGCTTTTCAACGCATATCAGTGCATTTAACTCATTTTCGGTTATGAGAAAATACTCAGAGATATTTGCATAGTCGTTACAAAGAATTGAGCTGAAGCCTTTCGAAGATTTACTAAAAACTCTTTCACCGTTTTGCGTTACTAATGTAACTTCCGATGTAGCGTTAAACTCCTCTACACCCCTATCTATCCGATCTACATCGATCGTATCTACATCTGAAAAACCGCAAACTTTACACTCTAACTGCAAATTATTTGGATTTTCTAAAATACTGTTTTGACACTCGATGCAAAAAGGAATTGCATAGAACTTTGTATCATCTTCTAGTGATCTATCTGAACAGCTAAACTCCGTAACCTCTTTAAGCGCTGCCTCTTTTAAAAATAGTGATGAGGGAACGATTGCAGATATTTTTAGCGCTAGCTGTTCAAGCGGTTCTTGATCTGCTTCACACTCTAAGAAGTAGTGTTCACCCTCTTTGCGTAAAAATATATCTAAGAGTGAATCAGAAGCTATCTTGTTTAAAAGCCTGATAAAGAGTCCATTGTTATGGATATATTCAAATCTATACTGTATGATCATAATTCATCTTAAAAGAGTTTGGCAGTATCTCATCTATAGTGATCTGCTCTTTTATACTTGTTTTTACGCTAAGTGACTCTAAGTGTTCGATAAGCGTTTTTTCTACGATATCGACTGCATTTCTCACTGCATCTGTCAAGGAGAACTCTATAGGCTCAATCACGGTCGGCACTATTCCAAAAATCTTTGTAGTCGGTCTATCACCAACTAAATCCATCATAGTAAGAGTTTGTAACATCTCGACTTCATGCGCACTTCCCTGCCAATCAACATCACTGGGAATGTCGTCAAAATCAAAAAAGTAGACATCACCTATCTGAGCTTTTGGTGCATTGATCGTATCAACCAAGATAAGATAGTCATACTCTACGATGATCGGGATAAGATGTTGTGCTAATGTTCCTCCGTCCATAAGTTCTATCTCATGTTCACCCTCAAAGCTATACTTTTTCTTTAAAAGGTTTACTATATGAACGCCGACTCCCTCATCGGCAAAAAGGATATTGCCGATGCCTAAAATTAATATTTTCAAGATCTATTTTTTGAACTTTTTTTCAAATGGTAATCATATCCGGTGAACATAACATCAAGCGCGCCGTGTTTATGTCTGATAGCAGACCAAATAACAAGATAGATATGTATCGGGATAAATATCAAAAATCCCCACATAGTGATATGATGGATAAGTCTCACATTTGCAAGCCCGCCGCACCAACTTGTAAGCACTGCCATCGGCTCAGCGATAAGTGCGCCAAAACCTAAATGATATACATTTGCGTACAACATAAGTCCCGTAAGCGATGCAACGATTACAAGCAGCATAATAACGATATAGGTTACAAACTGAAGCGGTCCGTAAATCCCTTTTTTCTTTAGCTCTCCAACAAAAAAGTAGGATTTTAACTGGGTTACCCAAGATTTTAGACTGATAACATCTTGAAAAGAGCGAAGCTCATTCTCATGCCCTTTTCCAAAAAAGAAAAGGTATATTCTTAAAACTCCCGCAGAGATTAAAATAGCACCAAAAATATTATGCCAAGCAGCCCACTGTGCAAAAACGAGATCATCATGGTTGGAAGGAGCTAGAAACGGATCGGCAATGTAAAAACCGGTAATTGCCAATGCCGTTATCACTGCAGCTCTAATCCAGTGAAGCACTCTGTTTGCCCAACTGTAAACAAACTCCGGATAGTATGTCAAACCTTCAATTTCTTCTTCTTTATTCATAACATATCCTTAACAGGCAGCAGAGCTGTTCATCGTACCGACTTTAAACTCGCCTAACTCTTTACCCTTCACATCCATAACATGAACTGAACAGGACATACACGGATCAAACGAGTGGATAACCCGTAATACCTCTAAAGGTTTTTGAGGATCTTCTAACTTTAGTCCCACAAGTGAAGATTCATACGGTCCGATTTTACCCTTTCCATCCGTCGGCCCTGCGTTCCAAGTCGTAGGAACAACAGCTTGATAGTTCTCTATCACACCATCTTTAATACGAACCCAGTGGCTTAATGTTCCGCGAGGAACTTCACCGATAAATCTACCCTTGTACTCTTTTGTTTTATCAATCTCAAATTGCGTATAGGTGCTATCATCGCTTTTTATATTCTCAACTAGTGAGTTAAAAGTCGTAATCGCATTATCTGAAATAACTTTTGTTTGCAGCATTCTTGCCGCCGTTCTACCAAGTGTGGTAAAGAGTGCTCCGACAGGAAGTCCGGTTTTTTTCAAAAATGTATTTACCGCTTCGACAACAGGTTTATTTCCACGTGCATAGTTGACTACCATCTGTGCAAGAGGTCCAACTTCATGGCTTTCACCATCATAACGAGGTGATTTCACCCAGCTATACTTATCTTTCTCATTGATGATTTTTGCAGGCCCATTTACCGTATCGCCGTCGATAAAGCCCGTGTAATTTGGTTTTGTAACACCGTCATAAGGCTGCAATGAATCACTTCCCTCATACCATGAATGCGTTACATCCTCCTCTATCTTCTCATCTTCGATATCATACACTTTACTCAAATCACCGTTTTTAATAATGCCTGATTGAAAGAGATTTTTATTTCTGCTGAGTAAAAACGAATCTCCGCAGAGTAGATTTTTTACACCCATTCCCCCAAGAACGCTCTCCTCAGTTCCATACGCAGCAGCAGCCATAACTACATCCGCGTAATAGGCACGGTCTATAAAATCTTTTACGATCTCATACTTTGTTTTCCACTCAATAAGACGTGCAGGACTCAACATATCTCTCACACTCGTGATACCACCCACAACCAAACTTTGCGGATGTGGCTGTTTTGCACCAAAAATTGCAAACATCTGCGCGGCAGTTCTTTGTACCTCTAACGCTTTAAGATAATGCGAAAGTGCTATAAGATTTTGCTCAGGCGTGAACTTATATGTTTTATTTCCCCAGTACGCATTGGCAAACGGTCCGAGTGAACCCTTTTTTGTAAAACCTTTAACACGCTCTTGCACCGCTTTGAGTTCATCCTCACCCGTAGCTATTGGAAAGTCTGTATATTTAAATGCCTCTTTGGAAGCTTTTGCGGGATCAGCACTCAGAGCTGAAACGATATCAACCCAGTCAAGCCCGTGCAAATGATAAAAGTGTACCACGTGATCATGCATATAAAGCGATTCGTTTAGAAGAGAGCGAACAAGCTGTGCATTTAGCGGTGGTGTTACGCCTAGTGCATTTTCAACCGCCTCAACTCCGGCTTTATAGTGTGAATATGTACAAACGCCGCAAATTCTTTGCGACATCAACCCTGCATCTCTAGGATCGCGCCCCTTTAAAATAAGCTCAATTCCGCGCCAAAGCGTTGATGAAGAGTAGGCTTTCTGTACGACATTGTTCTCATCAATCTCAACTTCAATTCTTAAGTGTCCCTCTATCCTTGTAATCGGATCAATTACTACTCTTTGACTCATTTTTCATCCTCACTGCTTTTATTTGCAAAAATACTCGCTACCGCGTGCACCCCAATTCCTGCTACCGTTGCCGTTAAAATGGTTGAGCCGATCTGATCGACCGTAGAGTTCAATCCTTTAAAAAGATGGCTGTCGATCGGCTTTTCAAGCGGTCCCATCGTATCCCAAAAGTTAGGTTCACTACAACCCATACATCCGTGCCCTGCCCCTACAGGCCAGTTCGTATGTTGGTTAAATCTCTCGGTCGAGCAGTTATTAAACGTATAAGGTCCTTTACACCCCTGTTTATACAGACACCAACCGTCTTTCGCACCCTCATCTCCAAAACTCTCTACAAACTCACCCGCGTCAAAGTGACCACGTCTCTCACACAGATCATGAATTCTATTTGAGTATGCCCATTTTGGACGACTGTAAACATCAAGTGCCGGAAGGGTTCCAAAAAGAATAAAATAAACTAAAGTTCCGACGATATTTTTTGAACTCGGTGGACAACCCGGGATATTGATAACGGGCTGCGAGATCACCTTCTCAACACCCTTTGCATCGGTTGGATTTGGCGCAGCTGCTTGGATACCTCCAAAACTTGCACACGTTCCGATAGAAAAGATTGCCGCGGCACTAGAAGCTGCATGTTCTAACACTTCAACACCTGTACGAGCTTGCGCGCCAAGCGTTAAAAATTGCCCGTTCATTGCAGTAGGAACACCGCCTTCTACTAGAAGCACGTAACTTCCCGCATACTCTTTGATCGCATGCTCTAAATTCTCTTCAGCTTGCCAACCTGATGCTGCCATCAAAGTTTCGTGATACTCCAAAGAGACATAATCAAAAATTAGAGTATCGATCGTAGGAGCATCGGTGCGAACCAAACTCTCACTACAACCAGTACATTCCGCTAAATGAAGCCAAACTAGCGGTATTCTGTTTGCCAACGCCGTCGCATCTGCCACAAGAGGGGTAAATTGTGAGGGAAGTGAGAGCATAGCCGTCACACCCGCCGCCCACTTTAAGAAATCACGCCGATCAATGCCGTTTTGTTCTAACACGCTGTCGATATGAATATCTTTATGTGCTTTTTTCTCTGAAAGAGACTCCAAACGCTTTGTTGCCTTCGAGTATAACGATTCAAATGCACTCATGAAAATGCTCCAGATTTAATTTGATTACTTAATGTAGCATAATATTATTTATCATACCTTTAGTTTTCTGTTAAATTTAAAATAAATTGATTTTTTCAACTTAAGCTTATAAAAATCATTCGGTTCAGAAATAATTTAAAAATGGTAGTAGTAAATTATAAGTCAGATCAAAGTACAATAACTCCAATTTTACAGTAGAAAAGAGAAAATGAGTGATACAACCCGAATTTATGAAGTTGCCAAAGAGCTTGGGATAAAACCAGAAGAGGTTGTTGCTTAATTAAAAAATAGCAATAACTTATGTAAATTAAGGTAAATTAATTATTATCTTATGATTATTACTATACTATCCTTGCCATTACACTAAATTTAATATAACTTTATTGGAGTGATTCAATGTTTTTAAAGCGTCTCTTCGTCTTCATAATAGTTACTATTTTAGTAAATAGTTTTTTATTTGCTAATTCTCCAAAACCTCGTGAAAGCTTGAACACATCTTCCGAAACACAATCAACTACTTTATATATTTTAAAGGGCTGGAATCTTCTTGGAGCGTTAACAACTGCTACACCAGACAAATATTTTGGCTCTTACAGCTCGATATGGACATATGAGGGTGGACAATGGTCTAAAAATCCCTCTACTTTAAAACAGGGGAATGGATTTTGGATTGCTTCAAACTTGAGATATGATGTATCTTGGGACTATATTCCTTTTGATATTACCGGTTGGGATGAAGGTTGGAATCTTCTTGGAGCAGGAAAGCAAATAGATGTAAGTAGACTTATCCAAAACGGTGCTACAGCAATATGGACTTATGATACTAGCGGTAAATGGATCAAAAATCCTCAAAAAATCAATGCATCTGAAGGATTTTGGCTCAATGCTTCTAAAAAATACACCCCAGTTAGCATATCAGAAACTTCAAATACGACACCTTCTTCTAACACTGATACTACCTTAGAAAATCCGTTTGGAGAGTGGCTTAACAGTGGACTTGATAAACTGCCTTTAGACATTTTAAATATACACAATCAAAAAATGGCGGAGTTAAAATTCAAATCAGGAGATTCTTTTCCTGATCTAGACCATTATAACCTTGTCATATTAGGACCCTTGGCAACCGCAAAAGATGGAACGAAAGGTCCTTTACTTAAAGTAAAAGGAGAAGGTCAGTTTTTAGGAGAGTCATTTGGGAATGTAAATTTCACAGGTTCAGCCAGCGGATTGAGCGGAGTTGCAAGCGCTCATATGAATATTAATCTTGGTTCCGTGAAAGGAACCGATTTAGGTTCGATCGGCGGAAATATGTTAATGCGCATCAGTGCAGGAAAAGATGAGCAAAAGATGTCTTTAGAGGGTGAAGTCAAGGTCGGTCCATTTAGCGGTGCGCCGTTAAAACTTGATTTAAGTTATGGACAGATGAACTATAATCTTCCAGGTAGTTGTCTACTCCCTTTTAGTGTCTTTGCAAATGCAAATTTAAACTCCATTGAAAAACTATCTAATCTCTCTTTTGAAATCGATGGTGAGTTATCTCCTCCATCTTTTAGTGATGCTTTAGGGTGTGCAGGTGATATTTTTGCCCTTCTAAAAAATGGTATCCTATACTTAAGCAGTCCAGGTGGTCAAGTCATAGAATTAGCACAAGAGATAGTTCCTCCCGTCGTAATGGGATTTGCCGACGATGCAAGCGGATTTATGCTAAGTACTGGGCCGAGCGGTGTCGGATTAGTAACTCAAGCAGTTCCCATTAAAAATATCCCTGTTGATCATTTAGCAGGTCCGACGGCTGCAATTGTCCAAGGTGCGGTAGGTGAAGCCGTGGAGGTTTTCAAAAATGCTTTAGAGTTAGTACAAGCTAAAGAGTTGGCAAATTTAGCAGCAAACGCTATTGGTGCAAGTTTCCAACTAGCTTCCGGTTTAGCTTCAGGCGCTATCGAACTATTAAAAGATTTCGGGTATGCTATTCAATCTCTTGGAAGTGCTCTATTTGGCGGTGGAAGCAGTATACCTGCTTTTGGATGGCAAGACTATAACGATGCAGGTTCGGGACTTTTCGGTATTGATGTTTCACAAGGACATGATTTTACGGATGACGGTCAATGTGACCGTGTAACCATAAACGGTATGAACCTCCAACGAAATGTTTGGATGATTGGAACCGATCATAGACCCTATCAGAGAACCTCAGGACAAGCAGGATATGACAATACAAGATTTACAAAAAGAGACAAAGGACTTTTTCAAGGTGTCCAACTCATAAAAATTGAGGCTGACTATTACGGTGGTGCTGTAGCAATTGCAAAAGATGGGGCACTTTGGAAAGCAAAAGTCCAATCAGATTCAATTCCAAAATGGTTTCCCGTCTTTAAGCAGGGTTCTCGTGTTATCAGAGATTATGCGATGGATATTGGTATAGGAGGAGGCATTATCTACAAGATAGGAGTTGAACCAAAGTCTAACGGTTATGCTATATACTCCGCTTATTATTACAAAAACGATGTAAGGTTTAACTGGAGTACACCACAATATGGAAACCAAGTCTATGAAGAGTACGGTGATACGCAAAAGAGTTATACCGATAACTTTGGTGGAATTAGAATCGATGTAGGCGGTAACGGTATACCGTGGGTCATAGATAAAGAATATAAAATATATCGCTACTATAACGGAGGTTCTAGTAACTATGCAACATACCATCCAGGCAGTAAAGGTTGGTACTACACCGGAGCCAGAGGTTCGGACATTACCGTCACCCAAGGAAATCGAGCCTATATGTCAAGCATGGAAGTGGATCCAAACCACGGTGGGTATACCTACAAATATTATGATGACAAAGAGGGAACCGACTGGGAAAGAGTAGAGGGATGGGCATGGTCACTCGGTAGTGGCTGTAACAGTAAAATCTGGCGCACAAAGGGGCCTGATGATCGACTTGGAGAGGGTTCAGGTTCATATGATTAGTGATAAGAGATTACTAAAGAGTTCCATTAAAAAAAGATTATTCAAGGATTTGTCAATGTACTATGATATAAAAATCATACTCTCGCCATGGATATTCATGCTTTTTGCATTGTTGTTTTCTATTAATGTATCTGCAGATATCATTGAATATGAGTGTGATCAAAAAAACACTCTCAAATCACCTGCTAGTGTCAATGATAGTGATTTACACGCTTTAACATTTAAAAATAGTAGTAGCAATTCTATTAAGACGATATGGATTGACCCTAATGGAATAAATAATGAGTACTCCACAATCGCTAGCGGAGGTATATATACACAACAAACATATCCAAATGATATCTGGATGATTACCGATTTAGGTGGCAACTGTCTAAAGATTATTGCCAATAGTAATGCAACAGCTCAAATATTTAGCTTTTCTGATACAATAGAACAAACGTCATCAAGCTCAGTTGCATCAAGTTCAATATCTTCATCAGTACAGTCTAGTTTATCCTCAAGTTCAATATCCTCGTCAGTGCAGTCTAGTCTATCCTTAAGTTCAATGTCCTCATCTAGTTCTTCTACAACATCAGAAAAATGTTTTTCTATCGATCAAATGCCTTTTAGTAAAGAAATTAGTAGCATGTTACCTGATGCAATACTCGGCAAAGTCCCAGACTTAGATGAAAAATATAACGATCAAGGATTTGAAGTACAAAAGTGTGGTAAATTAACATTTTATATTCAACGCATAGAAAACGGATCGACTCAACAGCCTGTACGAGCTTTAATGCATATTAACGGAAATTTTCAACCAACTGCCGTAACACCGCTTCTTAAAAAAATTGATCAAAGTACCCTAACCGATACAATCATCTATTATGTAGCTTCTAATTACGGAATTGATTCAAACAAAGATAAAAACGGTAAAGTTTTCACATGGCCTGCATCTTTAAAAATAGTAATTGAAAGAACCTATTATAATGACTTCTCTTTAAAAGAAGGAACCCATATTACGGGGCTGGTAACCCTAAAAGGATTAACTGCAGATATATTGCATGCAATGGGATATCCAAACGAAAATGTTATTTTAACCACAGGTAGAGAAAAACAATCACCTGCATGGAAATCAGTTGTACAAAATCAGATAGACACCAATGGTTTAAATTACGCTTCATCTACACCTTCAGGCTCTAATAATGATGAAGAGACCCTTTATATTAATCTTGCCCACCACGGGGTTTGGAAAAATTGTGCCGGCATACAAGGTTTAACCCTTATTGATAGTACAGTCTATTTAGATGAAAATCTAGTTTTTGGATTTTGGGGCACGGGTAAATTTAACAATAATCCTGTTTCAATGTTTTACAATGGACCTCTCAAACTGACTAAAAAACCTAAAGATTACCTAGAGGTACAAGTTGGTTTTGGGGCAGAAAACCTCAATCTCAAAGAGTATATGAAACTTATAACAGCATACCAAAGCCGATACCTCTATCTTGGTAATTCATTAGCATCTAATACTACGGAATCAACTGCTACTGAATCAACTTCCACTGAACCAACTGTTACAGAAACTGCAGAAACTCAGAACAATTATCCAGCTCGTACGATTCCAAAGCTTAATGCTGCATTGGCAAGAACAAACGTAAATAGTAACTGGAAGATATTACCGATATTAAATAAGATAGAAAACCCAGTAATAATATCCGGTGTTCCTTCGGCCAACGGAGGGCCTGGTGTCATAAGACAAAAACCAGAATATACGACAATAAACTATAACGGGGAGCTTCAAGAGAAACGTACGGATGCTTTTATAACAAAATTTCAAGAGTGGCAATATCTTGACGGTAAACATGTTTATGAAGAGGTGAGTTTTTTAGCACTTCCTGAGGGTATCCATAAATTGGGTGATACAATAGTTGAAGCAGGAACATTTGAATTATCTGAACTTAACAATTATAAATCAGTAAACTTTCAATCAACTTTTTCATCCGCGCCCCTACTATTACTTAGTGTACAAAGTTATAACGGTTCAGATCCTATTATCGTACGCGCAAAAAATGTTACTGCTTCGGGCTTTAAAGCCAAAATACAAGAAGAGGAAGCTACTCAAAATAGCGGTCATGTGAAGGAAACAATCGGTTATGTTGCAATATATCTGCCAAAAACCCGTATAAAATTGAGACTTATAGACAACAAAGAGCACTATTTAACCGGTTATAAATTAAATGTGACTCACGAAAAAAATAATGTCATTTGGTTGGACGAAGAGAGTTCATTAGATGAAGAAATTGCACATAATGAAGAGTTAGTGGACTATCTGACTATAAAGTTTCCCAACGGAAGAGAAGCAATCTTTGCTCAAATCGTATCTCAAAACGGAGATGATCCTGTGGGGCTAAGAAGACGCTAATCTCTTCAGCCCTTTCACTAAATTAAAACACTATTTGTATTAGAGACAATTTGGCTTAATGGAAAAAATTATAGAGAAACTATGTGTATAGCTACGCCGCGATTGGCTGCAGTTTATGTGTCATCGCTTTTGAAAGTGCCTCTATGATCTCAAAATAGTTACTGTTGAGTGGTTTGATCTCTTTTTGAAGTATTTGCGCTTTTTGCTCCTCTGCTGTGAGGATTTTTTCTAGTTTCGCTCGTTTGCTTGCATAACCGTTGATGAGTTGTTCCAGTTTTGCCGATGCTCGCTCAAGTGCCTCTTTTTTTTCTATGATCGATAACTCCTCTTTGGAGAGAAGCTTTTTATTGATCTGAAAACGATGCTCTTTTCTTCTTGAGATAGAAGCGAGTGTTTGGTGGGCTATCCTTTCAAACTCTGAAACACTTTGGGCATACTCATGCTGTTTTGCATCCAAAGTCAGCTTAGATCTTTCAAGGTTTTCTATCGCCTCTTTTGCCTTTGCAATCTTCTCTTCTTGAACCTTTACTTTGTTATAGACGATAAAATATCGTGTAATGATAGAGAGAATATCAAAAAACTTATACTCATTACCCTCTTCACTCATGATGATAGGCTTTATGTATCTTCTGTTATTGAGCGAAATAATCTCACCGTTATAGTAGTTTAGGAAATTTTCAGCATTCTTATCACGCGCGGCAACCTTTTTTGTAAGCTCTTTTGCACATATAATCATCATTTCATCATAATAATCTCTTAAAATGAAGTTTGTAAAGTAGCCAATCACCGCTTCATCTTCATCTTTTAAAATGGGCTGTACAAGTGAGTGGATAAGATTTTGAAAAGCCTCTATATAGTTATCTAAGAATGTTTGATTATTTATTTTTGTAAAGTCTAAAGTGGATGAGAGCAGTTTTAAAAGCTCTTTTTTCACATATGGAAAGATATCTTTGTTAAAATGTTTCTCTTTTATCTTTGAAAACTCTTCACGAGGAAATGAGTTTAAGCGCCTCTCGGCCCCTTTTGCTTCTCCCTGTTTTACATAGAGTGAATTGTTAAGATATATGAGCTGATCCTCATTTTTCAGCTCCAAAAACCGCTTCACTGCTTCATGCAAAACGTGCTTAAAAAGTTTTTTGTTTTCTAACTCAAACTCTTTACTTAGGTTCTCTATCTTTGTCTCTTCAAACTTTAAAACTTCACTCTTCTCCTCTTTAGAAAAAAGCTCTTCATGATCTTCAACCATATGCTGAATGAATTTTAAAACCTGTCTGTTGAAACTCTTTTTTTCAGGATTGTTTTTCTCACGTATGATAATCTCAAGATTTTTTTTAAAGATGATTATCAGCTCATCATGCGTCCCAGCAAAATGGCTCTTTATCGCATCGCGTATCTCATCTTTATGCTCAACGATATAGTTCGCTTCAAAACTGTTTAAAAGCTCTTTAATAAGTGTTTTTGCCTGCTGCTGTGAAAAATCCTCGGCATAGAGCCCTTTGGGAAGTTTATCATTTAAAATTTCAGTTGCTTTGGTAAATAAAGTTTCATTGCTACTTTTACTCATCGAAATTCCAACACTATTTTATTTAACGTATTGTACACTATTTATTACTAAATTCGTTATAATTTATGATTGTAGACTTAATTACTTACGCCAAGTTGCCCCTCTTTTTTTGCACTCTCTGTAAAAAAATCGAGAAGGCTCTAGCTCTTCATCAAGAGGCTTCTCTTCTAAAAGATGCTCAGATAAGAGTTTTGCAAGATATGGAGCAAGCACAAAACCGCGTCCTCCTACTCCGTTAACCATATAAAGATTTGGGTAGTAAACAAGCTCATCTTTTTTTGCCTTATAATCATGTAGAAGTGAGGGAAACTCTAGAAGTGTTTTTTTTGTATCTACCACTTTACCAAGTAGTGGCAGATAATCATACGATCCCGCTCTTACTCCGACAAAACTCTCTTTTATCTTCACATCTTTAAGATCGACTAACTTTGAAGCTAAATCCAACAGTTCAATATTATCTTCATCTCTGATAACAAGTTCTGTCTCTTCTCGATGATGCGTTGCACCGATAGTTACACTTGAATCCTCTTTAGTTGCAGAAACAGAAACCTCTTGATGCAGATTATATGGAATATGCGTTGCAGTGTAAACATCACAGCGTTGACCAAGGATTGCACGTATCTTTATATGTGTTTCATCAAGCAACTTTTCATGACCGGTTGTCAGTATCACTTGCTTGGCTTTTAAAGAGTTATTGATAAGCCAATGTTCACGAAACTCTAAAGAATTAACATCATCTTTAAAAAAGCTGCAATCTTGTGTCAGCTTTTCACACATCTCTTTTGATGCGACCAATGCTCCCTCATGAAAGAAAAGTGCATCTTTATAAAACTCTTCTTTGAGTTCATTAAAAAGCTTTGGCTTTTGTAACCACTCACTATGATTTTGTGCAAAATACTCAAACCTACTCTTTTCAAAATCTTTTGCCGCTGAGTGAAGCAATCCCTTTTTAGTAAGCAGTTCAGGAGCTTTGTGTTCGTAAAATTCTATTGAGTATAAAAAAGCGCGATTAACAAGTTCAAAAAGATAACCGCCTTTGGCAACTTTTGGAGCTAAAAAAGCACCCGCTGCGCCGCTAGCCCCGCCTGCAACACCTACTTTATCTATAAGTGCTACACTTTTTCCCGTTTGAGTTAAAAAATGGGCTATTGCACTACCGCTTATCCCAGCACCGATAACGGCATAATCATATACCGTCTCACTGCTCATTGAACAAACTTTTCAATAGTTTTATAGAAATTTCTTTAAGATATTGGGTCCATCTTCGGCAGTTAAAGGTTTTAGAATATAACCTGCTGTTCCAAGTGAATTACACTTATCTATAATACTACTATCACTGACTGAAGAGAGCATAACAATAGGTGTATTTTTATCTGTCTTTCTGATCTGCTCTAACGCAGCATCTCCAGTGAGTTCAGGCATAACAACATCCATAAAAATAATGGCAGGACTCTTCTCTTTATGTAATGCAACCGCCTCTTTACCGTTACTAGCTTCGATAACGTTTTCATAGCCCAAAGAGTTAAGAAATCTTTTCATACTTTTTCTTACAAAAGAGGAATCATCTACGATTAAAACATTATCGCTCTTTTGAACTTTTTGCTGGCTTCTCTCTTTTTTTGCTTCGCTATCTATGATAAGAAGGTTAAGATAGAATCTTCCGATACCGTCAATCGTAATAGGAACCGAAACAATCTCATCAACATCCTCTAAAAGCGGATCTATTTTTTCAGTGTTGAGTATAAAGTAAGGCGGTTCAAAGCGTATCCCCATATTGAGCGCTTCAAGTGAACGCGTTGCTAAACCGATAGCCGTATTTCCCCATTCAGCCAATGCAGCTTCCATCTCTTCATTGAGTTCGTCTAATTCGTTCTCTTCTTGTAAAATATTGCGTCTTAGATTATTTCCGATTGAGAGTGCAGTCTCGATATAGTTGTGCAGTAAAATGACAATTTCAAGCTTGCCGTAAGTCTTTGCAGCAACCGCGTAGCCTTTAAAACGAAACGACTCAACGCTATCTTCAAACGCTTCCCCTGCATGCGCTTTCAAATTTGCCATACTTGCAAGGCTTTTTACCGTCTCGTCGATAAATGGCTTTAGAACATTCTTTTTTATAACATTAGATACCATACTCCTGCCCTTTGTTATGAATTGTAAAGGCAGAGATTATAATATTTATTTATTTAATAAGATATTAAACGCTAATCTCTTTAATATCTGCAATTGCTCTGAAACGTAGATATATCTGCGCTATAAGATTTTTTCTATTACTTTTAACCGCTTCATCTTCGGCATTTACCATAACGTTATCAAAGAAAACATCAAGTTTCTCTTTTAGTCCGAAAAGTGCCTCAAGCTCTTCATCATAAGTTTCGTAACTTGCACCAGCAATACTTTCAAACTTTGAGAAAAGTGCACCCTCTGCCTCATGTTCAAATAGCTCTTTACGCACATTCAACTCTGCACTCATATCGATATCTTTAATGATATTTGCCACACGTTTGAATGTAGAAAAAGACTCTTTAAAATCACTGCCTTGAACAATAGAATCTACCGCTGCAATCTTTTTGTCAATCTCAACAATATTTTGTTCACCGCTTCCTAAAACAGAAGCAACTACTGAAGGGTTCACCGTATAGAACTGATAGAGTCTTTCTGTGAAAAAATCATTTAGCAGTGCAAGATCAAAAGATTTATAATGTGATGCTAACTTTTGGAAAATATCTTTAAAAGAGAATGCCAAATTATGTTCAAGTACAATTCTTATAATTCCCACAACTGCTCTACGAAGCGCAAATGGATCACGCGAACCGGTCGGGATTTTATCTATACTAAATAGTCCCATTAAAAGATCTAGTTTGTATGAAAGTGACACTAAAGATGAAAGAATGGATGTAGGCATCTCGCTCTGCTCACCGTCAGGCAGATACTGCTCTTTTATAGCAGTTGCTACGACACTATTTTCACCGAGCTCTTTAGCGTAGTAGTAGCCCATAAGCCCCTGAAGCTCAGTAAACTCATAGACCATCTCACTCATAAGATCTGCTTTACTCAGCTGCGATGCACGTATCAAATCTTTTTTAGCATCCGCTTCATTGAAGCCGTCATTTTTTACAATGTCAGATTTATAAAGTTCATATAACTCTAGCGCTATTGCCTTTTCGCGCTCAATCTTATCGTTCATACTTCCCAAGCCGTCCATAAAAACAACTTTTTCTAAACCTTTTGTACTTAGTCCAGCTTTTAGATCATTATCATAAAAGAAAAGTGCATCACTGAGTCTTGGTCTTAAAACCCGCTCATTCCCCTCTATCACTTTTGAATAATCATCTGTAAGTGCATTACTGACAACTATAAATTGGTTGCTTAATTGTCCGCTTTCAAAAACAGGAAAATATCTCTGATGCTCTTTCATGGAGGTTATGATTACCTCTGGAGGTAGACGTAAAAACTCTTTGTCAAATGAGCCGATTAACGGCGTCGGATGCTCAGTGATTGCTACAACCTCTGCTAAAAGGTCTGCATCTCTCTCAATTTCAATACCGTAAGTCTTCTCTAATTTTGTAAATCCATCTTCAATGATCTTTTTTCTCTCCTCTTGAAAGAGAACAACTCCACCCTCTTTTAAGGTGTTAAAATAATCATTTGCAGTCTCTACAAATTGCGGCTCAAAACTGCTACTTCTATGAAGATAGGTCATTTTTTGACACGATACGCCAAAAAGTTCTGCTTCAACACCCTCTTGACCCAGTGTTATATTTAGCCATCTAACAGGACGGATAAAACTATCGCTTCTATCTCCCCAGCGCATAGATTTTCCAAAGTTCAAACTTGCTAGAAAATCGTTTACCATTACATTTAAGAGTTCACTTGATTGTTTTCCTTTGATCTCTTTTTTGTAGTAAAGTACCTCTTTACCGCCCTTTTGCGCTCTGCCGACCTGCTCGATATATACACCACATTTTCTAGCAAATCCTTCCGCAGCTTTTGTCGGTTCTCCATCTTTATAAGCGATCTCTACAGGTGCACCAAACTGCTCTTCAAAACTGTCATTTTGAGCAACAGGAAATTCACGGTGCCAAAGCACTAACCGTCTAGGGGTATAATAAAATTCAAACTCACACAAGAGGTTCTTATCTTCAAGGATCTTTGCCCACTTCTTCTCAACAGAGGGTAACTCTTTGACTAGAGGTATCGCGGGTAACTCCTCAACACCTATCTCTATCAATAGCGGTTTTAGCATAAGCATCCTTGAAAATTTTTACGCAATTCTACTATTTTAGGGTTAAAACCACGATTAATGGTAACCTCTATATGATTGTAAGGCCTGCATATAACTCGCTCTCTCATATGCACCAGGATTATCGGCATGTTTATGTGAGATAGAACCCTTCATCATTTTGATAGAAGCATACTCCTTCTCTTGCATCCAATCAGTCAAATCTTTTAAGACATTTTGAACATGTACCTCTTTATTTGCAAGCAGTGCCGAGACCATCTGCACACAATCTGCACCACTCATGATAGCTTTTAAAATATCGAGGTGAGTGTGTACACCCGTAGAGGCACAAAGTGAGAGATCGAGTTGATTGTACAGTATAGCACTCCACCTTAGTGATTCACTTAGTGCATGAGAATCACTTAAATTTACCGTCTGCTCAACCCGTAACTCCTCTAAATCAATATTTACTAAAGTTGGTCTATCAAAAAGTACCAACCCGTCAACTCCCGCCTTTTTAAACTTTTTTGCCATATTTGCCGGCGCACTCAGATTTGGACTCATCTTTATGCTAATCGGCAGTTTTGTATTCTCTCTAACCACCTTGACATCTTTGATATAGAGTTTCTCTACATCTTTCGCACTCATATCAAGACTGATAGGAACATGTGCGATATTGAGCTCAATCGCATCGGCTCCTGTCTCTTCAATCTTTTTTGCATACTTCATCCAACCGCTGCTTGACGCTCCGTTAAGACTTGCAATGACAGGGATATTCACACTCATCTTGATCTTTGCAATCTCCTCTAAGTACTGGTCGGCTTCTGCGTTTTCATAACTGCTAATTTGCGGAAAAAAATCTTGTGATTCTAAAAAGCTGTTCGTACCCTGCTCTAAAAAGTACTCTAACGCTTCACCCTCATGCGTAATCTGCTCTTCAAAAATAGAGTGCATTACAATTGCTGCCGCACCGTTATCTTCAAGACGTTTAATACTGTCTAAATTTGAAGTAAGAGGCGAAGCTCCCGCTATGATCGGATTTTTTAATTTTAGTCCCAAATATTTCGTTGAAAGTTCCATTAGAGTTGCTCCTCTTCCTCTTTAAATCTATCTACTACGCCTTTATATCTCTCATACATCGTGTTTGCCTGATAGGTTGCAGTATCTAAAAATGTTTTTGCATCATTTGAGTTAATCTTTTCTACAATTTTAAATCTTGTTTCATTGTACATAAAATCTTTTACTGGTATCTTTGGTCCTTTATACTCTAGTATCATTGGATTTTTCCCCTCAAGCTCTAAATCAGGGTTATATCTAAAGAGCGGCCATAAACCCGCATCGACGGCGCGTTTTTGCTGGTCAAGTCCAAAACGCAAATCATATCCGTGCGCGATACAGTGTGCGTAAGCAATGATGATGGATGGTCCATCATATCTTTCCGCTTCAATAAATGCCTTGAGTGTCTGCGTATCGTTCGCACCCATCGCAATCCTTGCGACATAAACGTTACCGTATGAGATAGCCATCATTGCTAAATCTTTTGGAATTTGTGCCTTACCGTTTGAAGCAAATTTCGCAACAGCTCCAACCATCGTCGCTTTTGATTGCTGCCCGCCAGTATTGGAATAGACTTGCGTATCTAAAACTAAAATATTTACGTTTCTTCCGCTTGCAAGTACGTGATCAAGTCCGCCGTAACCTATATCATACGCCCAACCGTCACCCCCGATTGTCCAAACGGATTTTTTGCTCATATAATCTGCGAGACTCAAAAGATGTTTTGCATCGCTATCTTCACGTTTTTTAAGCACTTTTTTCAGCTCTTTAATACGTTCACGCTGCTCGAAAATATCCGCTTCATCTCGCTCTTTTGCACTTAAAATTTCACTTGAAAGCTTCTTGTCAACTCCGTCAATTTTTTCAAGTATCTCTTCTGCTTGGACTCTTTTTTTATCTATGCTGAGCCTAAAGCCTAGACCGAATTCCGCATTATCTTCAAAAAGAGAGTTTGCCCATGCAGGACCTTTACCTTCGCTATTTTTCGTCCAAGGCGTTGTCGGAAGGTTACCCCCGTAAATGGAAGAACAACCCGTTGCATTGGCAATGATCATCCTATCGCCGAAAAGCTGTGATGCAAGCTTGATATAGGGTGTCTCTCCACATCCCGGACATGCACCTGAGAATTCAAAAAGAGGCTCTAAAAATTGACTCTCTTTTAATTTTTCATGGTTTAACTTGCTTCTGTCATAAAGAGGAAGTTTCGTAAAGTAGTCCCAATTCTCTACCTCTTGTTCACGAAGCGGCATCTGCGGCTGCATATTGATCGCTTTTAAATTTGTTTGTGATTTATTTTTAGCAGGACAGACCTCAACACAAAGTGCACATCCTGTACAATCTTCAACTGCGACCTGAATGGTAAATTTTTCATCAGCTTCAAAATTTTTACCCTTTGCTGTAACGAACTTAAAGGCACTCGGCATATCTTTTAGACTCTTTTCTGCAACTACGTTTGAACGGATAACGGAGTGCGGACATACGAATACACACTTATTACACTGTATACAGACATCTGGATCCCATACCGGAACCTCATGAGCAATATTTCTTTTTTCAAATTTTGTTGTCCCAGTCGGCCATGTACCGTCATTTGGCATTTGACTTACTGGCAGTAAGTCACCTTTGCCTTCAATCAATTGCGCGGTAATACTCTGTACAAAAGGAGTTAGTTCACCCTTTACACTAGGCTGCATTGCAATCTTACTGTTTACTTCACTCGGTAGCTCTATTTTGTGAAGATTTGCGACACTGTTATCTACTGCTTTAAAATTCAGTTTAACGATCATATCACCTTTGCTGCCGTAACTCTTTTTGATAGCGTTTTTAATCTTTTCAATCGCCTGATCTTGCGGTAAAATTCCCGAGATTGCAAAGAAACAGGTTTGCATAACAGTGTTAATTCTCTTACCCATACCGCTTTTCTTTGCCACATCGTAAGCGTTGATCGCATAGAAATTGATTTTTTTCTCAATCATCTGCTCTTGTACTCTTTGAGGGAGTTTCTTCCAGACTATTTTCTCATCAAAGGGCGTATTAAGTAGGAATGTTGCACCCTCTTGCGCATGTTCTAAGATATCGATTTTTTCTAAGAATACACTCTGATGACAGGCAATAAAATTTGCCTTTTCTATCAGATAAGTTGAACGTATCGGATTTTTTCCAAAACGCAGATGTGAAGTCGTCATAGAACCTGATTTTTTTGAGTCGTATACGAAATATCCTTGCGCATAGTTATCTGTCTGTGAGCCGATAATTTTAATCGTATTTTTATTTGCCCCTACCGTCCCATCTGAGCCTAAACCAAAAAAGAGTCCTTGAAAAGTATCATCATCTATAACGCTAAACTCTTCTAGTACATCTAAACTCGTATGCGTCACATCATCATTGATACCGATTGTAAAGTGATTTTTCGGGTTGTCAGACTTCAACTCATCATAGACTCTTTTTATCATCGAAGGGGTAAACTCCTTAGATGAAAGCCCATATCTTCCACCTATTACATTATCAACACTGAATTTTGCTTCATGTAATGCACTTACAACATCTAAATAGAGCGGCTCACCTAGTGATCCGGGTTCTTTTGTTCTATCCAGTACTGCAATTGATGTAACACTTTTTGGAATAGCATCTATAAAATGGCTCATTGAGAAGGGGCGATATAGTCTAATTTTTAGAACACCGACCTTTTCTCCCGCTTCATTAAGTTTTTCAACACTCTCCTCTACCGCTTCTGCACCTGAGCCCATTAAAATAATAATTCTAGTCGCATCTTTGTCACCGACATATTCAAATAGTTTATAGGCTCTTCCGGTTAGCTTTTCAAATTGATCCATAGCTGTTTGCAGCTTCTGCGGTACTTCATTATAAAAAATATTCGATGTTTCTCTTCCTTGAAAGTAAACATCGGAGTTTTGCGCGGTTCCTCGAATTACGGGATTATCTGATGTCAGTGCCCTTTTTCTATGAGCGATCACCAAATCATCGTCAATCATCTCTTTCATCGTTTGTTCATCAATGAGATTGATTTTACTTACTTCATGCGAGGTTCGAAACCCGTCAAAGAAGTGTAAGAACGGCACACGTGAACTCAGTGTCGCAGTTTGAGAAATGAGTGCAAAATCATGAGCTTCTTGTACAGAATTTGAAGATAAAAGTGCAAATCCCGTTTGACGTACACCCATAACGTCAGAGTGATCTCCAAAAATTGAGAGCCCCTGAGCAGCAATTGCTCGAGCAGATACATGAAAAACCGTCGGTGTGAGTTCACCTGCAATTTTGTACATATTGGGGATCATGAGCAAAAGCCCCTGTGAAGCAGTAAAAGTTGTACTCAATGCTCCTGTTTGTAGTGCTCCGTGCACTGCACCGCTTGCACCTCCTTCACTTTGCATCTCCATAACATCCGGAACGGTACCAAAGATATTTCTCTCTCCCTTAGATGTATAGTAATCACTCAGTTCCCCCATATTACTTGACGGCGTAATTGGATATATTGCTATTACTTCGTTAAGTTTATGCGCAACTCTTGCAACCGCTTCATTACCGTCAATAATGTCACTTTTTAAGTTCATCATACTTCCCCAAACTAGAGTATTAATTTAAATTATAATAAAGAATTGTACTAAAATAACCTTAATCGTAAAAAAAGGATAATTTTTATCCAATTTAAGTTTATTTAAGGTTTAAGGTTGTTAGAATACGGCTAAATTTATATAACAGGAGCAAAAAATGCCAAAAGTAAACCGTTATGTTGATATTTCGACAGTTGATCGTGAAGCAAAAAAAGATTATATAGATCGTCACTCTCCATTTGTACACTGTGAAGCAACTGCTACAAAAGAGGAGCCGTTTAAAGTAACAGTTAAAATGGGTAACGAGTACTCTCACCCGGATGATTTTGATCACTATATTGCATATGTACAACTTTGGGACGGTGAAACACTACTAGGTCACAGTATGTATACACCTGGTACACTTGGTAACATTAAAGGTCACGTAGAAGCAACTTTTACGGTAATCCCTACAAAAAGCAAAATGAAACTTACTGCTATGAGTTACTGTACAAAACACGGTCTATGGGAAAGTGATCCTGTAGAAGTAACTGTTAACTAATTCTTCTTAAGATTTATATAATACACAAGGTGCTATCACCTTGTGTTTATCTCATTATTTAGTACCTACCCTCTTATACTATAATTATTTTTATTATAATAATATTTTAATGATATGAATAGTACAATAGCACCATAAATTCGTACATGAAAGGTGATTATTGCACTCAAATTCTAGTGAAATTGATTTATTATTAAATTTTAGCAATTTGATTTCAAAAAATAACTCTTTAGACGAACTATTGCCTTCCATCGCAGACTTTGCAAGAAACCTACTAAATGCTGACAGGTGTAGTGTTTTTATATATGATAGCAAAAAACAGGAGCTCTGGACAAAATTTGCCCATGGTGTTGAGGAAATTCGTCTTCCTGCTACTCACGGAGTTGTTGGTCATACGGCCCTTTCTCAAGAAATACAGATTATTGTAGATGCATATAATGATTTTCGCTTTGACACCTCTGTCGATAAAGAGACAGGCTATAAAACAGATACAATATTAGCAGTTCCAATGATTGACAAAAATGAAAATACAATAGGTATTTTTCAAGCCATAAATAAAAAAAACTCATTATTTACACTCAATGATGCTGAGGTGCTACAACTCTTATCTCATTATGCTGGATCAGCTATTGAAAAAGCCCTACTTTACGATAAATTAAATGACACCTATGAAAAAGTCGCCGAAAAACTCTCTATTTCTGCAGGATATAAAGATAACGAAAGTCCTTTGCATACTAAGCGTGTAGGACTCTATAGCGAATTAGTTGCAAAAAAATACGGTATTGAAGAAGAGAAAATATCTATGTTGAAAATTGCGGCACCAATGCATGATACGGGTAAAGTAGCTATACCTGAACATATAATTATCAAACAAAACAAATTGGATGAAAGAGATTTTGCCCTCTTCAAAGAGCATACAACAATGGGTTATAAAATTTTGTATGATGAAGAGAATGAACTACTAAAAATGGCGGCAACTATTGCACTAGAACATCATGAAAAGTATGACGGAAGTGGCTATCCAAACGCTCTAAAGGGTGACGATATATCAATTTATGCAAGAATAACCACTCTTGTAGACGTATTTGATTCACTCTCATCAAAAAGATCGTTACAGGAAAACTGGTCATTTGATGAAACTTTTGATTTTATAGAACACCTTAGCGGTAAACATTTTGATCCAAAACTTGTCAAATTATTTCTAGAGTCAAAAGATGATATTAAAAATATTTTTGAGCAATTTAGGGATTAATGATGATTCACTTAGCTTATATTTATAAATTATGGTTGACAGTTGCAAAAGAGAATAAAAACATAAGTACTAGAACCCATCTCAAAAATAGCTGGTACGGGTATTGCTGATTCCAGAGTATGGAATTAACAAACAAACAATGGGAAATAATAGAACCACTATTTCCGCAGAAAGAACTAAGGCCATCAGGAAAA